>Ga0116107_1000556_pt1 | contig 28034 bp, 22 predicted proteins | sample June2015DPH_6_10_FD_88969 | JGI IMG/M metagenome (GOLD analysis project Ga0116107, IMG submission 88969) | Peatland microbial communities from SPRUCE experiment site at the Marcell Experimental Forest, Minnesota, USA - June2015DPH_6_100 | ecosystem: Environmental > Terrestrial > Soil > Wetlands... | reverse complement strand
GAATTCGGCGTGGTCCATCGCAATAGCGTAAGCTATGATGACGTACGGCGTGAGTTCTTCGCTTAGAATTTCGATGCCGTATGAATCCCGAACGCTGACCCACTTCTTGTTGATTTGGGCGATTTCTGTTCCAGAGGGGGATTGAATTGAGAAATTATGTTCACTTATGTTCCCCTTGATTCGCGCAACCTCCGCCCCCGATCCATCTTCAAGCCACCACTCTGAGCCTAACAGTTTGAGAACTTTCTTTTTCACAACGGCGACGAGGCTTTGGGCGTCGTAAATTTCAAACGTCGGCCGTACAGTGAGCACCTTTCCTCGCATCTCACCTAACCTACCGCCGTCCGGTGTTTCAAAGTAGAATTGTGGTCCCCAGCTCACAATTTTCTTTTTCACGTAAGCGAGAGGGTTACCGTCCCTATCCTTGACGCCGAACGTATCTCGCAGTGCCACAAGCTTCTGTTCAATTATGTACTCCCTACCAGAAAAAACTGAACCAACCCCGGCACCTACAGGTACAGGTATTTTGGCAGTGAAAGCTGAACTAAACTCCGAATTTCCTGGCGGAGGTGTTTCGTCGGTGTCCAATTTCTTGCCGCAGCTGGTGCAGAACCTCTTTCCGGCGGGTACGAGGCTGCCGCAGTTGGAACACGTAAGTGCAACTGGCTGAGCCGTGGTCCGAGTGGGAGGGACGGGTGCCCCACACTTTCCGCAGAAGCGATCGCCAGGCTTGAGCTGAACTCCGCACTTCACGCAGAACTCAGCCGGAGGAGGTTGAGGTCTCGTAGGAGGTAAGGGCGGTGCTTCGGCCGGGGCAGGTGCTCCGCACTTTTCGCAGAAGTTATTGCCGGGCTTGATCTGAGTTCCACATTTCCCGCAGAATCGACTCGAAGGTTCGGCATCAAAACTCGCATTCGGATCCATCATTGCATCACGACTTCCGGGCGCCGCACTTGGTGCAGAAATCGTCGTTGGGCGCCAGCTGGGCTCCGCAGTTCCCGCAGAACTCGGCAGCTTTCACTGTCAGACGCGGCAGCGAGTCTGCCCGTTGTGCTGAGGCCACGGTCTTCTTCTTGCGGAGAGGTGCAGTTGGTTGAGCTGTGGGAACGGGTGCTCCGCACTTTTCGCAGAAGCGCTTGCCGAGCTTCAGCTGGACTCCACACTTCGCGCAGAACCCGCCACTAGCAAAACGTTCCGTTTGAGTTTGTGGAGAGACCGGTGTACCGCACTTTTCGCAGAATCGCTTGCCAGGCTTGAGTTCGGCGCCGCACGCCATGCATAACCCCCCCGGAGGAGATTCTGTAATGGTTGAGGGCGGCACTTCGGCCGGAGTGACGGGGGTCCTTTTACCTTTCCCGCGTCGAACGACAAAGACGATTAATCCAATAATCACGATAAAAGGTAATGCGATTACTGAAAGACCCAATATGGTCGTTGATGTTGATGCGGCCGCAGTCGTAAGTGGTATTGGAACAGTTTGAGTGGTAGTTCCAGTCGGATATTCAGTAACTATTTTGGCGTTGGGCGCCAAGTGCTTGGCAAGTTTAGTTGCATCAATGCTTCCCCAACCAGTTACAGCATCCCACCCTTTTCCTGCGCAGTACCCTGTCTGAGTTGTTCCGCCGGTCTTCACTAAGCTGCAGCCTGAGGTAACATCATGGAATACCGTTGGATCGGTGGCGGCTAGTTCGTATAATGTCGGGTTGATGAAACCGAGCCTTCCTCCGGCAGCCTGCACGATATCCGCCATGATGCCGGCGAACGTTGGTGCGGCTGCGCTGGTTCCACAGAACCAGGTTCCGCCGAGATAAGCGAACGAGTATGGTGTGTCACATGACGCGTCCAATGCGATGTCGGGAATGTTGCGGCGGTGATCTTGAGGAACGCCGTTTCCGACCTGCCAGCTGGGTTCGGGGAAAAGGTTGCTTGGTCCTCCGCCGCTTTGGTTCCATCCGGTTTCCGAGTACGTGCCGCCGGACAGCTGCAATAGTGCCGTGCCTCCGACGATCGTGACGTATGGACTATACTGAGGAATCATATACACGTTAGGTAGATGATTGGCCCAGAAGTCACCTTTCCAAGGCGAAGGCCAAGGGACAGTATTGTTAGATCCGAAGTCACCAGATCCGGAGATGAGCGTGATCTTCTCGCCAACCGACTTGGCATATTCCTCATTGTAGGATTGAACCTTTTCTCTAGCCTTACCGTTTCCATTGTCATAGTACCACGCGTCAAAGCTCATCGTTGCTATATCAGCTGCGTTGTGGTCTATGACGTACGAGAACCCGTCGAGCGTTGTATGATTTTCGACCAGCACGATCAGGAGCTTCGCGTCGGGGGCCATCGCGTGAACAAACTCAGTATCTGCAGTAATTTCCTCTGTATCTGAATTGTTCGGTGCGGTCGCACCGAACGGTTGCACGACTGACATGATAGGCGCGGACAAGCCATACTTAGTGCTGAATTCTTTCACGTCCGAGTCGAATGTGCTCAGGACCGATTGGCCAATGATCGCCACAGTCACCCCCTTCCCAGTGTATCCGGATTGTATCAATGGGTTGACGTTGTATGCGGAACGAAAGACGTCAGGAGTCAAAGGCGATACGGCACCAGCCGGAGAAGCGACCAGCGTGAACATGACAAGACAGGAAAACGCGGTTAAGAAAACGCGCATTCGATTCGTCACATTCCCCTCGCAAGTTTTACTTGCGTCTGCGACGTAGCAAGCATAGCAAGAGAGACCCTACCAACGGCTCGGTCTGGGCTGCAACCGAGACGGAGCAATCGCTGAAGTCAGCATTATGGCCATTACTAGATACGCGGAAGATCTAAAAGCTGACAATCCGAGCATCAATTCCGGGCACCGCACTCCCCGCAAAATTCGCTGTCGGGCGATAGTTGGGCGCCGCAGTTCTGGCAGAACTGCCCCTTCTTCTTCGCTTTGGGGGCCGGTGAAACTGTTGATTTCGGTCGGCCAGCCGTTCTCTTTCTGCGGAGTACAGCAAAGCAAATCGCTGCCACCGCAACCACGATGATTACTATGATTATCATGGCCATCGTGTCGTTTTCTGTTCTCTGCGGGGTTAGCGTGTGCGGAGCATTCATTGTTATGGAGCCGCTGCTGCTATAAGTGATCGAGGCCCCGTTCTCGTACCATCCTTGGAAGGTCGAAGTTGCTCCGAGCATCCCCAAAATTCCTGGAGCAGGCTCAGACGGCGGAGCTGAGAATTGAGCCGTAGCTCCCTTGTCGTACCATCCCGCTCCGCTCGCCGACGGATCCGTCAAACTCAGACTATACTGAGTCACATATGTCGCTGCAAGGGTTGTGTCGTTCTCGAGGTCGTCTGTTCGACTTGTCGTTGTCGAGCCGTCAGACCAGTGATCAAACCTCAATTGCGAGCCGCTCGTGAGTGGAACTGTTTCAGGAACCGAGATCGTGTGCTGGCCCGGCAGGAGCGACATAGCGACATTGCCAGCCGTCTGATTGGCTCCGTCAACTGCCGCCGTTACAGAGTTAGGCAGAGTGAGGGTCAACTGCGCTTTGTCTGTGACGGAGACCGTGAAAGGCGATTTACTTGTGGATCCACTAATCACGTTGTGAGACTGGTCCTCGACACTAGTGACAACCTCGAGATTGTACTGTTGGATCGAGTTGAATGTGAGGGTGAATGAAACAGATTCTGTTCCAGAGCTCAAAGCCGGAGTCATAATGCACACTGCATCGTTAGCATATGCTGTTCCGGCCAGCGACGCGCATGGGTCGGGCGTCGAGCTCGCAGATCCCGTGGCAGCGCCTTTGGTGTTTACATCGGCGACTCCGGCGGCTAGGACGTCGCCGGAGGGAATATTGGCATACTCATCCGTAAAGCTGACTGTTGCTTGAGCCACTCCGTTCTTTAGTAAAGCACGCGAAGGAAGTACGAGGTTGCTCATGGTTGTCGTCGACACTTGACCGGTGACAGAAATTGTGAAATCCTGATAGCTAGTGGATCCCTGGACTACATTACCATACTCATCAAGCACGCCAGCGGAGACTTGAAGATCGTACTGTTGAGCCGAGTTGAAAGTGAGAGTAAATGAAGCCGATTCTGTCCCGGCATATGCACTAGGAACAACTTCGCAGATTGCGTAACCCGCATTGTTTGCTGCTGGCTGGCATGGGTCGGGCGTTGCCGTTGCTGAACCTGGAATATCCGTTGAACTGTGTGCACCCCAAATGCCGAAGACAAGATACCCCCCTATGAGATTGTAATAGTTACTGTAGTACAGTGCAAATGTCACCGTGGCTTGAGCCGTTCCGCCCTGCAGTGTAACTTGCGAAGGATATTGGAGATTAAGAATGCTCGTGATGCCCGACTGCGCCTGGACATTTGGAACAACAGCCAGACCGACAATAACTGAAGTCAACATTAGGAACGCCATAAAACACGCAGAGACTCTAGAAATCGACAATTCGTAACAACCTGTAAGCGACAAAATTCATTCGCGTTCAAAGTATTAACGCTTGCGAAGCTTGCAGAAAATACGTACTGTAAGTACGTATAATGAATGCTCAGACTTACCGCGTTTCCATCATGTTGACATCGTTTGATCGGTCTTCTTTTCGTGACCTGATGAGAAAGAGGTAAGATGGCGGGCGAACTCCAGGATTGATATGTGCACGCGCGGACCACTAGGCCCGACGACGGAACCACTCTTATTTCGAACCCCATCACTAAAATCATTTGTGTGCGTGAATTGAACCTCTGCGTAAAGTGTGGCGCAGAGGTGCTTGAGGGTGCAATGTTCTGTCCGAATTGCGGTAACTCCGTAGCTCCTTCATCCGGGTCTACAGAGTCCGTTCCTGAACAGTTATTGATGAACGCTACTAATGTGATTCTGCATCGCGAGTGCGAAAAACCCAAGGCTTTCCAGAGGGCCTTCGGTACTCTCATTCTTACGAGTCGAAGACTAATCTTTCTGCCAAGCGGAGGCTTTCTAAGCTTTGGTTCACCGAAAGTCGACACACTTGAGAGTATCAAGTCGGCACTAACTGGGCTGGGTAGCCTACAGATCCCGTTCTATGGCGGAAATGCAATATTGGAGCTTGAAGTTGATTCAGCATGGGGGCACAAGTATCTGAAGGTCCGCTCGCAAGACCAAACCGGCCAAAAACTGAATCTGTTCCTGGAAAATCATGGAAACAGAGACTCGTGGGAACATGAATGGAATTTGAAGGAGGGTAAATGGTCAACCTCAGGTCAGGGGATTCTCACCTCGAGGCCGCGCTGGGACGTTTGGATAGAGAAGATAAACTCCCTTAGAACCGAATCAATGAAACCATAGATGAGTTAGCCTAGTCCGACAGACAAACTGTAAACCTCTTGAACCGACTCCCATGGAGGGTGCATTACACCAAACATCGTGTGCATTGCACCTTGAGGCGATGTCCGAAAACCCGTAACAAGATATAGAATTGCACAGGTCAAGGTGGGTGATTTCACGTAATGTTTGGGTGATTACACCCCGCAAATGCTCAACCTCTATTGAGTGTGTTCGGCGTGGTCGCTCTGGCAACGGAGGAGAATTCCCACAGACCGGTTTCGTAGAGAATTCGAAGCCTGGTTCGTTCAGGAAGAAAATTGCTACTTATCAATGGATCTGATTAACAGATGCATTGACTGGGATGCAAGCTTCATACCAGAGGAATATTTCGGTTTCTAGCAACGCCACGTGCGCGCCATGAGAGGCGTAGAAGAGCGTGGCGCTCAAGCGCTGTTAGCTGACGTGTATTTGATCTTCCTTTCATTCAGTGGGCTCGGTTCACAAATACTCAGTCTATATTAGGAGTGAATAGGTGACGTTCAGTTAGGGTGTTCTCATAATGACTGGCATCTTTCAGATACTTCTGCCCTATACTGGTTTCCTTGCATTGTTTTTGCGAGTCTGGGTTGGAGTTAACTTTGCTGCTCACGGTTATCCGAAGCTCGGCAAGGGTAGGCAACAGACGCTTCAGTGGACTAAGAGCCTAGGAGTTCCAGCGGCCGCAACTTATCTAGCAATAATTCTGGAGTTCTTTGGTGGATTATCTTTGATCATTGGATTCATTGTGCCAATTGTTGGGTTTTTCATCGCACTCGAAATGATCGGCGCTATACTCCTGAAGAAAACTAAGATGAAAGCGCCCTACATGGGTCAAAATTCGTATGAGATTGACATAACGTATCTCATGCTCGCCATTGTTCTAATAGTACTGGGAGCAGGTGTAATCTCAGTTGACTCTTTCCTTGGATTTTAGGTGGAAAATAATTGACTGTTCATTTCACTTTTCATGAACACCAGTCCAGCACTCAGTTCCTAGCTGGCGTTCCGCCCCTCAGAACTTATCCGTATTATGTCAGCGCACTAATATCGGTAGATAATTGTCCTTCGACTCAACGACGTCCTGGTCGTATAGAAGGCCGTAAGCGGAAATTTCCGGTGATGAACGGCAAGGATCCGCCCGTGTGAGCGCGCCCGGACTTACTCCATTGAGCGGATATTTGTTCTGCAGGGGGGCTTTCAGCTCTCAGGATTAAACTTCTAATCTCTGCTCAGGGTACGCTACAGTCGGCCTTTTGGTTACAAACGAGTCCTCTAGGTCATCGGCCATGCGCCTCGCCATCTTGGTCGGCATGGCCAACGAAAGATGGTCCTGAGGAAACCATGTGTTTCCCGTAGGGTCGCATGGACCAACGAAGACGGTGTCGACTGGGGCTTTCTCAACCATACCCGCAGCATAGCTCACAAATGATGCACAAGCTGCGCCTTGAGGAACAAGAACCTCACGAAATGGATCTCGAGCACTGAAATGCACCAGGGCGACCATATTTCTTATCTGCTCCGCGCTCCCGAAGCACAAGATCGATCTAACACCAGGGTCTTCGCTAGTCAAGTCGGCGCAAGGCCGAATGATTATGAACCTGCTGAGAGGCGTGATCTTGCCCATCAGCTTATGGTTCTCGTCAACCAGCTCGGGGCTAGCCCTGAGAAACTCAGCTTCACCGTTACGGAAATTCTTGGAACCGGTCGACACGAAGTACTTGATCCCTGGGTTGAACTTGATAAACCCGAAATGCGCGAGGCCTCCTGGACAGCATGCCTCCGGCATTTCTGCGGCGACGTAGATTGGAGGGGTTTTGTCACGAAAGGCCACTGTCATGATTGCCTTCGCTACACACGAACTTATGGAGGTCGATGGCACTGTCTCTTCGGGGATTATTTTCGAGCCGTAAACGCAAAGCGGTCGGCTTTTCAACCTACCGGCCAGACGCAGCTTCGTGCCAACTTCGCTAATCGGTAACAATGGTACCAGCTACCGTCATTATATGCCGTGAACTCCGTCGTAATACGCAATTTGCTCCTTTTCCCCATCCGAAATCGAGCAGCGGTTTGCCAACGATTTGCGATACGTACGGTCCTGCACAAACCCAGTTTAGGGGAAACGTATCTTCGATCAGACGTTGAGACTTCGAGAGTTCAATCCATACCTTCAGGACCTCGACAGTTGAGACAAACACACAACAATCCACAAAGCACTTGCAAGATCTGACGTAAGATAGTTACTGGCAGGGTTCTTGCGACAGTATTGTTGCCCAGCTTAAGTTGAGCATCCGTCTCACCTGTTCTGTTTCGGCGATTTCTTCGACGCTAATATTCTTCGCGTTCACCCCGTGCCGCTTCAACGAGTCATTGCTTTCTCGAAGAGGGGTACTGCTGCCGTCAATGTTATGAGCGCATAGGCAATGAGGATGATTAGATCCGTTGCTATCACGTTGAGGCCGGCGTTCAATATGACTACTTTTCTGAGTGCGTCAGCGGCATAGTACAGTGGCATCGCTTTTCCTATCCACTGCATCCAACCGGGAAGCGAGGTCACGGGGAATATTATGCCGCTAAGAAACATCATAGGAAATTGCAGCAAGATAACTATCATTTGTGCAGTCTCTTGTTCTGGAGCGAATACTGTGAGAATTATCCCAACCCCCACAAAACTCGCCACTCCCAAGAGCATTGTGAGCAGCATCAGTAACGGGCTCCCATAGATCCTCACTCCGAAGAGCAGCATCGAAAGTCCCAAGATTAGGAAAGCCTGGATCAATCCTCGCACAGTCTGGGAAAGGACTTTGCCGAAAATAATCGCCCTTCTAGTTATAGGGGAGACCATAAGACCGTCCATGGTGCCTTGCTCTTTTTCTCGTGATATTGAAAAACCAACTCCTGACAAAGCGCCGAAGACTACAGTTAACGCCATAAACCCAGGAGCGAGGAATTGGAATGTCGTAGAAGGCCCAGAAATCAACGGAACTTGAGCAATGGAAACTGGGTCAACAAGAAAGGTCGGGTTGATGTGGTTGCCCATCATGTCCCTCATAATCGTTGCTGAAATATTCGACGATATCACGCCGAAGATTGTAGCTATTTCAGCTTGGACGACCGCCGCGATCTGCGGGTTGGTTTCGTCGACGGTTACTTGCACAGTCGCTTGCATCCCAGCCCTAATCGCGGCTGTGAACCCATCAGGTATGACGACGATTCCGGAAATCGTACCGCGCACGATGCAGTCCCTTGCTGTCTGATAGCTAGTCATTTCCGATACTCGGAATAACTGTTGTGCCTGGGCAATGTCTACGAATTGATACGCAACGGCGTTTGCAAGGGAACCTTGGTCTACTTGAATTAATGCTACCGGTAGGTTGGGATAAGCTGTAGGTATGTTGCCGACCGCAAGGTTTGCTTTCGGCGTAGTCGGGAACATGTATCCAAACATCGCTATCAGCAAGAGGGGCATCAAGAGAAACGCGAAGAGAAGCATCTTTGCCCTCCACAAGTCTAGGAGGTCACGTCGTGCTATCTTGAGAGCTATCGAAAACGTTCGAAGTCCGCTGAGCATGTGCCTACATTCTCCCCATCACTCTGCGCATGGGAATGCGATCTGAGGCTGAGTCCCTTAATTCGCGGCCTGTGAGAGTCAAGAAGACCTCAAGCAGGTTGTCCGATTTGTATTTGTTCTTCAGTTCTTGAGGTGTGTCTGTCGCTATTATTTTGCCATGGTCAATTATGCTAATTCTGTCTGAGAGTTCATCAGCTTCTTCCATTATGTGTGTGGTCAGGACAATTGTGTGTCCCATTTCCTTCAGTTCTTTTATGAGGTCCCTAACGAAACGTGTGCTCTGAGGATCAAGCGCTGTCGTGGGTTCGTCCAAGAAGATTATTTCCGGATCGTGGAGCAGCGCCCGAATTACATTAACCCTCTGTCTCATTCCACTCGAGTAACCGCCCACAAGTTTATCCCTAAATGGGGTGAGCTGAACCATGTCCAAGAGCTCGTGTGTCCTTTTCCGCAGCGAATCCTGATCTATTTCGTATAGGCTGCCAAAGAACATCAAGTTCTCGAAAGCTGTCAGCCGGGGGTACAGGATCAGCTTCTCGGAAACAAGCCCGATTTTCTTCCTGACCTCATTCCCTTGGCGGGCAATGTCGTATCCCGCAACCTTGGCGCTTCCCGATGAGGGAGTCAACAGGGTGCAAAGCATCCTTATCGCTGTGGTCTTTCCCGCTCCGTTTGGGCCAAGAAATCCGTAAATCTCTCCCTTGTGCACGCTGAGGTCAATGTGGTCAACGGCGGTGAAGCTGCTGAATCGTTTCGTTAGACGATAAGTCTCAATTGCATAGTCAGACACCCTGTCTCGGGCATCACCACTCTCCGGAAACATCGTCTCGGTGGTCAATGGGACGGCACGAGTTTCCGTCCCTTGCATGACCATTGTTCCATCCCCTATCTCTTTCTTGCGTTCAAGTGCCTCAATATCGATTCAATAGCTGCCCTACTTATTTTAGTATATCGACACGATATAATCCGCGGGATAACCTGTGGCCAGGGGATTTAAGTCGGGGCCCTATGAAGTGATGTTCTTTATGGCCATGAAGAACCGCCCAGCGTACGGGTACGACCTGGCTGAACGGTTTAGGAAGATGGCTGGCGGCCACATCAAGGTGAGCTATGGGACTATTTACCCGTTCTTGCGTCGTATGGAGCGGCGGGGAATCATAAGATCAAGAAGGGATGAGTCGTCAGGGAGGGTGTATTACGAGCTTACCCGCAGAGGCAGAGAAGCTCAGGCAAAACTATCGAAACGAATTAGGGAATCCCAGAAGGAATGGGAAGAGAGACTGCTTGGCATTCTCGCAATGCATGCGGAAGTGTTCGGACGAAAGGCTCTTAGAGAATTATTGAAACGCGCTCAGTTCTGAGACGTTTAATCGAGAGGCAACATCATCGCTTGGGATCAATTCTTGGCATTCTGGTAAGTGGTGATATTTTTTGCCACGTAATCCGAAATATCGTTAGTTCGGCGCTAGCAGGTCAAGTGCTGTGGCAATAGTCACGAAGGCATTCGACCCACAAACGGCCGGGTTCTATCGCCCAGTCAACAGCCATGGCCTCGAGTTGGAAATCGGGTCAGAGCTTTTTTGCAACTTCGCTAGCGAATAGGTCTAACGCCTGAAGCTCTCTGTCTGGTTCGAGGTTCACGATCAGATACTCGATCCCTACGTCTCTGAATGCTTCGATTTGTTTGCGTACCTCTTCAGGTGTGCCATAAATGGCGTACTCCCGGCGCCTATCCTCCGGCAAGCCCTTGATAGCCTCCGTGACGTTCTCCTTGTTATTGTCGATGACTACGTGGCCAAGCTTCGTCTTGAGTATGGAGTCATAATCTCTACCAACTAAGCGACAGTGTTCACGAAGTACTCCGAGCTTCCGTCTCACCGTCTCGACAGAGCCGAAGATATTGCAAGCGTCAGCGTACTTTGCCACGATCTTCAGCGTCCGCCTTTCTCCGCTCCCACCGATCATTAGGGGCGGATGCGGCTTCTGGATGGGCTTCGGGTTGCAGTATGCATCGCGGATCTGGTAGAACTTACCATTAAAGGAGGCACGTTCTTCAGTCCACATTTTGCTGATTATCTGTGCGGCTTCCTCAAGGCGCCGCATCCTTTCACCGACAGGCGGAAAAGGAATTCCGTACGCTCTAGCCTCTTCCACGTTCCAGGCGGCGCCGATCCCCATGAATAGCCTACCCTTACTGAGGACATCGAGAGTTGCGCCTATCTTAGCGAGAACCGAAGGATGCCTGTACACGATTCCAGTAACGAGAGTGCCGAGCTTGATTTTCTCCGTCAATCCCGCAACAACGGCCTGGGTTGTCCAACCTTCGAGCATCGGTTCTTGAGCTTGGCCGACATTTTGGATTTGGTGGAAGTGATCCATAACCCAGAACGAGTCGAAGCCAAGTCTCTCAGCGTTCTGCGCTAGTGTTCTTAGCTTTTCAACGACCTCGGCGCCTTGGCCGTCGAATGTGAAGTTGGGATGTTGTAGGCCGAACTTCAATTTGAGAATCTCCCTTCAACAACGTATCGAATAGTCGAACGATTTATTGATTTGCTATTCATTTGCCAGACGATTCGACAACGAGAACGACTTATTGTCGGTGCCTATTCTTTGATCATGCGCTCGACTAGGATGATCCTAATTTACGGCTCTTGAAGCATACGTTGCTTGTTGCCAAACCGGTTATGGTGCACAAAATCTTCCATATCACGCCGCACTCTCAAGTATTTAGTTGGCGCAGAAATGGGATACCCTAAGCGACAGGCAAATGCAATTTTCATGTGTTGGGGAATATCGAGAATTCTCTTCACCTCCTTCTCAACGGCGTCGGCACTGAAGGCACTTATTATGTGAAAGCTAATCCCCAGGGACTGGGCCATGAGCCACATGTTCTCCATAACGCAGCCAAGGCTCATAATGCCCAAAACATCCCCCTCCGAAGCAGGCGCTCTTTTCCTGGAGTCACAGATCACTATCAGAAGCATCGGGCTACCCCGAATGGTTTCTTGCAGGGATCTGGCTCCGCTCCCACGAACGATTTCATCCAGCTTCGCAGGATCAGTCCATGACGGCGGGAACAGGGTGGCGAGGAGTCCAACCTTCTTTTGGAGTAACTCCTTTTCCGAGAACGAGAGCTGCTGATAGTTCTCCCGAATGAACTCTTCCGAGATCGGGGACTTGATGTTTCCTATCTTCTCCAGAAGCTTCTTGTCATCTATGACGAGAGTCTCGAAGTTCTGCATGTTGTGGGCCGTGGGCGCCCAGCGTCCCGCCTCGAGAATCTGCCTCAAATCCTCCTTGGTCACAGGACGCTCTCGATCGAACGGAACCCTCGACGAATGCCTTTCTTCGATGAGCTTCAGGATATTAGTCATGACAACCCTCCCCCGTTCAGAACCGCCCGGAAATGAACCTTTCCACACATCATTCGTTCGAAAGCCAATGCGGCCTGCTCCCCCGAAAACACTTCGACCAATGGGATTAAGATTGAGCAAAACTCACAGTCTCAGACATCGTGCTGCAGCATCTCGCAACACCGGTATGAGCTACAGCAATAATCATGATAACTCCTTGGATAGGAGTCGTTTCTAGGATTTCCTGCGATAATTACAGTACTAGGGGAAAAATTCAATTCTCTGAACCTACCAAACATGTACGTTAGCCGGGGCTATGGAGAATGCTCGAGACTTTGTCGAGGGTTGAGTTTTGAGTAAACTCGTATCATGCTCTAAGGATTTCCCTGATGAATGCAAGGGATGCCCGGACTATTTTGAAGAGATGAGAGATCCTTCATTTGATATGGCTCTTACCGGGTGGTTTGGGTTCTATTCTGGCCCAGCCTACGTAGTTAAGAGATGTACACGGTATAACCGGAAATCATACGCCAGAATCCAAGAAATTAGACGGAAACAGTAATCTTCCATCGCGGGGGGACGTCGCCGTTGTGGAATGCTAAAAACCGTTGAGAGCGTGAGTGAACTTAGAACAGAACAGGGTCTCCCAGGTTTCCCCAACTGCAATTCATTCTTTTACAAGCCCATCGAGCTAACTCAACAGCTTCTTATACCAAACCTGATTTCGCTTTTGGGGTCTTTCAAGGTGAATAGTGTGACGGATGCCATGAAGTTTCGTTTTCTTGGTCCGAGTGGACTGCGTGTTTCTGAATTATGCCTCGGTACCATGACGTTTGGTGAGGATTGGGGTTGGGGTGCTTCGAAGGAAGAATGTCGAGCGATCTTCAACTGGTATGTAGAACGCGGTGGTAATTTCATCGACACAGCCAACGGTTACACTAATGGCACTAGCGAACGAATCGTTGGCGGCTTGATAGGTTCTGACCGCGACAAGTTCGTTCTCGCTACAAAATACTCCTTCCCCACAGTAAGGGGTGACCCAAACAGTGGTGGTAACCACCGCAAAAGCATGATTCGTTCGCTAGAAGGAAGTCTGAAACGGCTTGGGACAGATTACGTTGATCTATTCTGGTTGCATGCTTGGGATTTCTCGACGCCGATTGAGGAGGTCATGCGGGCGCTTGACGATCTGGTGCGGTCAGGGAAAGTACTCTACGTTGGTGTTTCGGATACGCCCGCGTGGATCGTGAGTAGAGCCAACATGTTGGCGGAGTTACGCGGATGGTCACCTTTCGTGGCGCTTCAAATCGAGTATAGTCTCATTGAACGGACCCCTGAACGAGATCTTCTACCTATGGCTCGCAGCCTCGGAATGACGGTGACTCCTTGGGCGGTGCTCGGAGCAGGCGTGCTGACTGGAAAGTATAACAATGCCCCACCTGCCACGAAGAACGGCGGGACGAGTGGAGGGCACGTTGAGAGGCGGCTAGATGCAGTCAATACCCAGAAGGCGAACGATCGAAATCTCGCAATAGCACGTGTAGTAGTAGAAGTTGCCAAGCAGATTGGCTCCAGCCCATCCCAACTCGCGCTAGCCTGGCTGCGTACGCGCCCGGGTTCGATTGTTCCGATACTTGGAGCTCGCCGATTAGACCAGATACGTGACAATTTGAGCTGCCTCGACGTAACGATTCCGGACGAGCACCTTCGCAGACTTGATGAAGCGAGCAAAATTGATTTGGGATTTCCTCACGACTTCTTAGCAAGTCCCGTAGGTAAAGATAGATTGTACGGCGGCCTTTATTCGCGTACGGCACAACATCGCGAACCATGAAACACTAAAACCCTTTAACACGAAGATTCGTTGTTTCTTATTGTTGTTCAAATCATTAATGATCTAGAGACTAACCTGGAATCCCTAGCGCTGCAAGTAAAGGTTTGATTATGTAAGGGTAGGCGAAGCTGAGCCCCTTTGCGATGATGCGAAGAGCGGTTGCAATGAAAGAGCCCGCACGATTAGGCCGACAATCGCCGTTAAATGATTAAACGTTTAATTATCGGCATTTAAACAACTCTAAAAGTTATGCATTAAGGGACGATTGTGACGGGGAATCATATTGAGCCAAGTCTTATTGGAGCCATACGAATTCGGACACGCACTGTCAGATAGGATCAGACGTTGGCACAGGCTCACGGAGAAGTGCATTTCTCCGATTGGCCTTACTCTGGGGGAATTTCGAGTTCTAAAGGTGTTATCCGTGTCGGGTCCTAGCCCGATGGTTGACCTAGCTACGGACCAGACGATCACGCCCGCAGCTATGACGAGTATTGTGGATCATTTGGGAGAATTAGGGTTCGTTGAGCGCGCTCGAAGTGAATACGACAGAAGAGTGGTGAAGGTCTCAATTACACGGAAGGGCGAAGAAGAAGTCAAGATGGGAATCCGACTATACAAGAAGTTCATTGAAAAAGTCACAGCAGACCTAACCTCGAACGAGACCCGAAGCCTCCTGACAATCCTAGATCATATGCTGGACGCAGCTCAAAGCGGTCAACGTTCCAAGGACCGAAGTTAGGACGGCAGTTCTCGAGTAAAATAATCTACCTTGACACTGGCAGCACGAACCGTATTTCATGATCGAGGAACCAGCTTAGGAGCAAACATGAGGCCCAGGGGAGAAGTTCGACGGTCGAGTACAAGTGGGTTGTTCTTTCGAACACTACACTCGGCACGTTCATGGCTTCAATAGACATCACCATAGTAGAGATTGCGCTTCCAGCCATCTTCAGAGGTATCGCGATTGACCCGTTCACGTCCTTTCAATACTTGCTCTGGATACTCTTCGGCTACAGCATAGTAACTGCAACGTTACTCGTCACCTTCGGTCGAATATCAGACATCTTCGGCAGAGTGAAACTCTACAACCTAGGCTTCTTGGTGTACACTATCGGCTCCGTGCTACTCTACCTGACGCCTAACACTGGAAACTTGGGAGCCATCGAACTCATCTTCTTCAGAATCGTCCAAGGAATAGGAGGTGCCTTCCTATTCTCGAACGGCGCAGCGATCATTACCGATGCGTTTCCGCTAAAGGAGAGAGGCAAGGCATTGGGGCTCAACCAGTTAGCTTTCCTAGCAGGCTCGTTTGTCGGGTTGGTGCTTGGTGGTGTACTGGCTGTCTATGACTGGCGATACGTGTTCCTAATCAGCGTGCCATTCGGGGCTTTCGGGACAGCCTGGTCGTATTGGAAGTTGAAGGAGCTAGCAACCATACGAAAGGGACAGAGGATCGATGTGTGGGGGAACATTACGTTTGGCGTGGGTTTGACGGTTTTGCTCATAGCGATAACCTATGGGTTGCTACCTTACGGCACCTCGACGATGGGATGGGGCAATCCATGGGTAATAGGTGGCCTCATCGGTTCAGTTGCACTGCTAGTTGCATTTCCGTTCATCGAGACACGTGTTCAAGACCCAATGTTCCGGTTGCACCTTTTCAAGAATAGAGCCTTTGCTGCGGGTAACTTCGCCGCCTTCCTAGCGTCTATTTCGAGAGGTGGAGTGTCGCTGCTCCTCATTATACTGCTGCAAGCGATTTGGCTGCCGCTGCACGGCATCAATTATCAGGATACTCCCCTATGGGCGGGGATCTATATGCTTCCGTTTACCGCGGGGTTCTTGGTGATGGGCCCACTCAGCGGCTACCTCTCCGACAAGTATGGTGCGAGGGGCTTCTCGACTGCGGGTATGCTCATAACGGCAGTCGGGTACTATCTGCTTTCAACGTTCCCATACAACTTTGCTTACCTTTCCTTCGCTGGGGTCATTTTCCTGATGGGATTCGGCATGGGTATGTTTGCTTCTCCGAATACAGCATCCGTAATGAACTCGGTGCCAGCCGAGCATAGAGGCTCCGCATCGGGGATGCGGAGCACATTACAGAACACGGGTTCGGTCATAGGCCTTAGCATATTGTTTACCCTAGTTCTCTTGGTCTTATCGAGAGATCTGCCTTCTTCACTTGCAGCAGCTGCCTCACAGGCTGGCGCTCCACAGTTATCCTCCGCGTTATCCCAGATTCCTCCGACGGCCGCAATATTCGCGGCATTTCTAGGCTACAACCCAATGGGCACGGTACTGAGCCAGCTTCCTTCGAAACTTACGAACTCATTGAGGCCGCAGACGGTCGCAGTGCTCACCGGAAAAGTGTGGTTCCCAACAGCGATCGCTAACGCTTTCATGTCATCTCTAGGAATTGCTTTGTACTCTAACGTGGCACTGGCTGTTGTGGCTTCCGCCGCATCAGCGCTTCGCGGGAAGAGGTATGTTTACGGGGCAGAAGCTGAGAAGCTGCAAGTGGCTGTGCCAATAAAGACTTCAAAGAGCGCGCACGCTGCAGATCCACCGCCGAACACCCATAGACTCGCCCCAAATGAGGTTGAGCTCGGACAGGAGCCGAAGGAAAAGCTAACAAGAACTCAAAACGAGAGCTAGCACAGGCTTCCCTTCAAGTTGATGCACCGCTGGCTGACTTTCTGGGAAGTATAATGCTCAAGGGGATAGACCTATCTGAATTTACTAGGGGCGGTTTAGGAATAAGGTGCTTTCGACGTGACTGATTCAAAGTTTGTGGCCTTTCTTTTTGCTGGAGCTAAGGGATGGGGCACTATTGCGTTTGTTGCGCTAAGAGTCGTTATGGCTGCTTTCTGGTTACATTCCGATATACCACGATGGATAGCGCTGGCGGCCGGGCACCCAGAAGCAAACGGTCTAGTTCGGATTCTATTTGGCGTAAGCATGGTTGTGCCTTTAACCTATTTTTTCACCACCCTCGAGACTCTTGCAGCGATTTCTTTCCTCTTGGGATTTGTGACGCGGTTAGCCGCTGTGTGGGCAGTAATCGAGTTCGCGATAATCGGCACTCCTGTTCTTTTGAGTGGCAACGCCGGAGAGGCTTTGGTCCCTGCTTTGCTGTTGAGTGCATTATCGGTGTTGTTTCTAAACGGAAGTCTCACAGTGAGCCTTGATGGGTTGATTGCGAAGCGTGTGAAGACCAACCCCAATTGATTGGTCAAACCCTCAGTTCCGTAAGTTACGACTACTTAGCGCAAACCCTTTGCAACTGGAAATAATTCTCCGAGCATAATCAGTAGTCTGAACAGGGACTCATGAGGAGGCTGATCTCTTGCCGAATTCAGCATCCAGCATGACGAGCGCAGCAGCGTTGTCGCCTATCAGTTGCAGTTTCCTTGTGATCTCGTCGGCGCTGGCTTCTTCTTCTACTTGTTCGTTCACGAACCATTGCAGGAATACTTCTGTGGCGTTATCCTTCTCTGTCCTAGCAAGTTCAACTATCTTGTTTATCGATTCAGTAACCTTCTGCTCATGCTGATACGCCTGCGCAAATATTTCCTTAGCTGATTTCCAATTTGATGGTGGCGCATCTATCTTCTGTAGAATAATTTTTCCTCCCCTATCGTTCAGGTGTTCATAAATTTTCATCGCATGTTTCGTCTCTTCGTTAGCTTGAATCTTCATCCAGTGGGCGAATCCTTTCAGATTCAACGAGGCAAAATGTGCCGCCATTGAAAGATACAGGTAGGAAGAATAGAACTCCTTCCTCATCTGTTCGTTTAACGCGCTTTCGACTTTCGAATTAATCATTTCAGTGTCTACTCCAGTTTGTCATAGGCTTCTTTGAACTTAAATGCATACACTTTCAGAAGGATGGCTGAGACGCCGATGTAGAAAAAGAGGGAGGCGAGACGGGTAGGCTTTCCCCTGTAGCTCATCATAGCATCAGGATATTGTCTCCTTCAAGGTCTAGCCCTGTCTTGATCAAAAGCTGTCTCAGTACAGTCAAATCGGCCATTCTCTAAACGAGATGTTCAAACCAGAAAAAGGTTGTTGGGCGTGGTCCAACTTCTAAGCCTCGCCCAGTCTACGTTTTCGCGGGCTTCATTTCTTTGCGGAACCAGCCTCTGTTTTCATTGCGTCTAGGAGCCTTCCGAGTTTTATTAAAACGTAGAAGACGCCTATAGTGATTAGGAGGACTGAGACTGCACCGATGGCTCCGAAGATGAACGACCCACCAAACCCCATACCAAACCCCATGCGTCGCCAAGGGTGGTGGGGAGCAGTGGCATTTTGCATTACTGTTTCGAGTAAACTCAACTTTCTCACCTCGCTGCAAACTATGCCCTGTCGTTGGGATTGCCGTTAATTAGTTGTTGTGGACGAATCATCCACATGTTCCGAGAGACTACGCCTGAATCTAACAGCTAAGCTGTGCGTGTGCGTACCAGTATCACCACACACATTACGTGAACGACGACGCACGACGGTTCAATTTCATTTTATCGTTACAGCACCGTCTTCGCTTATCCTAATCTTAACGACAGCTGTTAGGTGATGTCCTCGTATCCTTCCCTTACATCTTGATCGGATCGCTGCTAGGAGAGAGTCAGCATTAATTCTCAGTTTGATTCGTAAAATGTCGGCCCTGAGGATTGTCATGGACACGGCCTCGAAGACACTGGTACCGCTTGGAATTATCAATTCTTCGGATTCTGAGAGTTGGTCTATGGCAGCAATAGTAGCCTTAGCTACCCTTACGTTTGCGTAAGCGCGGTGTTCGATGATGCTTATGTTCTCACGTGAAGTGTGCAGTCTGCTTCCTACTTGAGCCTGAGTTAATCCTCTTGCTCTGAGTTGAAGTACCTTCCATTGCCTTGGTGTCAAAATGATGCGGCGAGGTGTCAATGTTCACCGCCTCTCCACGAGGAACGAAACGATATTGTTGAACTTATCAAGGTTCACATAGAGGCCGACTAGGCTGTCTTGTCCGCTTACCACCGTAAGCGTTCGCGCTTATCAAGGCTTACATCATTGTGCTGGACGATCCATGCAGGAAGTAATATGATATGAGTGTGATGGTAAAGTATGGTGGGCTAATTCTCATTCTGGTGTTAATTGCAGGATTGGGAGTCGGATACGCGCTCGGATTTTTCCAAGGGTTCAACTCGGTTCCTACATCTTCGACTCTTCTAGTAGACGCTGCAGGTACTCTTCAAGTGCCTTTCAACGCGATTGCTAACACCCTGATTCGCCCACAGTATCCTACGCTTAGTTACAATTACATCTTCGAGGGCAGCCGCTTGGCGGCCAATGAGATTACGCAGGCGAACAAATCGTTCGATATCTTTGCTTCGGCGGACTATCGCATAATTCCCAATCAACTGATTCCTAAATACGCTTCGTGGTACATCGTTTTTGCTTCAAACTCGATGGCTGTACTCTACACAAACCATAGCCGATACGAAAGTGAGATTACTCAAAAGAACTGGTATCAGATCATAACTCGCCCGGGAGTAATCGTTGGTGTCTCGGACAAAGAGACTGACCCGAGCGGTTACAACGCAATTTTCATGCTGAAACTAGCCGGACTACAAGATTATCAGAACTCCAGTTACCTTTACGATCAAATCTACCACACGAAGAATGCAGCAAAGGAACTGGTGATAGTCCCAACAGAAACCTATCTTGACGCGCAGTTAGAGACAGGGGCGGTAGATTACGTGCTGTCGTACTCCTCGGAAGCGATTTCACATAAACTCCAATACGTCGATCCGGGACCTCAAGTTAACCTCTCAAACCTCACCTTTGCAAACTGGTATGCAAAGGTTAACGTGACCGTTAATGGCAAACAGGTGACCGGGGCGCCCATCCTCTACGACGTGACCATCCCATCTAGTAGTCCAGACCGGAGCATGAGCATAATCTTCATCAAAGCTCTACTCAGCCCAATGGGACAACAGATCCTACGCACCAGTGGGCTAACTCCGCTGAATCCAGTCTACATTTACAATCAGCAGGCCGTCCCGACATCTGTAATTGACGTGATTAATCAAAACGGCATATCGATCCAAGCGATTGATGAAAGCGGCGCACCAACCCAACAGACTACGACATAACAACCCTTACACGTAAACTTCCACGTTGCAGCGTGTACCAGTCGCGCTACACGAAAAAGTGTGTTTGCGCAGTATTGGTACCTCACACACAACTGAACTTGAACTAGGGAAGTGTTTCATGGCAAGGTTGGTTCCAAAGCTAAAGCATGATAAACTTGAGAAGAAGATAATGGACAGAAGACACCGAATTACCGAGAAGTGATTACGAGTGGAAACAAGGCCAAAGGTTGGTGACACGGCACCTGACTTCGAAGGCCAAACGTCCAAAGACACATGGGTTCGTCTGAGAGATTACCGTGGAAAGAGGAACGTAGTGCTTTACTTCTACCCGAAGGATGATACCAAAGGTTGCACCACAGAAGCCTGCAGTTTCAGAGACAAGCTCCAATCGATAGCAGCACTCTGGACAGAAGTTGTAGGCGTTAGCGTGGACACCGTCGGATCCCACAAAAAGTTCGCCGAGAAAAACAGTCTCAACTTCCCGTTGATCAGCGACCATGACAAGCAGATTTCGAAGACCTACGGAGTCTTGAGTCAAGACGGCTCGCTTGCAGAAAGAATGACGTTCATAATCGATAAGGAAGGCAAGATTGCTAAGATTTTCACGGACGTCGACGTCACAAAACACACGCATGAAATTGTCACTGCGCTCAAACAACTTCCGCTCAAGACAAACTAATTGCTCCCAAGGGAGCCATGAAGCTCACCTAGCAGAGAGGAGTCTTTCTGGAGAAACTCTCAACCTGACAAATACGGTGGGTCGAAATAGAAATGCAAATCCGTTCCCTTTGGGCCCCGTTCTCTGTGTGCGCGCGTATGTAACGTGTCTTGGTTTTCTGTTGGAACTTCACGGCTCGGAATCCGTTTTTAAGGGAACAGAAACTCAGAGTAAAGATCTGCGTCAGATGTCAAGAATGCAATTCTCCAAACGCGGCTTCAGGCAAGAGATGCGCCCTTACTCTGGGTGTTGAAACGACGTAATAGAAGAGCACTTAATAAGTTACCATTTATTAATCTACTTATTGTAAAAACTAAAGTACCATCAGATGATGGTTGCAAGACTTCATTGTGGCGAGTTGAATGGCACGTTAACTAGTAGAGAGCCGCAGGTTAGGATTCAGAACGTCGTGGCTACGGGAGCGTTACGTCAGAACCTGGATCTCTATTCGATTCTGAAAGTGAGCGCCCGGGCAGAGTACAACCCGCAAAGGTTTCCTGGTCTCGTTTACAGGCTGAAGAGCCCAAAGACATCAAGCCTACTCTTCAGTACAGGCAAGATGGTCTGTACAGGTGCCAAGTCTGAGAGGTCGGCCAAGACCGCAATCAAGAGGATAGCGAACGAACTTCGAACTCACGGCATAGTCATAATTAGAAACCCAGAAGTTAGAATCGAGAACATCGTGGCCACAGCCGATCTTAATGGCACGCTCGATTTGGAGGTAGTGGCAGAACGTCTAACCAAGACGATCTATGAGCCCGAGCAGTTTCCTGGACTCATCTACCGGATGGATGAACCAAAGACTGTCATCTTGATTTTCACCAGCGGCAAACTCGTCATCACAGGTGCAAAGACAGAAATCGAAGTCAGACTGGCTGCTAAGAAACTACAGGAGACGCTCGAAAAGAACGAGCTCATATCATATATTAAATTAGCAAGCCTCAGAGATGCCATTAGTGTCCCCACGATCGTTCCAGTCAAGCAGACTTAATCCTAGAGACCCCGTATTTCTTGAATTAGGGTATTATTTCGCATCCGTTGTATTTCATGTAGTCAAAAGCATCTAGCCGAACTCTTCCATTATCTATGAGGGACCTTACTTCGGGTAGTGCCGCCTGCAATGCGTTTATCATGTCGGTGACCGTTGCGCAAACTTGCCTGAATCCTTCGTTCCCCCAAAGTTTAGTGACATTCGCGTAGAGGCAACGCCCACCGCAGGCCGGAAGTGCTTGGCATTGCGTGCAAGGCTCGGATACGAACTCGGCGTTTCTCAGACTCTCGGGGTGCGTTTCGCGAATGTTCCCTAAGTAGAAGTCTTTCATTCCCGCCATGACGGGGCAGGGTGTTATGTTCCCGTCAGTTTGTATGTTGAAGACAATCCAACCGGCGCCGAAACGCAGCTGGCTCGACTCGCCGAGAAGCAGAGACTGCATCACTCCGAGAAACGGATAGAGCCGCAGTACCTCGCCGGTATCCTTCATGTGCTGCACCCAATAGTCGATGAGTCTCCTAAGGCGAGGCTTGTAACTCGTCCTAACCCACTCTGAGAACCGTCGCTTCGAATAGTCATTCTGCCAAAAGAGGGCATCAAGCTGCCAATGGACTGATGATATCGGCAGCTCTGCGCCATTAAGTAACGTCAGGACTTGGGTATCGATCTCAGTTTCTTCCGCGATGGTCATTCGCGCCACAACCTCGCCTCTAAACCCGTTCTCGCGAATCAGCCTCAGGTTGCGCGCAACTCGCCCGTAGACCCCTTTCCCTCGATAATGGTCAGTCAACGCTTCGTCGCCGTCTAGTGATACGAAGATCGATCGGAACCTGTTCACGTACCCAGGCTCCAACCTGTTTAGCAGAAGGCCATTGGTCTGGATGATGAACCTGTCAGCTTCGACGGTGTTCATGATTTCTCGCAGTTTGCTCAACCGTAGCATGGGCTCACCTCCGTAGAATATCAGGGCGGTCTTTCGATCTTTCTGCAGAAAATTCCGCAGTACCTCGCTGTCATAGGCAACTTCACTGGGCAGCGAATAGTCGACTTCAAGCCCATGGAAGTCGCTACCAAAATCCTCGCAGGACTTACCGTAGCAGTAGCTACATTTGAGGTTGCAATTGGTCGTCAACGTGATGTAGAAGTTCACGGCAGACTCGTCCTGATTTGGCCCAATCCCTGACTCGGCAGCTCCCGTTTGGAATTATGCATGACAAACCAGTCGCGGTTCTTGATGGTAGCCAAGACAATGCTAAATCGAATCAAAAACCATCGGCACGAGTTAAAAGCCGAATCGTCTAGGGCAAATGCCGCCACTACCATATAATCCGCCGCCTCAGAGGCCCACGTGGCCTCTTAGCTTGTGTGATATGTAATCTCAAGCAATGGGAGATCGGGTGGATCTTCTTCTCTCTCATAGGAAGTCTCTTCTGCCACCGTCCACTAGGATAGTCTTGCCGGTGATGAATCGTGAATCGTCGCTGGCCAAGAATAGAACTGCTGCAGCAATGTCTTCGGGCTCGCCGATTATGCCTAGCGAAGTTATTTTCTTCCTGGCCTCTAGAAACTTTTCGTACTCCTGATCTGTCATTTTCCCCTTGAGCATGTCAGCATGAACTGATCCGGGCGCTATGCAGTTTACATTAATTCCATATTGTCCGAGCTCGAAAGCTGCGGTTTTTGTTAGTTGGATAACGCCGGCTTTCGACGCGGCGTAGGCGGTTTCACCCCAGACAGCGACCCCGAATCCTGAGTTCGACGAGATGTTCACGATCTTCCCATACTTTCTCTGCACCATGTATCTTGCGGCTATTTGTGTGCAAAGAAATACGCCTTTCAGGTTCACGTCTAAAGTTCTGTCCCAAATTTCGTCAGTCGTTTCTAGCATGTTTGTTCCGAAATCGATGGCCGCGTTGTTCACTAGGATGTCCACCTTCCCGAACTCGCCTATGGCGGCCTTGAACATGGCCTCAACATCACTCCTTTTTGAAACGTCGCATCTGACTGCGATGGCTTGTGCTTTCAGAGTCCTGATCGCATTAGCGACGTCGTCTGCTTTCTGACTATTTTTCTCATAGTTGACGGCTACGTTGCAGCCTTCCCTCGCCAAGGCTAGGGCCGTTGCTCGGCCTATTCCTCGGGAAGCCCCCGTGACTACGGCGGTTTTTCCACCGAAACGCATCTAAAGCACCACCTTTTCGAATAGCCAACATTACTCATATGCGTAACGCTATTCACCCCCGGTAGGCCATGTGTCTGTTGTTCGAGTGCCGGTTCTGCTTTCACATAGATGATTACTTGAATGGCATCTAGGTCCCGCCTGACGGGACACCAATCCGCCCCGCGAACTCGAACCCTCTGAACGATGTACTTGGTCGCCGGTAACCATGTACATGGTTTGCGGCCACGTTACCTCAATCCCGTTTGCGGAAAGATGTACATACTCCCTGGCGAACATGTACATGTTCAGGCGAAACTTCTTCGCATTTACTATTACCTGCTTTTGTTATCATTGGTCGAAGGGGCGCTACCAGCGCCACGTCAAGCTATCGCGCATTCCTTCACATAGACGGCTTAGGCTGTTCCAACTTGCTTGGTGCTTGCCGATGCGGATTCTTAGTCGTCGTTAGCGTTGTGACCAACTGAGTCGTAGCTGCGGAAGTCGCCGGCCGTCGTATGGGCTCAGGATACTTTTTCCGGCGCTGAGAAACTAGTGCTGGTAACAGATTTCCCACACGAAATCCATTTGACATCGTACCATGCTGTGGATCGCATTAAGAGTCTGAGGATTAGCGAACAGCAGAAAGAGAAGAGCCTGGGAGAAAACGCAATCGAACTATTGAAATTGTAATCGTCCCAGACCGGACAGCTTCTCCTTACACAGTAGCCTCGTATTTTATTGAAAAAATAGAAAGGGGTACGAGCGCTTTTCGGGCGCTCGGACGCTTATTTGCGTCTTCGTCTGAGTAGGTATACTGAAGCTGCTAACGCTGAGAAGGCGACAACTGCTACTCCACTGAATTCTGGGACTGGTACGTTGTTCTGTTGCATGTACACGTTCTGGCCTACCCCGGCTTGGCCTGGTGAGATCACTACGGAGAAGGTTTGAGCCGCGTAGCTTGGTGAGCTTATGGTGAACTTGTACGTGCCGGGTGGCAGGTAGGCTTCGTAGATGCCGTCGTAGGTGTAGAAGTTAAACGATGCACCGCTTGCTCCCACGACGCTAACTGAGGCCCAGCTCAAAGGCCGGAACTCGTTAGCCCACGTGAACGCTAGAGCGTTGCCTGATACGAGGCCGTTCAAGTCGACTTCGAAGATTCCGCTAGCTTCACCGCTTAGGTGAGCGTTGCTGATCTGCCAGACACCTTCCTGCGAGTACGGGCCTAAGTGGTTCGCTGCCATGCTGTGGCCGACGAAGCTGCTGCCCGGCGGGGACACGTATGTATTCGTTGCCGTGTCTTCTGTCAGGCTGATGCCTGAGGTTGCGGTCGTGCCTGGGACGATGTGGTACGATTCACCCATTAGTAGCCCTTGAATCGGCGGGTAGTATGCTGGATAGGGCCCTGTGCCAACTACGCTGGTCGCGCCACTCTGGCCTACGAAGGCCTGGATGCCGGTGTTGTTGGCGTACCATGGGACGAAGTCGACTTCGGCTGTCCATCCACCCGTATAGTCTGGAGCACCTGTGATTCCCGTGTTGGGGAATGGGTACTGAGCATGCGCGGCTGGGTAACAGTAGAGGTTGAAGTCGCAGTCTCCGAAAGTTCCTCCACCGCCTTGCAGTGGGTCGCTGAAGTATTCATTGCTTAGGAATTTTCCAGCGGGCGGCTGCTGCGGTAAGCCAGCCGTTAGGACGTTAAGTAATGTTGTGTTTCCGGGTACGAAGTTGTATCCTTGTAGCCCAGAAGCAGGTTTCTGGTAACCCGCTTGGTCGGTGAACGGGTAGAGCGGGTCGGAGGGAGTCGTGAAACCACTTCCGCCTACCGGCAGCGCTCCGTTGGCTGCGATCGCGTGACCACTGCGGTCAACGTAGGTGCCCTCGCTGGACATCCATTCAGCAACCATCTGACTTTGGTCGTTGAAGAAGCGGACCCGTGCGGACATGTTAAACGGCGTGCCGGTTATGATACTCTCCTTCTTGAAGAGAATATCAAGAGTTAGGTTCACGCCGATGAGCAAATTGACTCGCATGTCGGCAACTTGGCCGTTTTGGGCATAGGCTGTGAAGGTTTGGTCTTGTATGTAGCCATACGTGTAGGCTGCGAGGTCGTATTGGCCCTGGTTAAAGTAAAGTGGCCAGACGACTCTCTTTTGGTTGAACATGCTGTCGACTAGAAGCTTTGAAGCTGTAGTGAATCCGTTCTTGCCCGCGGTTTGTCCTCCCACGAATGCGTAGCGTGCGGAATCGCCGTAAAAGACACCGTGCGAGATTTGGTAGTACTGGAGTACATTGCGTCCACCGCCATCCATCTCAGTACAGGTGTACGCGGGTGACTTGCCTAGGAGGCAGTCCGTTCCCTCTGGACCTTGGTATAGTTGGGTGGATGGGATGCTTGAGGGTAGGTAGAAGTAGCTGGATGTGTCACCGATGGTGTCATAGATGTTGCCCGCTGTGCCGTTCACTACCGGGTAGAAACCGAGGTCGATCTCTGATCCTGTACAGCCGCTGTCTTTGTCAGCGTTGCTGTGTGCGGCATTGCCGTTGCCGTTCGCGAGGCCATTTGCTCCCGCGTCTTGGCAACCGGACCAGATCCACGGTCGGGCTACACTTGGCCGTTCCCAGTCAATGCTGGTTACGGTTACGTTGAAGCCTGGGGCGAGGAACAAGTGATCGCTGATGGAGGTTGGGTTACCGCTCAGTGTGACTGATACTTGTTGCTCTGGGGACGGGCTGTAGTAGCCGTCTGTGGCCACGTTCGGTGTATATGTTCCAGATGGGATGCCGTAGTCTTCGCCACCCCAAGTGTCGTTGAAGCCAAAGAATTGGATTGCTGCCTTTCCAGAGGCTAGTGAATCAGCATTCGTGTGCGCCCTGTTGAGTTGGTTGGAGTCGCCCGCGCATGACATACTAGGAGCACCCGTTTCTCCCGAACCAACATACTGGACTCCAGTGTAGATGCTCGTGTAAGTTCCGAACGTTTTTTGGTTTCTGTCTTGTCTGCCGTTTGAGTTGGAATCGTAGGCGCATGAGTAGTACAAGTCATCGTAGCCTAGGTTGGTTACGTTATGGGCATATACGTGCCCATCAGCGCCCATCAGGTTACCCCAAAGAAATCCTGCACCGCTGTGGACAGGGCTGGTTGTTATGGTGTTGGATGTGTCGTGGAAGTACACTGTCTTGTTAACCCAGCTTGATAAGCGTAGGTCAAGAGGCAACGTCACATCTCCAGCCCACTCATTCGGCGTTATGTCAAAGTAGTACTCTTGGAAGATAGAACCATCCAGAGCTGTTTGAACATAACGGAAGACCCATGCACGCACATAGTATCTTCCCGGGGTCAAGCCGTTGATCCAAGTCGCATAGACCTGCGGTACTTCACCGCTGAGGTCAGTTGGAGCACCGTACTCACCCTTAAGCCCGAACTCGTAAGCGAACGGAGTAGTTGTCCCGCCCTGAACGAACCATTTCTGTGGAGGCCCGACCCCTTCAGGGTCAGACGTCAACTTAGTGCTGCCGAAAACATCAGTCATTGATACGTCGCGCGTGTACCCGTTCGCATAACCTGGCGCTGTTCCGCCAACCGGCGGTTGAGCGACCACGTTCATGTCTGTGCTGTACTCATGCCATGGAAACGCGATTGCGCTTCCATCACGTGGGTCACCACAGAGTCCGGCCGCCCGGCGTCCGTAGTATTTTTCTTGGCCTCCCGCGGTGCATGGTAACGGAGACCATGAGACTGGACTGCCTGCACTTGGGTCAACCAAGTTGCTGAGCGTCGGGGCGCCATAAAGTTCAATCTTTATGTACGAACCCGTCGTCAAGTTTCCTGGCCACGGCTCATCGCCGAACTGATGCTTCGTGAACACTTGCCCATGAATTACTGGGCCTGGTTGTAGGTAGCAGTCGAAGTGAAGGGATTGCCCCCT
>Ga0116107_1000546_pt1 | contig 28279 bp, 23 predicted proteins | sample June2015DPH_6_10_FD_88969 | JGI IMG/M metagenome (GOLD analysis project Ga0116107, IMG submission 88969) | Peatland microbial communities from SPRUCE experiment site at the Marcell Experimental Forest, Minnesota, USA - June2015DPH_6_100 | ecosystem: Environmental > Terrestrial > Soil > Wetlands... | reverse complement strand
GTATATTGAGATGCAAAATGAAAAGCCGCAAAATGATAACGAAGACTTTCAAGTTGGGGAGCTTTAGGCGGCTTTCAGCCGCTCACCAAAGCTACCGGCTTTCAGCCGGTAGTAATTTACTTCCTTGATCACTTTATCGCAGTCCTCGGCAGTATGAGGAGATTCAATCAGATAGCGATCCATATTTGACATCCTTTTTATACTTATTGCTTGTAGAAGAAATATCGCAACAATAGGCAGTCAGGCTATACGTGTAGGCAACGCGTATTATACAACCTTCCTGCAATTAATACAATATATAAGATAATAAAAGTCTAATATACATCCCTTTCATCATCTATTCCTGATAGAGGTGATATTCCACAAACCCGCTGATTATTTCGTAGTTACATAGAAAAAATCACGTTTGTTGATGGTCAAATAACGATGGTCGCCGGGGCCCTTCATCTGCTCCAGGAGTGGGATGGCTGCCAGTTGGTTGTCACTTGCCAATGTAAAAGCTTCGAAATGGGTATAAAAATTATTAATATCCATCTGGATTGCCTGGAAAGCGCCTGCATCCTGAACTGCGCGCGTCAGGGCAGGCAAGGTCAGATTAAAACCGACCGCGTAATATAGAACGGAACCATCCTGGCTGATTCCTAGTGCAGAACGGCCAGTAGCGGTACTTCCGTAGGTCGTGTACCCCCAGACCTGCGGATCGGTCACTGCAGTATGAGGATTGATCTGTCCGTTTTGTATGATCAACGGACCGTTCTGACGGTAGGCGATCAAATGAGGCAAGGAGCTAATATCCGTCCCCCAGGCGCCCAGGAGCACTTTCCCATCGTCATAAATCGCAACCGTTCCAAATCCATCCCGCGGCGGGATAAGGGTCACACCGTCCAACATAACGCCGAAATGGCCATGCTCCGCCTTGAAGCCGCCGTTAAAGGCGGCAAGTAATTTGCCAGGCTGCTTGTCGCTGGCAGGAATACGAGCCGGCCGGCTGATGAATATACTGGAGGCGGGTTCTTCGTAGCCAAGTACAAAATGCAAGCGAGTGGCTTGCAGGTTAAATGCCACCACTGCGACAGTTGCATATGGCCGCTGTGGGTCCGGCTGGAGAAATGTCCGGTAGGCGACGACATTTCCGCTTGCATCCCTGAGATAGGCTGTCCACAGGCCTTCCCCCGGGGTGGTGCCCAGTTCAGGCACGTTCTCTGGCGGCCAACTTGAAAGGGTTGAATTGGGAAAAGGTTTATTGTTGGCAATAGTGGATTGGGTTGGCGTAGCTAGTGGTGTGTTATTTGAGAACGGTGTACTTGACGGGCTGGAGGACGGGAGGTTGGTTACCTGCCAGGGAGCGGAAGGCGTAGTTTTCATGAGACTATATTGAATTTGCTTAAGTTTATCTTCCGAACTGAGCACAAAGTTTTCCACTTCGCTGACAAGCCGGTCTCCCAGCACGCCGCGTGCCAGATCGACTGCCCCGGCGCCCAGGTTCGGCCAAATATTCGTAGCAGCATAGGCAACTACTACCAGGAGCATCAGGAGAATCACTATACCTACCAGGATACCCAGTCCGGTCAGCCGGTGCTTGAATGGCGAGTTTTGGGGCTTTGTCCTGGTCAAAGCGCAGGTTTCCTTGGGAGGTACTGGGAATTTTGCCCGCTGGGATTGATATAAATAGTCCCACTGATTAGCGCAACGATTTCTTGCTGCGGGTTTCCTGTAGCTGGTTAGCCGGGAGGTGGCGGTTGAGCAAATCCAGGGAAAGCTCAATCACTTCACGCGCTTCCTCGGGTGTGGTGGTGCCGATTGTGACCATATCCTGGTCGCGGATGGTGTTCCAAACGAAGGCCAGTCCCACGACGGGTAGAATGCGGCCTGCGGCGAGCGGCTTGATGGTCATGACAGGCTTTTTGGCTTCCCGGATGATCCGCATCACCCAATCGGTTTCCACTTGCATCAGAAAACCGGCCGCATTGTACAATTGGATGTATGTTTCAACATCTGCTCCCATCCTGTCAGCGTAGATGACCGCCTCGGGCATGTGGCTGGAGAGGCCTGGGAGCATGCCGCGCGCCCGGATCATGCGGGTGTATTGGTCAAGATCGCGGATCACGCCGGCGCGCCGGTCAATAAGTGCATCGGTGACGGACTGGTGCGGCATGCAAAAGGTTGCCCCGAGTTCCGCACAACGGTCGAAAACCGTCTCGGCCTGTTCAGATGGCGCCGCGTTTGGATAGAGATCGAAGGCCGGTGTGTAGATGCGGATAATCTTATGGCCGGTGCTCTGTTCCACCTCCTGGATGGAGTGATCGAGGTGGACGGAGAGCGGCCCCATGACTGCGTCGATGCCGTATTCCAGAAAGACACGCAGCACAGCAACGATACGTTGGCGGGTTTGATATCCCTTGATGAAATTGTCCTTGGCGAGACTGGTATGCGACCAGCCTAGGAACCAGTTTGTTCCAACCAACAAGCGCGGCAGGCTCACGCCACCCACAACTGTGCGAGGAAATGGTTCAAGGTTCGGCATATATATCTCCGGTAATTCGTTCCAGTCAGCGCCGGCGCCGGCGATTATAACCCGCTCCACCCGGATGAGGTTTCCTCTCAGGCGCAGGTGTACCGGAAGGCTGGGATACCGGGGCGTGCAGGGTCTGCTGATAATAGTCGTCCAGCAGCATGGTGATGATCGGCAGTTCTTCCTCGTTCTCGGCCAGACTGCGGGCGAGTGGGGTAAAACGATGCGAGCGTTCGGTCTGGAGATTGTCGCGTTGGCGCAAACGGGCTTCGAGCAAAGCGGTGGTCCGTTCGGCTACCACCGCTTCCACATCCGCGTCGGAAGGGATGGTGCGTTCTTCAAATTCGATTTTGAATTCCTTGGCAATTTTGTCAAGGTCATACTTTTCGGCTCTGTTTACCAAAGAAATCGCCACACCGCTGGCTCCAGCCCGCCCGGTCCGCCCGGCGCGATGGATATAAGCTTCGGTCTCCTCGGGCGGTTCATATTGGATGACATGGCTCAGAATGGGGATATCCAACCCGCGGGCAGCCACATCAGTGGCTACCAGGAAACGCAAGGTTCCGGCCCGGACCCGGTCCATCACCCGGTCACGTTCCGCCTGGGATAGGTCCGCACTGAGCTCATCGGCATCATATCCGAAGCGTTGTAAAACCACCGAAACATAATGGACGCGTGCCTTGGTGTTGCAAAAGATGATTACCGAGGCAGGGTTCTCAATTTCGATCAAACGAACCAGACTGCGATCTTTATCCATCCCGGGTACAAGATAATAGACATGTTCCGTGTCGGTGACGTGGATGTGATCCTTGCTCAAACTGAGGAACTCTCCTTCTCGGATGAACTCTTGTGCTGTACGCATCACCGAATCGGGGAATGTGGCCGAAAACATGCAGGTATGAACCGGCCGTTTAGGCAGGTAGCGCTGGACTTCGCGCATATCGGGATAAAAACCCATCGAGAGCATCCGGTCAGCCTCATCGTAAACCAGCATTTTCAGCTGGTCAAGTGAGAAGGTGCGTTTGAGCAGGTGATCAAGCACGCGCCCGGGCGTTCCAACGACAATATGTGCACCGGCTTTAAGAGCAGAAGTTTGTGCGCCATAGCCCACTCCGCCATAGACTGCTACGGTGCGCAGGCCAGTTTGGCTGCAAATCTTTTCAGTTTCCTGCCAGACTTGGCGCGCCAGTTCACGCGTGGGTACGAGGATCAAGGCTTGGCAAGCCGCTTTGGACGGGTCAAGATGGGCCAGCATGGGCAGGAGAAAAACGCCGGTCTTGCCGCTGCCGGTACGGGCCTGGATCATCATATTCCGCCCGGCCAAAAGATAGGGAATGGCACGCGCCTGGACGGCCACAAGGGAATTCCAGCCGGCGCGTGCGGCAGCTTCCTGTAAATTGACTGGCAATTGCTCCAGGGTTACCTCGGCGAGCGGGTTGCGCGGACTGTCGGATACGTGAGAAGAAAGATTATTCAAAGTGGTCTCAATTCTGATAAATGGTTCGATTAATCCAGTATATCATTGACATTGCCTATTTTCTTATGTCGGGATTTGCGTATAACCATATTCACCATACCTGCTCATTTTGTCAACCTTAATAGATCCTTGAGCATTGTTCCTCATCGTTTTGTCTCGCTTATACCGGTAACAACCACCCAATGAAAAAACTAGCCAGGTTCATCACCAGACTAAGGAGCATGGCTTCGCGCAGTGTCAGCTGGTTATAACGGTAAAGATATAGGATATACGCTTCGATGCCCCAAATGCAGATCTCGGCGATGAACAGTGTGAGGAGGTATGCTTGCGGGAACAAGTATAAGACGGCCCAAAGAAAAACCTGGGTAAGCAAGTTTGCGCATATACTCGAGAACAGGAGATGGTATAACGGCTTTTTGCGCCAGGTGGCGTAAAAAGCGACAATTGCGCTTTCAACCAAAATGGTGATCGCAAGAGTTGAAATCACTATTTCTTTTTCGGGCGGCGGACCAGGAAAATGATAAGCACAACAAGTATCGCAATCCCTACAAGACAGCCAAGGCAAAGCAATAGGTAGGTAAGGGGTGTAAATGCATTCAATGTGAATTCCGGTTCCACCAGCAGGTCACTTGGGCGAATCGTTACCTGATAACTTGATTGGAATTGTGCAGTTCTAAAAACATTGCTCCGGCGTGTCTTTCCGTCCGAGGATTGAATTTCAAGGCGATGATATGTGCTAAATCCATACGCCATGGCGGAACAAGCGGTCTCTGTACAAGAAAAACGTTGCGGACCCAGCACCTGTAGCGGCTTGGCATCCTTACAATCGGATTGATCGCACTCAAATAGTATTCCGGATATGATGGTAATTGAGGAAGTGGAAGGTTCCTGCTTGAATGTAAAATCCATGCTTGGTTTGGGACCCGTATCTGCTAAAGCAGAAAAAAGAGGTAAAAGAGCCAGCAGCAGAACCGAAAGAATGATTACTTGCTTGCTTTTTGTAGCCAAATCGTTATTCCTTTCTCCAATTATTGCATTAGAACCTATTGGTATTATACAATTGGATAGTACGTGGGAACAAGCTGCGATCCCAGAAATATTAGAAAACCATGATATAACATCCTTGCTTATGAAGAAAAATCAGGTGTAAATAACGCATGCTTCCAGGCGACCAAAAATATTTATCTGCATTACAAGACTTCAATAATGCCCGCCGAAAAGCCTCCATCCAGGAAATCCTTGCGCGGCTGACCGGTAAGTCAAGAGAATTACTTTCTTATGAAGAAGTGGCGGAGAAACTCAACCTAAATGTTCGCACCGAACGCGGTGTCCATGATATTCCACTCAAATCAATTGTAGGCAGTGTGGGACGGTATAACGAATTCACGCGCGGCTTTTTACCATTGAAAAACAGGGATCAGGTACGCTGGGCACGTGTAAAGACAATAGTGGATGATCCGATCAGCACCGGCCTGCCGCCAATTGACGTTTACAAAGTTGGCGAAGTGTATTTTGTCTTGGATGGGAACCACCGCGTTTCGATAGCTCGGGAGGAAGGTTTTGAGTTTATTGAGGCTCACGTTATTGAGGTAAAGACCGAAATTCCACTTACGGCAGATATCCAACCAGATGACCTTATTATTAAATCTGAGTATGCCGACTTTCTTGTCCAGACCGACTTCGGCAGCCTTCGTCCTGGTGTGGATTTGAGCGTGACCGTCCCAGGCCAATACGAGAAATTACAGGAACATATCAAGGTGCATCGTTATTTTATGGGGATCGATTTCCAGAGGGATATCCCATATCAAGAAGCAGTTGGGCATTGGTATGATACAGTCTATACTTCGATTATTGAACCAGTTCGCGAGCGTGGCTTAATGCGCTGGTTTCCCGGCCGCACTGAAACGGACGTGTATCTATGGGTATCTGAGTACCGCGCCGACCTGGAAAATGAACTTGGCTGGTCCATCAGGCCAGAGGCTGCTGCACAGAATCTGGCAAGCCAGGAAAATCCCGGCAATAATATCAATGTTACCGGAAGCTGGCGCATGGCAAAAATGATTGACCGTTATACCGACCGGCTTTTCGGAGAGGTTCTGGTGCCAATTACTGGCCTGGAGGTCAGTTGGCAAGCACTTGAACAGGCTATTCTGGTTGCAGAAAAAGAATCGTCTGCCCTGCGAGGCCTTCACATTATTTCCAACAGGGAAAAAGCGAACGGGATCCAAATACAAGCCATCCAGGGGCGTTTTGAACAGCGCTGCCGGGAAGTAAACGTGATGGGAAGTTTTACGGCGGAGAAAGGGAACATCCCCAGGCAGGTGTGCGAACGTGCTTTGCTAACCGACCTGATCGTATTAAATACGGCGCACCCGCCATCGCCTGGGCTTCACAGCCTGTCTTCTGGTCTGCGTTTGATCATCCGGGAATCGGCACGACCGATCCTGACCGTGGCTAATCAAATCAGCCCGATGGACAACGCGCTGCTAGCGTTTGATGGCAGCGCTAAATCCAGGGAAGCGCTTTTCGTGGCAACCTACCTGGCTGAGAAATGGCTTACAAGGCTGAAAGTTCTAACCCTCGGCAATAGGGCTGCTCATTCCGTGCAGGATTATGCCCGCGCCTATCTTGAATTGCACGAGATTCAGGCAGACTACATCGTTAAAAATGGACCACGTGATATATTCATGAAAATTATCCAGGACTACCAGATTAACCTGGTCGTGATGGGCGGTTATAGCGGGACAGCCCTTAAGGAAGTCGTTGTAGACAGTACTGTAAATTTTCTTCTGCGTAAATCCAATTGTTCGCTGTTGATCTGCCGGTAGATTTTATACAAATCAGACAATTTCCAAACCATGAATCCATCCAAAGAAAACCGCGTCGTGTTTATCATCCTTCTGGCCGCTTTTGTTTTACGAGGCCCGTTATTGATTGTTGCGTTCCAGCACCCAGGGCGAGCGTACCTGCCAGACTCTCAAAGTTATATAGCTCCGGCACTCAAGCTGCTTGCCACGGGGTATTATCCAGTGGACAGCGCAATGCGAACTCCTGTATATCCTATGTTCGTTGCGGCAATTTATGGGATTGGTGGACAAAATCCGATAATAATAATCCTTGTGCAGATGGTCATCAGTACCTTGAGTGTTTTCATTACATATAAACTCGGTAGTCGTTTGATATCCAAGCCAGCCGCGATGATAGGGGCAGTTTTGATTGCGATCAGTGTAGAATCTATTACAAACTCGTTCTTTCTATTAACGGAGTCACTGTTTACATTTTTACTGCTCGCCTCGTTATTGGCGTGGGTCAAATCCCGCCAGGATGGAAAAGGCCGATGGCTGGTTATTGCAGCGATATTGATGGGATTGGCGATCTTATGCCGGCCTATTGCATTCTATTATCCCCTGGTAGTGGCAGGAACCATTCTATTCGATCTACGCAGGCGCTGGATCCCACGCTTGCGGGATATATTGATCTATCTGGTCATCACGGCTCTCGTGCTTTTTCCCTGGCTATTAAGGGATTATATCTTGTTCGGTTCCCCGACCGTTTCCACCATCACCAATTACAACCTGTTATTTTACAATGCGGCGCAATTGGAAGCTAATTTAACTGGGGTGAGTGAAACCGCTGTACTCCCAAATTTACAGAGTCAAGCCAATCAAATGTTGGAGAGGAATGGGTGGGCAGATACGGAAGGCAATCGTGCCAGTGTGGAAGGAAGACTTGCCTGGCAAATCATCCTGGCACATCCAGTACGTTATGTTTATCTTCACCTGAAAAGCGATTTGAATAATTTCTTACCCGATGTAACCGATCTAACTGAAATCCTGGGATTGACCGTCGGTGGAAAGGGGACTTTAGGTGTGCTCAACCAATATGGACTCCTCGCGGCGGTTCAGAATTATTTTGGCGGAAATGTGTGGTTATTGGGAGTATTCTTCCCGCTGATCGCATTAATCGGCTTAACATACCTGGCTGACATTGTTGGCGTGGTTTCGATTGTGAGGGAGCGGAAATGGTTCGCGCTGGCAATATTGTTATTCCCGATGGTTTATTTAATGCTTATTCCTGGAGCTCCATCAGAGCCACGTTTCCGCGTACCTGCCATGCCCTATTTTTGTCTATTAGCGGGATTGGGCATGGAAATCATTTTTATTCGTGCCCATAAGAAATTCTCGAAAAAGATTGCATAAGCCATGACTCAACCCAAACGCTGGCAAATTGCCCCAACACTTACGGCTCAAGCAAATGAATCATTGGTGAAATTTCCACCTATTCTTCGACAAGTGCTTTTCAACCGAGGTTATGCCTCCGATGAGAAAGCGCGCGCCTTTCTTAAAGCCGAAACGGATTTTGATACAGATCCATTCCAAATGACCGGCATGAATGAGGCAGTTGAGCGGATCCGGTATGCCATTGAACTAAAAGAGCCAATCGTCGTATACGGAGATTATGACGTGGATGGAGTATCCGCTACAGCTTTACTTGTACAGACACTCCAGGTTCTGGGTGGAAATTCCCGCCCTTACATCCCCAACCGGATGGATGAAGGATACGGCCTTAACCCCAAAGCCTTGGACCTTCTCAAAGCGGATGGGGTCGGGCTGGCTATAACCGTGGATAGTGGCATCCGTTCTCCAGCCGAAGCTTTGCATGCCCGGTCGATTGGCCTGGATCTGATAATCTCTGATCACCACCAGCCTGCCGAAGGCGAGTTACCTTATGCACTTGCGTTGATCAATCCCAAACAGACTGGCGACCGATATCCGGAAAAAGACTTGGCAGGGGTGGGTGTGGCCTACAAGCTCGCCCAAGCATTGTTCAGCAGAATTGAAAAGACTGACTCGAATTTTCAATTGGAAGATTTACTCGATCTGGTGGCTCTTGGCACCGTCGCTGATCTGGTGCCGCTGGTGGGCGAAAACCGTGTTCTGGTACGCAAAGGCTTACAAAAAATCCATGAGACTAAACGCCAGGGACTATTTTCCCTTGCTGCGGTATCTGACCTGGTTTTAGCGCGCACAACGGCGATCAGTATCGGTTTTATCCTTGGGCCGCGCCTGAATGCTGCTGGACGGTTGGAATCAGCACTGGCTGCTTATGACCTATTGACAACAACCAATGTCAAACAGGCCGGGGAGCTGTCCCAGCAATTGAATAATCAGAACCGTTTACGGCAGGAATTGACTCGTAAGATACAGTATGAAGCCGAGGCAATTGTTCAGGCAGACGATCCCGCCTCCCCTCTGTTGTTTGCAGTTTCGCCGGAATTCAATTCAGGTGTAGTCGGGCTGGCAGCGGCGCGGCTGGTGGAGACTTATTACCGTCCGGCAGTGGTTGGGCAGATATTCGATGAGGAAGGCATTACGCGCTGCTCATGTCGTTCCATTCCAGAATTCCAGATTACCCAGGCGCTCGACCAGTGCAAGGATTTACTCATACGGTATGGGGGACATGCCGCGGCAGCCGGATTTACGGTCAGCAATGAAAACCTGGAGGAACTCAAAAAAAGATTGAAATCCATTGCTGAGGAGAAGCTGGGAAGTAAGGATCTACGTCAGACACTTAATGCCGATGCGGTTTTGCCTTTATCGGACCTTCGCTCTGAGTTGCTGAGTTATCTGGATTATCTCCAGCCAACCGGTTATGGGAACCAGGAAGCCGTCTTTGTTACCCGGAATGTGCGCGTCACGCATTCCCGCGCCGTAGGGGTAGAAGGCAAACATCTAAAACTATCCGTCACCGATGGGCATGTTACATTAGATGCAATCGGATTCCGCCTGGGCTATCTCCAAGCCGAACTGCCTCTCAATGTCGATTTGATGTACACCTTTGAATCCAACGATTTCAACGGGAGGAGATCTCTGCAGCTCAACCTTAGGGACGTAAGAACTGTCGGAGCTCCAGATTAGGTACATTTCCGCAAAAAGGAGAAATGGTCCGCATTAGAAACATTCAAACAGCCATGCTGTGATCATGCAATAATAAAGTAAAACGACCCCTTTAGGATTGAGGTCGTCTTTTTTGGAAGGTCAATCAACAAATCTGTATTTGGCCAATGCCCAGATGGCTGCAAAAGCATCTTTCATTTTGATTTTCTTGCCTTCGGTATAATCGCGTGGATTGAATGAAATTGGTACCTCATAAATATACTCTTTGCGCTTGAGTATTTTTGCAGTGAATTCGGGTTCAAAATCGAAGCGATTCGCCCGAAGTTTTATTCCTGCCAGCACTTCACGCCGAAAGACTTTATATCCGGTTTCCATGTCACTCAAGATCGTATTATAGAGCAAGTTAGTTGCGAAGGTGAGCAGTTTGTTGGCGAGCATATGCCAAAACATAGCCACCCGGCGAGGGCCACCCAGGAAACGCGACCCATAGACCACCTTTGACAGCCCCTCTTCGATCGGTCGGAGAAGCGCAGGATAATCACGCGGATCATATTCCAGGTCAGCATCCTGGATAAGTATTACATCTCCGGTGGCTGCTGCTATGCCAGTTCTGACAGCTGCACCCTTGCCTTGATTTTTGTCTTGCAGAATGACCCGGATGCCCTTATTACCATCCAATGATGAGAGCAAATCTCTGGTTCCATCGGATGAGTAATCATCTACCAGGATAATTTCAGTTGCTAGGTTTGTTGCCAAAACGCGATCTAGGATGGTGTGAATCGTTTTGGCTTCATTGTAAATTGGAATGATTACTGAGAGTTTCATAACCAAATTATAAACGAAATGCATACGAAAAAAATCCAAATCATAACTCCGTAGAGTATAATTATTTCCGAAATGAATCAAGCAACCTGGAAAATTTTAGTAAATATGGACCTTTATAAAAGGTAAATTTAATTAAGGAGAATAATGCTTAATACATTAATTGAAGCGATGGAACGCGCCATCGCGGAAGTGAAGCAATGGCCTGAAAGGGCTGTTCAGGTCTTTCATCACAATGATTCTGATGGGTTAAGTTCGGGGGCCATTCTTACCCGAGCATTTGAAAGACAAGGATATAAAGTCCAGCGCTTCTGTTTGGAAAAACCATATCCAGCAGTGCTAAATAAGGTTTATGAACAAGAAGGAAAGATTCTAATTTTTGCCGATTTTGCGGGAAGAATCGCCCCGATGCTTTCCTCATTAAACAAGGGAAGAAATCTGACACTGATCCTTGACCACCATGTTGCAGAAGCCTCGACGGATCCGAGAGTTCTTAATCTTGACCCGGATTTATATGGATTGAAAGGTGATCGAGATATTTCCGGATCGACCACGTGCTACCTTTTTGCGCGGACAATGGATCCAGTCAATCGTGACATGGCACATATCGCAGCTGTGGGAGCGGTGGGAGACGGTTTTTTTGTTGACGGCCAGCTGGTGAGCCAGAACCGCGAAGTTGCCTTGGAAGCCGTTCGACAGGGTCTGATCGAGATCAGGGAAAATGCAACCGGGGAGCAGTACCTGTTGAATAGTTCAAAAGGTCAAATACCGGTTATTGAATTTGGTGACTATCTGGATATACTGGGTGGAGTAGGTTATTACAAAAACGGACCGGATATTGGGATCGGAGTTTGCCTTGAAGGAGCTTCACCGGAAGCGGACCGGATGGTGGAAGAATTAAAGGCCATCAGAACCAAGATATTTGACGAAGAGATTAAAAGGCTTCGGGCAGGCGATTTGAAAAAAGTGCCACACATCCAGTGGTTTCATGTCGAAAAACGCTTTTTCCCGATGGGGGTAAAAATGATCGGAGCATTTTGTGATGCTATTAAGGATACGGACCTTATTGATCCTCTGAAATACCTTGCAGGTTTTCAGATTATTCCGGATGAAATCCCGGGATTTGACGCCATTAAATTTAACGAAGTGAAGATTTCCATGCGGGCTTCCCATTATCTGGAAGAAGAGATCAGGGCGGGGAGAGCAATGGGACTTAATATATTTCTTCCCGAAGCGACAACCAGGCTTGGAGGATTTTCTGATGCCTGTCATAGTCTGACGGCTGCAACAACGGTGGCCATTGGTAAGGAAGAAAGACTGATCGAAGAAATGGAAAAAATACTACTAAAAGGAGAAACAAATGGCTAGAGGAACAGGTTTTGGCAAAACAATCTTAATTGGGGATCAATTCGTGCTGGATGAAGTACCTGCGATTGTCTCATCAATTTCCTTTGAAACTGTGGCAACCGTGGAAAAGAATGGTGGTACTGGATGGATCCTGGAGGACAACCGGATTGAGGTTCCTGGGTATAAAGAAAAGAAGAAAGAACAGCAGGCGCTCTCAATTGACAGAATTCTCGAAGTCATGAACATTGATGTAAATAAGAACCCGATCAAGATTACGTTTGGAGGAACATTATTAGCTGGGAGCGGGGTAGGTGCCAGTGCTGCCAGTTGCGTCTCTCTTGCGCGGGCTTTGGATGCAGAATTCAAATTGGGCTATTCGATTGAGCAGATTAACCATGTAGCCTGGCAGGGAGAATTTCCCTATCATGGGGTTGCGAGTGGAGTTGATAATACCGCCTCAACCTATGGCGGACTTCTCCTTTTCCAATTAAGAGACGGACAACAGCATTTTGAAAAGATCAAGACTCCAAAATCCTTTGAGATTGTATTAGCCAACAGCGGAATCACCGCAAATACAGCGCTCCTGGATGTTTTTATCGAGCAGCAAAAGAAAGATGACCCGCAGCTTTTTACATCGCGTCTTAAGACCATCACCGCCCAGGCTTATGCCATGAAGCAGGCCCTTGAAGCTGCGGATTTGGTAACCGTGGGAAAGATCATGTCAGAAAATCACAAACTCTTGATCGAAATGGTTATGTCTCACGAAATTCTGGACCACCTGTGCAAATTGGCTATCGAAAAGGGGGCTCTGGGGGCAAAAGTCACCGGCGGGGGTCGAGGCGGCTATATGGTTGCTTTGACTCCCGGCAAGCAACTCCAGGAGACAGTCGCTTCGGCGTTCGAAAAGGAAGGGTACAAGGTTATTAGAGCAACGATCGGAGGAAGTTGATTGCACAAGCGATCCTATTGGACACTTATGAAAATTTTGACCGGCTCGATTAATACCTTGAGACATCATCCAGATTCCGATTTGTATAATGAGGTGCCCCTTCCGGACTCCGACCAATTTTGCACAATGACCGGTCAGACGAGCAACATAACCGGCGGACAGGAAATTTGTTGAGCAATCTGCCCACCCCAAAACGTTTCTTTTCCGGCTACATCTTTGATCTGGACGGGACGGTCTACCTCGGTGAAGCCCTGCTTCCCAGGGCGGGCGAGACCCTGGCGGCGCTGCGCGCCCGTGGATTGCGCACCATCTTCATCTCCAACAATCCCACACACGCTCGTGAGGAGTACGCCAATAAGCTTACCCGTCTGGGTGTACCTACCCCCATTGAAGACATTCTGACTTCAACACTCGTGATGGTGGATTTTCTGAAAAAGCGCATGCCGGGCGCCCGCCTGTTTGTCGTGGGCGAGCAGCCGCTGTGCGAAGAGCTGCGCCGGGGTGGCTTCGACCTGACCGAGCGGGCTGAAAACGTGGATGCCGTCATTGCCAGTTTTGATCGCACCTTCGTATACCGCAAACTGCAGATCGCCTTTGATGCCATCCGGGCCGGGGCGCGCTTCTTCGCCACCAACCCAGACCGATATTGCCCAGTGCCATCCGGCGGCGAGCCAGATTGCGCCGCCATTATTGCCGCCATTGAAGCCTGTACCAATACGCACGTCGAAGCCGTGGTGGGCAAGCCATCCACCTATATGATCGAAGCCGCCCTGAACCTGATGGATCTGCCAGCACAGGATTGTCTGATGACCGGCGACCGCCTTGAAACCGATGTGAAGATGGGCCTGGAGGCGGGTATGTTTGCCGCACTGACTTTGACTGGTGCGACTCATGAATCTGATTTAGCGGGCTCGTCCATTCGACCGACTTATATACTGCGCCATTTAGGTGACCTGCTGTTGTGAAAGCTGTGTTCTCTACAGGATTGACTATCAGATATGACGATTCTTTACTAGCTAAAACCTCACGATATCAATGAGGTGAATAACGAAACACATGTCTTGCGAAAAGGCAATGGAATTTAATTTCTGTATTATCCGAACTGACAGAAGAGAGATTCAAAGTAATTCAATGTATTAGATATTAAAATCCGAAACCGGAACAGGATATTCGCCAAGGTGCAGATAATAGTTTATACTAAGCTAATCCTTCTTGTGGAAACCAGGATCATATCGGCCCTCAATGGACCAGGGAGTTTCATATGGTAAATGTCGCCCAACCTAATCAAGGAACCACCACAACCCAAAGTGCTCCTTATTTACCTCCTCCTATAACAAAATTAGAGGATACCGGTCTGTCCTTATTATGGCTTCAGGATTTAACGTTAAAGATCTTCTATTATCAGGGCTATTTGACCGGTTTTAAAACAGCCGAAGAACTGGCTCTGCCTTTTGCCGGGATAGTGGATCAGATCCTTGAGTCACTCAAGCGAGAGAAATTGATCGAAGTTAAATCTTCGCAAATGGGCCTGGGTGAGGGCTCATACCAGTATGCCATTACCGGAGCCGGAATGATTCGTGCCCGTGAGGCTCTGGATCGCAGCCAGTACGCCGGACCGGCTCCCGTACCAATCGAGAATTATAATGAATCCATCCGCCATCAGAGCCGTGGAAGGGTTGCGATAACCAGCCGGACAATGCGCCAGATTCTCTCACACCTAGTTCTATCAGAAAAAACCTTTCAGCGGCTTGGCCCGGCCCTCAACTCTGGCACCTCCATCTTTCTTTATGGGCCTCCCGGTAATGGGAAAACCAGTGTGGCGAAGGCGTTTGGAAATCTTGTTCAGAGTCAGGTTATGTATATTCCGTTCGCACTTTACCTGGATGGACAAGTCGTTAAATTGTACGATTCAGTTAATCACCAGTCTGTCCCTTCAGGAGAAGTAACGTCTAATGGAACTGGCGGCTTACGGGCTGGCGGGAGGCGCGATCCACGGTGGATTAAGATACGCAGACCATTCATCATGGTGGGAGGCGAGCTAACTCTGGAAGGACTTGATCTTGTTTTTGATGACACCCACAAATTTTACGAGGCGCCATTCCAGGTTAAGGCCAATGGTGGGATTCTTTTGATCGATGATTTTGGAAGACAACAGGTACGACCGCGGGATTTACTCAACCGCTGGATTGTCCCGCTGGAAAACCGTGTTGATTACATGACTCTTCATACTGGCCGCAAGGTAGAAATCCCGTTCGACGTTCTGGTGGTTTTTTCAACCAACTTGCCGCCCAGGGATTTGGTGGATGAAGCCTTTCTGCGCCGCTTACGTCACAAGATAGAAATCGGCGACCCTTCCTACGAAGAATATCGAGAAATCTTCATGCGCGTTTCCCAACAGAAAGGGGTCCCATACAGCGACCAGGCCTTGGCCTACCTGCTTCAGGAATTTTATATTAAACGCAACCGAAAATTACGCGCTTCCCACCCGCGGGATTTGTGTGATCAGATCCTAGATATTGCAAGATATCTGGCTGTAGATCCCGTCATGAACAACGAAATGATCGATCGGGCAGCTCAGGCCTATTTTGTTGATATTTAATTATGTGGAATGATTTATCCCTCCCGATTATCATCGCACATCGTGGAGATAAGACGCATGCTCCAGAAAATACCTTGGTAGCCTTTAAGCTTGCAGCTGAAAATGGAGCAGATGCCATCGAATTCGATTTGAAATTAACCGCGGATGGACGGGTTGTTGTATTGCATGATCAAACAGTAAATCGCACTACAAATGGGACGGGCAGCATATATCAGCTCTCGTTTGCTGAAGTGAGAGATCTGGATGCTGGCGCATGGTTTTCAGAGAAGTTTCGAGCTGAACGCATCCCAACTCTGGATGAAGTCTTCGAAACGGTGGACAAGCGATTATATATAAATGTTGAATTAGCCAATTATGCGACCCCTGGCGACGGCCTCGTGCCCAAAGTAATTGATCTGGTCAAAAAACACGGTATAAAAAACCAATTGCTCTTTTCGTCTTTTTATGCCCGGAATTTGCAGATAGCGCGCTTACTAATGCCTGAAGTACCACGTGGACTTCTCTGCAAGCGCGGAATTAGGGGTTCGTGGGGGCGGACCTTTACATGGCGAGGCGATTATTTTGCCTTGCATCCGCATCGGGATGATGTTGACCCGCGACTGGTTTTCCGGGTCCAAGCTGCGGGGAAACGCGTTCATGTTTGGACAGTTAACCAGGAAGAAGATTTAAAGAGCATGATAGATCTTGGTGTAGATGCCATTATTACCGATGACCCTGAACTGGCACTTCGCCTGCTTGGGAGAAGTAATTGATTTATTTGGCATGATAACGAATGAGGATAAATCGTCTTTTTTCCCTCCTTTTGTCAATTTCGCTGATGTTGTCTTTCGATCCAGCGCCATCTGTGCGCGCTTCCAGCTTTTTTCAGAGCAATACCGATAATGAACTCGCTCAGCAAATGCTGGGTATGATGACACCGCAGGAAAAAGTAGGGCAGTTATTCCTGGTCACATTCACTGGTTCGACCGCGAACGAGAAATCACAAATATATGATTTGATCACCCATCACCATGTAGGTGGGGTGGTACTGCGCAGCGAGAACGATAATTTTGTTGCCGCGCCAGATACCGTTTCGTCTGCATATCAATTGATTGCCCAGCTTCAGAACGATGAATGGCAAGCATCGCAAAATCAGCCAGTAAATCAACCAAACAACACAAATACCGGTACGCCCACTGCTTTACCAGCACCTACACCGGTTCCTGCGAATTACATTCCACTTTTCACGGGTATTTCCCAGGATGGGGACGGCTATCCAAATGACCAAATACTCGATGGACTTACGCCTCTTCCCGATTTAATGGCCTTAGGTGCCACTTGGGATCCTTCCCTGGCTGAACAAGTGGGTGTGGTTGCCGGGCAGGAACTCTCAAGGATTGGTTTTAATTTCTTCCTGGGGCCCTCGCTGGATGTACTCGACACGCCTGAGGCCACGCTGGCCAATGGCTTGAACGCAAATGTTTTTGGCGGTAATCCCTATTGGGTGGGGGCAATGGGGAGTGCATATATCAATGGTCTTCATATGGGCAGTAACGGGCGGATGTTGGTTATTGCCGATCATTTCCCGGGCAGCGGCAGTGCTGATCGTCCTGCCGGAGAAGAACCGGCAACCGTAGTCAAATCACTTGATCAGCTAAAGCAGGTCGAATTACTGCCATTTGATGCGGTGACGGGTAATGCCCAATCCCAACAAAGCACCGCGGATGGTCTACTTGTTGCCCATATCCGATATCAGGGATTTCAGGGCAATATCCGCTCGACCACGCGCCCGATCAGTTTTGATCCACAGGCGCTCAGCCAAGTCCTGGCTCTCCCTGCGTTCTCCAGTTGGCGCACCGCCGGCGGCTTGATGGTAAGTGACGACCTCGGCAGCCAGACGGTACGGCTTTTCTATGATCCGGGCGGGCAATCTTTTCAAGCCCACCAGGTGGCACTGGATGCCTTTTTAGCCGGTAATGATTTATTATACATGGGGAATATTGTATCCAGTGATGCGAAAGATAATTATTCGTCACTGGTCGAAACGATGGATTTCTTTACGCAGAAATATCTGGCAGATTCAGCCTTCGCGAAACGTGTTGACGATGTGGTTCTACATATCCTGACCTTAAAATATCATTTGTATGGGCACTTTAACCCGGGGATAATTACCCCGCCAGAGACAGGGTTGGCGCAGATTGGTCAGTCGGATGCAGTCACATCTGAAGTTGCCCGGCAATCGGCGACTCTAATCAGCCCGGATCAGGCAGATCTGGAAACTGCGCTCCCCTCACCACCAGTGGTGAGTGATCATATCGTTTTCCTGACGGATGCACGTACCGGACAACAGTGCAGTACGTGCATGGATGTGCCCATGCTGGCTCCGGATGCTTTGCAGAACGCGATTCTGCGCCTTTATGGTTCACAGGCTGGCGGTCAGGTTATTGCAGGACGGCTGATCTCTTTTTCAATTGATTCTCTATCAGGAATCCTTACTGGTGGTCCGGGAAATCAGGATCTGGAAAATGCCCTGGGTCAAGCGAATTGGGTGGTTATTAATATGCTGGATGCGGAACCTGGACAATCGCAGACAACTCTCTTGCAGCGTTTCCTTTCCGAACGGCAGGATTTGTTGCGTAATAAGAACGTTGTTGTTTTTGCTTTCAATGCCCCGTTCTTCCTGGGTCCCACCGATATCTCCAAGGTGACAGCGTATTATTGCCTCTATAGCAGATCGGCACCATTTGTAGAAGTGGCGGCGAGATTACTTTTCCGCGAGCTTACTCCAGCCGGGACGTTGCCTGTCTCAGTGGAAGGTACTGGTTATGACTTACTTTCTGCCATTACTCCTGACCCGACCCAGCTCATCGAGCTGTCATTGGTTACACCAACAGTTTTGACGCCGGTAGCGGGTACGCAAACGGCTGTGGAATCGACTTCCACACCATTTTTTCGCGTGGGTGATACTCTTTCGGCACAGACGGGAATAATTATTGACCATAATGGCCACCCGGTCCCGGATGGGACTGATGTGCAATTTACAATTGCCATGAATGGAGCCGGTGGATACGTTCAGCAAATCGACTCAACCACAATTCAAGGCATTGCAAAGGCTTCATTTAATATTGATCGACCCGGGCTTCTTGAAATTAGTGCCACCAGCACTCCGGCGATCAGCTCGGTGGTCTTGCAATTGAATGTCACCAGCGAGGGGTCCAGTGTAACAATAATTACACCCACGCCAATTCCTGAATTTACCCCCACGCCAACAGTGATCACGGCAACACCAGTAGTTATTCCCTTAACGCCAATGGAGCAAGGGTACCCGGGCTTTGCAGGTTGGCTGGCTGTTGTAATTTCATTGTTCGGGTTTGGATTATTAGCTTATTGGCTGGGCGCGCGGTTGGCCAAGGTGCGTTGGGGAGTACGCTGGGCAATTTGCGTCATTCTCGGCGGTTTACTGGTATATACATATCTTGCAACACGTCTTCCGGGCGCAGTAATGTTCCTTCAAAAAGGGGGGTGGTCAGGCATGATGGGAGTTGTTTTACTTGGGGCAGCGGCAGGTTTCGGTGGGGCGTATTTCTGGTTCCGGCTGGCTAATGGATCAAAGAAGCGACCAGGCTGACAAGTAGTAATCCTCCTGCTGCCCATAGTAAGAGTCGTTCAGGTTTTTCCCCGATAAAATCAAAGATTGATTCTTTTTGATGAATTTGTGCCTGGGGTCGTGCAGGTAAGTCGCGTGTTCCGATCAGGAATTGGCGCAGGTCCTCGGCAGATTTAGGGCGGTCATCCGGGTGTAGTTCCATGGCCCATAGGATGGCACGCTCGGTGCGGGGGCTGATGTCTGGATTAAGTTTACGCGGAGCTGGCATGCTATCCGGATGCAGGAAACGTTGGCGTGCATCTTCGGGAGGAGTATTCGTCAATAAATGGTAGAGAGTGCACCCGAAGGCATAAATGTCACTACGGATATCGGTATGCACCCCGTCCCCCCCATATTGCTCCAGGGGGGTGTAGAGGGCAGTGCCGCGTCCTTGAATGACTGTGATGGTCATTTCATCCGGAACAAGCGCTTTAACCAGGCCGAAGTCTACCAGTTTCAGCAGCCCATTTGGATTGATTTTTAAATTGGAAGGTTTCACATCCCGGTGTACAAGTGGGGGGGTCTGCCCATGTAAATATGAAAGAGCATCGGCCAACTGGTTAGCCCAACTGAGAACACTTTCTTCACTTAGAAAAGTGTTATTTTGCTTGGCATCCAGCATCATGGTACGCAAATCTTTTCCCGGAATATAATCCATCACTAGGTAATCGCGCGGGTCGACCGAAAAGAAATCTGAGACTTTAGGTAGATTGGGGTGATCCAGGCGCGCTAATACTGTCGCCTCGTGCAGGAATTGCTGACGGGCTTCTTTGAGTAAATTTACGGGTACGGTGCGGTCGTGTTCGACTTCCTTGAGAGCGCATTGACGACCTTCCAGACGGAGGTCCTCGGCAAGGTAAATATTACCCATGCCTCCCTGGCCTATGCGTTCACGAATGCGATAACGGCCGCGCAGTACATCTCCTTTTTTTAGTGCGACAGGCATATTGATCAAGACCATCAATAACGGGGAGCGCCAATGTGTCGCTGGTGTGAATTTCGGCGTTGTAGGCAGCTTTGCACATCCGTTATATAGTTATTATATTATAAGCGTCTTTTGCGCTCTTGTTGTATAATACCAGTTGCGAGGATTAAAATAGGTATGGATGGGAATCTATCAGAGTCTCCGTTATTGATTGCACAAAATGGTCCGCTCAAAGGCCAACGATGGACGGTTAACAAACCACTTTTGGTTGGGCGGGAAACTACTTGTGAGATTATGATCCCGGACCGGATGGTTTCGCGTTTCCATGCCCGAATATCTCCAACCCTCGAAGGAATGCTATTGGAAGACCTGGACAGTAAAAATGGTACACATTGTAATGGAAATCCTGTAGAAGGCCAGGTATTTCTTCAGGATGGTGATACAGTCCAGATTGCCCTCTCGCAACAATTCCTGTACCTGACATCAGATGCGACAGTTCCTTTGAGTGAAGAAGAAGTGCATCCAGGGCGCTTGCGGCTGGATATGCGTTCCAGGCAGGCGTGGGTGGATGACCGGTTGGTTGATCCGCCGCTTTCAGCTTTGCAATTTCATGTTTTGCGTGTGTTATACGAGAATATGGGACAGGTTGTGGACAGGCAGAATCTGGTGACCGATGCCTGGGGTGAAGAACAGGCCGTTGGCGTATCTGACCAGGCGCTGGATGCTCTTCTGCGTCGCTTGCGTGACCGCATTGCTGCCATCGACCCGGCGCACTCTTATATCATCACCGTGCGTGGACACGGAATCAAGCTGGATAATCCGCCGGTGGATTAATAGTTTTTCAAGAAGAAACCAGAACGCATTACTCTCAGGTATTTATTTATGTTAAAAAAATCCCCTCCAATTCAATCTTGGGGGGGATTTTTTCTTTCTATACCATGCTCTTTTTCATGGAAAATTTGAGAACGGCATTATAGAGTGAACGCAATTTTAGGATGGTTTGGGCATCCTCGCCCTGTGGTTTGGCCCCGGCCTGTTCCTCACTGCGCGTCAGGATGTTGCCAATGACCGAGCTAAGTTCAGGAGTAATTTCCTTGGCATGTTGTTCGAGCATTTTATTCAGGGCAGCCTCATCCGGGGCATCCAGCAGTTCTTCTAGCAGAGCCAGTTCGGGTGGCGGTGTGCTGGCCTGCTGCAAAACAGCGACGATTTGTTGCAGTTTGGGCATGCGTTCCGCGTCGTTTTTTTGATTCGCTTCCTGAAGAGCCTGGTTCAAGGCCTGGACAAAGGCATCGTTTATTTCCTGGATGTGACTGGCAGTGGCCTGCGGGATATCATCCGCTGCCAGCAGGGTGTTGAGAAGCTCGCTGGCATGTTTGTATTCTGCCTCTGCGCGTTGGTCGTACTTGCGGGTAATCTCCAATAGTTTTTCACGCAAGCCCTCCAGTTTTTTTCGTTCGTCACCGGCTTTTTTCTCGATGCGCCCGGTAAGAGACTGGAAGAACGTATAATCCAACCCAGGCCGTGTCAGGCTGACCAAAGCACTCAGGCGGTCATCGTTGGGAGCTTCTATCAAGATATCGAGCAGCTTTTCCCGGTCAAGGTTTTTTCCAACAGCTTGCAAGGTCTTAATGGCTTCCTGTACCTCGTTAGCCTGTTCGGAGATCTTTCGCCCATATTCTGTCTCTTCCAACAATTGCTTCTGGATTGTTTCCATTTGGGCATTGTATGGTTCCTGCCCGCTGGCGGCTGCGCCTTCCAACAAGCGATTAAAAATGGAGAAGAATTCTGCATCGAAAAGAGCGGCATCCTGTTTGATGATCTCTTGACGAGCCTGTGAAGTTGATGCGCTGAGGAGACGTTCCACAAGTGAGACGCGCTTCTTTTGGGCCTCGATCATTTCCGGTGTAATCCCATCTGCTCCAAGGATACGTTCGATCAGACTCTGATAGGTGAAGAAGCTCTGCGGACGCAGCAGGTAGCCTTTACGCCTTTCGGGTTTCAGGCGGTTTGAAACTTGCGTAATGAGAGGACCGATCAGTTTTTCCTGCTCATTGACCGGCATGCCCAATTCCGCCGGGAAATAAGTGAGCAGCAATTCTTTAGCATTGTCATGATAAACAATCGGGGTAGCCAGCGGACCGTTATAACCGCAACTCTGGCAAGCCGCATAGTTGGAAATACCACCAAGCAAACGTTGTTTGGAGCCAGGATCGGAGGTGACATCAAAGAGTTGTTCGATCTGGGCGACTACCGGTTGCCGGCAGCGCGGACAGGATATTTGTGTTTTTTGTGGGGGCATGACTAATTTCCAATTTCTGATTGAGGATTAATGACTGACAACCGGCCTATTTTACTTCAAAATGAGCAGTCCATTGGGAATTGCCGGGGTTTAGAGAAAGAAAAAGGATTAAATTACCTTGGAAGCGAGAAACAGACGGTCGCGCCTGAACCAGGATGAGGATCCACCCAGATACGGCCACCGTGTGCCTCAACAATTGCTTTGGCAAGATACAGCCCCAGACCAGCGCCTTTTGTTTTTCGGACAGCTTTATCCGAGCGGTAGAAGCGGCCAAACACATAGGGGATGTCGCCGGGATCGATGCCCGGACCCTGGTCGCTGACACATATGATCACCTGTTCCGGCCGGACCTGGCCGTTGATGCGAATTTCACCTTCAGGAGCATATTTGATGGAATTAGAGATAAGGTTGGATATAACCTGGGTGATGCGATCCTCATCCGCCAGGATGATGGGGAATTTTTCCGGGAAATCCACAATGATAGTGTGTTTCTGGGTCTGGGTCCGAAAGCGCTCGGCCAGGCGTTCGGCCAGAATTGGGAGAGAGATATCGGACAAATTCGGAGTCAGGCCACCAGCCTGCAAACGGGAAGCATCGAGTAAATCCTCGATCATGGATGCCAGATGGTCGGCCTCTTCTTCGATAATGGAAAGGCTGTCACGGACAACATTTTTGTCCCATTTGGCGTCCTCCCGCCGCAGGGTGCTGACGTACCCCTTAATCAAGGCTACCGGGGTCTTGAGTTCGTGGCTGACGATGGAGACAAAAGTGTTCTTGATTTCCTCGGCTGTGCGAAATTTGGTGATATCGCGAACGGTGACAAAAATATTTCGCAAACTGCCATCCTCTGCCAGCAGCGGGGCATAAGTAATGCCGATTGGCAGATTAGGCGGTTCCGGACGCTGCAGATCGCCTTCCACATACAGGTAGGCGTTAGTCGTTAACGGCCAGCCATTTGCCTCGGCTTCCTCCAGCGTCATGCCTTCGGGACGTCGAGCCCACCGGATGACCTCGGTTTGAGCCCGGGTTTGAATCTCGCCGCGCGGGCGGCCATACATGTGTTCAAAGGCTATATTACACCGTTCGATGGTATGGTCGGCGTTGAGAATGAGGATGCCATCCGCAGCAGAATCGAGCAAGGCATCCAGACGCTGTTTTTCGTAACTGACCTGACCATAGAGACGTGCATTGAAAACGGCAATGGCAGCCTGATCGGCGAAGGATTGCAGAAGTTGCTTGTCGTTGGTGGAGAATAAATCGGGATAACTGCGGAAAATGAAGATTACACCGATGACCTGTCCATGGGTGGCCAGGGGGATGCCGACGCCATTCAATAACCCCATGCTGGCTGTGTAGGTTAAATCCTTGAGCATCCGGTTGAGTTCTATAAGATTGAGTTCGGCGGCCTTTTCCTCGGCCAGCAGCGGTTCGAGATAGCTCAAGAAGGCGGCCGGAATGCCGTGTGCCGCCACCACCCGCCAGCCGCTTGTTTCTTTGAGGGCAATTATCCCGGCCTGGCCGGCCAACATTTCAATGGAGATGCGCAGGATGCGCGTCAAAAGTTTATCCAGGTCAAGTTCCTGGGTGAGGGCACGGGCAATTTCGAGCAGGTAGTCGCGTTGGCGGACGCGGAAATCGGGAAGCATGGAAGAATGTCAGGTTTCAGATGAATGATCTAGGTCTTAATGATTTTATCACTTTGGTCGGGCAGGAGTCCTTGAAAAAGGTTTATGAAACGGTAGTGTTCTAGATATAAAATAAGTTTACCCCAATCCAATAAAGGTTGAGGTAAATTTATTTTTACTTACACCTTACTCGGTTTCTTTTTCTGCCAAGGACAGAGCTTCCCCGAAGATTTTGAGGCCTTCGTCAATTTCTGCTTTTGAAAGACTCAATGGCGGAGCGAAACGGATAACGCTCTTTCCGCAGGATAGCAGGATCAGGCCGCGCTCGAAAGCCAATTCGACCAGGCGGTTGCAAAGAGTTTCAGCCGGTTCCTTTGTCTTGCGATCCTTGACGAATTCCACGCCGATCATCAATCCAATGCCGCGCACGTCGCCGATGGATGAATGGCGTTCCATGATCCCGTGTAATGAATTCTGCGCATATTCTCCGACGACGCCCGCATTTTCCAAATATTCATTTTCGATCAGGTCTATCGTAGCCAGGGCAGCCGCGCAGCAAAGCGGGTTGCCGCCAAAGGTGTTACCGTGCGAGCCGCGCGGCCAATCCATCACGGATTTTCGGGCAAGGCAGGCTCCCATCGGCATCCCGGAAGCGATGCCTTTCGCAATGGTGATGATATCCGGTTCCACCGCGAAGTGCTCGATGGCCCACCATTTACCGGTGCGGCCCATGCCGCATTGCACCTCGTCGGCAATCAGCAGGATTTTGTACTTATCGCAAAGTTTCCGCAAGGCGGGATAAAAGCCCGCAGGGGGGACTATGTATCCTCCTTCTCCTTGAATGGTCTCCACCAGGATGCCGGCCACCTCGTCGGGAGGAAGGATGTGGCCGAGGATCTCGGATTCTATGTAGCGAACAACCGTCTCGCCATAATCTTCGCCGGGCTGGCGTTCCAGCACTGGCCGGTAGGGATTGGGGAAAGGTGCATGCACGACACCGTTCATGAGCGGATAGAAGCCGCGGTGATAAGTCGGCTTGCTGGCTGTAAAAGTAACCGCGCCCATCGTGCGCCCATGGAACGCGCCGGTGAAGCCGACAAAGTTGGTCTTTCCGGTATGGTAGCGGGCCAGCTTGATGGCTGTTTCCACGGATTCGGTGCCAGAGTTGCACATGAAGGAGACAGCCGCTTCGTGAAATGGTGCAATGGAATTCAGTTTTTCCCCCAATGCAATCATAGGTTCGTGATAATAATCCGAGGAGATATGCAGGAATTTTTCGGCCTGGTCCTGAATGGCTTTGACGACTTTCGGGTGGCTGTGGCCGGTGGAAGCGACCGCAATCCCTGCGGCGAAATCGAGAAAACGGTTGCCGTCCACATCCCAAACCTCGGTTCCAAGTCCGTGATCCATGACGAACGGCACCCCACGCGCATAAGACGGCGAGATGACAGCCGAATCGCGCTTGATCAACGCCCTGGCCTTTGGCCCTGGTAATTTCAGTGGTTCCATTTCATTAACTCCTTTCGGTTGGGGATGGAAGAGGCTTATTGGGAGAGTTTAATATGTGCCTGCGCCAGCGAACCCAGCAGCCCGGCATCGTCGCCCAATTTGGCGGTAGTGATCACCAGCCCGTCCAGATAAGATTCTTCCATGATATGCCGGCGCAAGGAATCCTTGACCGGGTCAAGTAGCAGTGCGCCGCTAAAAGAAACACCACCGCCAAAAATGACAATGGAAGGGTTAAACAAGTGCAGGAAATCTGCGGTGGCCTGGCCGATGAATTCTCCGGCGCGGACGAAGGCTTCCCTGGCCAACCCGTCGCCTTGCGCGGCGGCCTCGGAAACCTGCCGGGCGGATAAAACTCCGGAAGCAAGGCTGGATTTCCGGCCGGCAGCGATCTGTTCGGAAACGTATTTTGCAATCGCCGTGCCGGAAGCGACCGCCTCCAGGTGGCCCTTTACGCCGCATGAACAAACCGGGCCATCGGGTAGAACTGTGATATGCCCAAGCTCGGTGGCCATGCCGCGGAAGCCTTCGATCAACTTATCGCCGCAGACCACACCGCCACCAATGCCGGTGCTGATGGTGAGATAAACGATGTCGTGATGGCCTATGCCGGCGCCGTAAAGCCATTCCCCCAAGACCGCCAGGTTGCCGTCATTCCCGATATAGGCCGGGACGTTGTATTTCTTCGAAAGCAAATCGGCCAGAGGAAAGTTTGTCCAGGAGGGGATGTTGGGAGTTTCGATGATGATGCCGGTAAAGGGATTAAGCGGTCCGGGTACAGCCGCGCAAATGATATCGACCGGCTCATCCGGCCAGACCGAGTCGATCAGCGCAGTGAGCCGCTCGAATACGCCATCTTCCATTGCAAGGGAGGGAGCGCGCTGGACTTTAATGGGGACGGTGCTGTTTAGGGGGTAGGCGGCGACTCTTAACTGTGTCCCGCCAATGTCAATGGCAATGATTGCGCTCATACCTGCATCTCCTCATAGATTTGCGTCTCCTTGCATTCCGGAAAATTATAACATGGCAGGGGAAAGATAATCGTTCCTGAGGAACGAAAGGGGAAACGAATAGTAGGGGTAGGAAAGATGAATAATGAATAAAACGTAAAACGAAAAACGGTAGGGGAAGAGACCAGAGAGAAAGTAATAATGTAATTGCGTGGAATTAAAGTCACTTTTTGAAATTTTTCCGCGGAACGAATATGGGATGGGGAAGAGCGCAGAAAGGATTTTTTCCTTGCATGTACAAAACCAAAGGGGATCAACTAGAAGTTTTTCCAAAAGGGCGCCTGTGAGTGTCAAGGAGGCGGGAACCTTCGCTGGCAATGGTAATAGAAACACCATTCCGAATGACATCTATTATAGAACTAACGTTCTAGTTTGACAAGGGTGTAATTTCGACAATCTCACCCGGTAAATTCAAGGGCTGAGTTATTTCGTACCAAAATGGAGGCCTGCGTACTTGGAAGTCCCTCACCCTTCCCTCTCCCATCGGGAGAGGGGAAAATCGTCCTGGTAAAAGGGCCTGAATCGGGGTGAGGGTGGCTTCAAGCACAGCCGGTCCGGCGATCAATCCCTGGTAATTCCCTCATGACGGCGACGGCAACCGGGTGGAGCAGGTGTATACTGCAGGCAGCAGCACCTTGACAACCTACTACTTTGCGGGGGGCTCGTACGAAGTCGATACCGATGGCACAACTGATAAGGTGATCAAGTATTATTCTATTGCAGGCATGTCAATTGCTATGGATGATGGTTCCGGCCTGCAATATTTCCTGACGGACCAACTGGGTTCGGTGGTCGCCACAATTAACTCCGCCGGTGCCCCAAGCTCGCTTGTTCAGCAGCGTTACTATCCTTTTGGTGGGGTCCACCCAGATGTGGGAACGATCACTCAAACCGATTTCGGTTATACCGGTCAGCCCTTCGACAGGCTCAGGACAAGCGTAACCTGGATGCCCACGGAATTAGCTTCCCATTGGGGCTGATGGTCTATAACGCCAGGTTCTACGACTATTATCCTCCACGTCCAATAAAATATCCGGTATTCAAAACCTGACAGATTTCTCCAGAGGATTTGTTGGCCAACCTGGTTGAAAAGTCAAGCCGGTCGGCATTACCAGAGAGCCTTTAAGAACTGTTAAGTCTGGTTGTTTTTGTCCCCGGAGACCCTAAAGGTTTTCTTTGCTATCAATCGTCTTGTCGTGCCAGGCCGTCTTCCCAGAAATGGCGATGGTTAAAGGAAAACCTTTAGGGTCTTTAGTGGGTGAAAAAAACATTATCCATCCTTATCAATTCCTTCGTGTTTCTTCGCGACCGCCTGTCCCGCGGTGTACTTCCGCGAGAGCTAGTACCGTAACGGTCTTCCGCGGGAACTTGTCCCGCGGTTCACTTCCGCTGGATCGTGGTGAAATCTTTTTTTCTTCCTCTCCTCTCCCCAGCTCCTCATTATTTTCGAAAAATACGCCCAAAAACACCTCAAATCGCACTTTTGTCCCCTTATTTCTGGAGGATCAATTCCTTCAAAATGCCCTCCCGGCGCCATTAATCCCCCATATATAGTGTCGTGGCCCCTGCTTGTCTTATTAGTGAGGGGGGTGTATACTAGAGCCGAGAACTGACTAGCAGGAGCAAAGCGCATGGAGAAACAACCTCGGCATCGACCGTATCGCCACTTTGAAAAACAGCAGC
>Ga0116107_1000544_pt1 | contig 28438 bp, 24 predicted proteins | sample June2015DPH_6_10_FD_88969 | JGI IMG/M metagenome (GOLD analysis project Ga0116107, IMG submission 88969) | Peatland microbial communities from SPRUCE experiment site at the Marcell Experimental Forest, Minnesota, USA - June2015DPH_6_100 | ecosystem: Environmental > Terrestrial > Soil > Wetlands... | reverse complement strand
TTGTACAGAGAAACCGCCGAAGCTGAGTTTTGAGCGGAACCTGCTCCTAATAGAATCAATAACTTACGTAGAATCAACACCGCGTTGGACTCCGATTCCCATGCACCTCCGCCAGATATCTTATTCTGCGCAATAAGCTTAAAATTCGGCCTTTTTCGCGTACTTAACGCGTGCGAACCTGGTTTTCTCCAAACGGGAGGAGCGATGGTGTGCCTCCGATGCGATATTCTGTGAAGCGCATGAGGCCTCTGCCCTCACCCAGAGGGGGAGGAAGCAGTGTTCAAGAAGATATAACTCACGAGGTCGAGCGGTTCTTGCTGAATGCCGCCAACCAAATCCGAGATTGAGAAGTTTTGCGATTGGTTTGTACGAACAGTTCGGCGGTGCGCCCCCAAAATCAGCAATTCAATCCAAGCTTCCGCCGTGCCTCGGCCCGAATTGCTTTTGCAAGGCGCAGCGCGTCTTTCGCCATTGCCTTGTCCACAGCCTCGCCGGGATAGCGAACTGAGACCGAGTATGCATTCAGACTCTGCAGTTGCGGTCTGAGCAATTCCCAGGACGGCTCCGTTCCCAATGTAAGCTCGAGAATCGCTATAAGATGGTGGGTTTTGCCAAAAGGAATTTACGATTTCTGAAGGACGGCTTTTCGGTACTTCTCTGTGCCTTGCTGTGCATGGAAGCAAACCGCATCATGGTTTGGCGCTTTCCGAACGCGGATCTCTCTTGAAGCGGTGGCAAAATCGCCTTCGGCCTTGTCGATCCATTCACGGGTTAGGGTCTTCATAGAGCACCCGCCCATGGCTCAGAACTTCGGCAAGAAAGTAATCGTTGGCTTGCAGTCTGCTTTGGATTTCATCAGCGGTCCGCACGACCAGATCGATCGGAATATGTGCGTTGAGGCGGTGGAGGATCTCGGCGGCCTTCTTCGGCCCGGAGCCTCCATTTTCGAGAATGACCAGGATATCCAGGTCGGAATCGGCTCCTGCAGTACCATGCGCATAAGAACCGAACAGGATTATCCGTTGCGGCTGAAATTCTGCCGCTATGCGATCCCGCAGATCCTGGATGCTCTTCTCGTCGACCATTCTCATTGCTCTTTCCCGCCAATTATACGCGAGCCGTCGGCGCGATCGACGGAAAAAGTTCTGTGCCACGGACCGTGCACTGTTTGCCTGTCCCTTCTCGGAATCCAGACAGGCTTTTCTTTTGAAGGTGAGAGAGAGGGTAATCGATTTTGTACAGAAAAACCGCTGTCGCTTACTTTTTCCGTTTCCACCATATCGTCAAATTATTACACCGCCTTCCCCCTGATAAGTGCCAACGCTGCCCCAGGGCCGTTACCGCGTTATATGGAGCGTAGTCGCCAGAGACGGGCATCGCAGCAATGGCGATTTCACGTTTACGGTAAAGTGAGAGAACATAGAAACGGTACCGGACTATTGCAGCAGCATTTCACCGAAAAGGCGAGATCTCGACGCCGCACGGATTGCGGGCCTTTCTGTCGAAGAGAATGTTGTTGCGAAGAGATGGTCCGCGGGCTATTTGTTCTTAACAGTCTGGCGCGATACGAATGTCTGCCAGGCGTTCCTGCGAAAGGGCTTCAGCCTCGGCTTCAAAAGCCCACGGATCAATAGATTCCTTTACCCGAAATTATTCACGGCACATTACAATCAAACTGAGCGTTGAATCGGAGCCGCTTGAGATAATGCACAGGGGAGGAGAGGGCTTTGAAATACAATTTTGACGAGGTAATTGAGAGGCAAGGCACCTTCAGCATGAAATGGGATTATGCTGAATTTCTGAAGACATACGGCATTACGGAACGGTTCGATGAAAATACAATTCCGGTTCATACCGCTGATATGGATTTTAGGTGCGCTCAACCGATCTCCGATGCGCTTAGAAGGCTATCAGAACATAACATTTATGGGTATACGGCTGTTTTCCCCTATGGCATCGGATTGAAGTACTATGAAGCCGTTACCCACTGGTTCAAGAGGCGGCACAATTGGACGATCCTGCCTGAAGAAGTCATTTATATAAACGGTACGGTTGAAGCGGTAAAACTGGCGATCGAAGCGTTCACGGAAAAAGGTGATGGCGTTTTGATCAACAGGCCGATTTATTCCCCGTTTGCAATGGTGATCCTGAAAACGGGCAGAGTTGTTGTAAACAGCCAGCTGCGCAATAACAACAACGATGGATATTACACGATTGATTATGAGGATTTTGAAGCAAAGGCGGCGGACGCAAAAACCAGGCTGTTTATTCTATGTAATCCGCACAACCCGACCGGAAGAATTTGGACGGATGAAGAACTCATTCGTATGGCCGGCATCTGCAGGAAGCATGGCGTCAGCATTGTAGCGGACGAAATTCATGGCGATCTTATCCGGCAAGGCATGAAATTCCATCCCCTGGCGTCCGTGGTAGATCCCAAGGGAATTCTCACCTGCACTGCAGTCAATAAAACCTTCAATCTCGCGGGACTTCATGCAACAAATGTTGTTATTCAGGATCCCGATCTAAGAAAAAAGTTTATGGATTCCATAGGCTGGATTATGCCGAATCCGTTTACTGTCGCAGCCGTCATTGCAGCCTACAATGAAGGAGAAGAGTGGCTGGAGCAGCTCCGGGAATATCTTGATGGCAACATCGATTGGGCGCTGGATTTCCTGAAGAACAGGATGCCCAGGGTAAAATGCTTCCGGCCTGAAGGCACCTATATCATGTGGATGGATTTCAGGGGATGCGGGCTTTCGGCCCAAGAAATTCACCATAAGATTTATATCGATGCGAATGTAGTGCTGGAAGGCGGCGCGATGTTTGATCCCGATCACGGCGACGGATTTGAGCGGATCTGTGTCTCAACGCGCCGCTCCTTGCTTCAAGAAGTGTTTGAACGCATTGCCTTGCAATTCGATGGTCTTTAAAAAGCATCCGGTAACGTTGTTTGACGACGGAATTTGCCGCAATGCTTGAGGTTGGAGAATGGAGAACAGGAAAAAGCTGAATTTTTTTGACATTCTCTGCATTGGCATTGGCGGGGCAATCGGCGCGGGGATCTTCGTCCTGATGGGCTACGGCATCGCTTATACGGGACGTTCGGTTTCGATTGCGCTCATCTTGGGCAGCATCGTAATGCTTCTGGCTTATATGTATAATGTTTTCCTGGTATCCATGTTTCCCTTCAAGGGGGGCACCTACAGCCAGATGGCTTTGCTTTTCACGCCGACTTTGACCGGCGTCAACGCCATATTTCTGTTGCTGGTCGGATGCAGCCTTTCCATATACTCCACAGGCATTGTCTCGTATGCTGCGGCCATTTTCCCCGGGGTTGCTGCGTTTTCAAAATTCTTATCGGTTGCTATCCTGACATTGTTTTTTGCTGCAACGGTCCGAGGCTCAAAGTTTCTGGCAATGGTACAGAACATCATGGTCCTTATCCTTTTGGCGTCCATTATCGTTTTCATCATCATGGGTTTGGGAAGGGTCCGGGGGGGATTCTGGAGTGGATCCGATTTTTTCTCTTCTGGCATCCCCGGTTTCTTCAGCGCGGTGGCTCTGATGGGCTTTGCCTGCCAGGGAGCAACGGGCGGCATCGCATTGACGGCCGACACGAATAAGCCAACGAGAACAATACCCCTCGCCATTTTAGGCACAACAGCCATCGTAGCCGTCCTCTATTTTTTTATGGGGGTGGTGGCTTCCGGCGTTTTGCCGCTTGAACAGGTGACTGGCCGCGACCTGTCTGCTGTTGCCAGGGAGCTTTTTCCCAACTGGGCGTACATTGTATTTATTCTCGGCGGCGCTGTGTTTGCCCTTGCGACATCCCTTGTTGCGGCTATTGCCGCTCTTGGATATCCAATTTCCAAAATTGCGGAAGACGGATGGCTGCCAAAGATCTTTGCAAAGAAAACCAGGTCGGGTTATCCCTGGGCGACACAGCTTGCTTTTTACATCATTTCCCTGATTCCGATTCTTGCAGGCGTCAGCTTCAGTTCTATCGTGTCTCTGGTGATGATCCCGACGATGCTGCTTGCGGCGTACTGCAATCTGGCATGCATCGGCATACCGGCAAAATATCCGCAGCAATGGAGGAAAAGCATATTTCATATGCCGATGCCACTGTTCGCAACCGTCATGAGTCTGAGCGCAGCCGCAGATCTTTTTGTTGCCTGCTACGATTTCATCACCCTAAAATCTGTGGAAATGGCGGAGGTTATTGCAGCCTTTCTTGCATGTGTTGTTCTGGCAATCCTCAGGATCAAGACCAAAGCGGTTAATGTTGACAGGCTGCTCGAGGCTAAGAGGACGGTTGCGGAAGAAGCCGTAAATGCTTAACCGCGGTCACCAATGGATCAGGAATTCTGAACCTAGGGGACAGCAGTCCAGGCTGCTGATCAGCCTTTGCAGCAGCGCCTCCCCTTGTGGCCAGGGTCCATGGCCTGAATTGATGTTAATGTGGCCAACAAATCCGGCATTAATGAAGCTGCTTCCAGTAGAACGAGCAAGCGCTTGAGCTTTATTGAGTGTCATATAGGGATCATTTTCACTGCCCACAAGGATTGAAGGGAAAGGCAGTTTTTTCTTGTGATTGGTGAAATTTATTGCCGAGGTTCGCAGTTCGGGCGCCGACGCGATATCTGGAGGAGCAACCAGCAAGGCTGAAAGCACTCTATCCTTGCTGTCGGCGTGCAAAGCCGCCCAGTGGATCACAGTCCAGCATCCTATGTGATCAGCCTTGCTGCACAGCGGCTGAATCAGAATCCATACGAAATTTGTAACCCCAGACGGGAACGCGCTCGCAGGTCCACTCCGGGCGCAATCTTTCCAGCAATCTGCGCTACTCCAAAATCTATGTTCAGCTTGCTTTCGGGAGCAGGGGACAACCTCACCGCATAGGTGATGGTTGTCGGAATGATGGCCGTCGGAAGCTGATCGGGGTGTGTCGGCTGTTGGGCGATTTCGGCAGCAAATATGGCGGTCGCCTTATTAGGCAGTTTGACAACAAATCCTGCGGTGCCGAAAGCCCGCGCGCTCCAGTTTGGAGCATTGCCGCCTAAACCCCACAGTTGCGCATTCGTGCCACGCACGCCGCCACTCAAAATAATCGGTACTCCCGTCTGGGTGATCATTTTGGTTGCCACGAAATAGATATCCCCATTCGTGGTGTCTTTGTTTTGAAGGACGCCTCCCACATTGTGAACCTGGCTTCGGGCTACAAACCCTATGGACAAAGCAGGCACCCATTTGGTTTTGCCGGCATTTTCAGGAACGAAGTTCACCTTTCCGTGAACAATGTTGAATCCGTTGTTCCAAAGAGGGCTGAAGTTCGGATCTCCCCCGAGACTATGTAACGACCGCGTATAGCCGAACTCGACCCGTGAAAATGCGCCCACGGTTCCGGAAACATTGTAAAAGTCCCCAAGCACTCCGCCGCCATTGAGATAATGAAACGCAACCAATGGTTTGCCCAGTCCGGTTTTCGGTGATTGGGCCGTGTAGGCAAGAGGAGTGACAAAAACACCGGTCTCCCCCTCCCATCCGATGTTTTGCGCCTGCAGCGAAATTGTGAAAACTGCGATTGAAATAGCTACTGCGATCAGGTGAACGCTGAACTTTACTCGATGAATCCTCTGCATTTGTTTATTCTCCTTAGTTGAATAGTTAGGTTTTGTTCGAATTCCTTATTGCTGTGATGCACGCAAAGCCTGGTCGAAATCCTCACGGATGTCATCTATGTCTTCTATCCCTACGGAGACGCGGATGTACTCCGGTGTGACTCCCGTTTCGATCTGTTCTTTCTCCGTCAATTGCGAGTGAGTTGTCGAAGCCGGGTGGATTACGAGCGTTTTTGCATCCCCGACATTTGCCAGATGGCTCGCGAGCTTTACACTGTTGATGAATTTGACTCCTGCCTGCTGCCCGCCGCGGATTCCGAATCCCAAGATTGCACCGGGGCCATCGGGTAGATAATGCCGAGCAAGGGAGTAATGTTTGTGGTTTTCAAGGCCGGGATAATTGACCCAAACAACAGCCGGCTGCTGTTGAAGCCAGCGTGCCAGTTCGAGAGCGTTCTGGGCGTGCCGCTCCATGCGGAGAGGCAGCGTCTCAAGTCCAAGCAGGAATAGAAACGCCGCAAACGGGCTCATGCAGCTGCCGGTATCCCGAAGCCAGTTGGTGCGGATGTGAATAATGTAGGCGAGATTCCCAAGAGGCTTGAGCGCTTCCGTGAAAATGGCACCGTGATAAGACTCGTTCGGCGCCGTGAATTCGGGCCACTTCTTGGGGTTGTCCTCCCACAGGAACCTCCCGCTATCGACGATGGCGCCGCCGATGTGGACTCCGTGTCCGCCGATAAATTTCGTTGTCGAATAGACTACAACATCTACACCGTGGTCGACCGGTCGGAACAGGGCAGGTGTTACGGTATTGTCGAGAACTACCGGCAGGCCGTGCTTATGTGAAATATCCGTTATCCTCTGAAAATCGGGCACGTCGTTTTTGGGGTTTCCGATCGATTCGAGATAAACCAGTCGCGTATTGTCATCAACGAGCTTCGAGATTTGATCCGGGTGATCCGGATCAAAAAAGCGCACTTCGACACCCAATTTTTTCAGGGTCTGGGTGAAGAGCGTCCATGTCCCGCCATAAAGGCTCGTGGATGAAATAAAGTTCTGACCGGAATGAGTGATCGTCAGAATCGCCGCGGTGATTGCTGCCTGGCCACTGGAAAAGGCAAGCGCCCCAATGCCGCCGTCGAGCGCGGTGAGTCTCTTTTCGAGAACATCGTTGGTTGGATTCATGATCCGCGAGTAGATGTTGCCGAACTCCCGGAGAGCAAATAGGTCCGCAGCGTGATCGGTATTCTTGAATACAAAACTGCTTGTTGCATAAATCGGTACCGCACGCGCGGTGGTCGTTGGATCCGGTTCCTGTCCTGCATGCAGGGCGAGAGTTCTTAGTCGATAATTGGAACTCATTTATTGGCTTCCTTTCGGTTTGTAGGTTCGCGTTTTGGTGAATTAATCAGCGTCAACTGCCCTAAAAACAAAAAAGCCTTTCGAAGTGCATCTCGAAAGGCTTTGTCGGTTTGGGAAATCTCAGGATTCCCTGGATTCCCGTTTCATTGTGAAGTGTTTCTTCAGGTGCCTCCTCCACAATGTCTCACCGCCCCTGCCTTTCGGAACGAGCGACAACAGCACATAGCTCCGGTACAGCAACACTGAGACATTGCCTGAATCATTTCTTCCTTTAGCGTCATATAAAACATCACGAAATCAAAGCCTGGCGAGCATTGGATCTGCTCCTTAAACTGCAATACTCTGGAACAATATGGATGAGTGATACCGGTCGCCAGCGTCCGGCAGGATCACAGCCAGCAGCTTGCCCTTGTTTTCCGGCCGTGCAGCCACCTTAACCGCCGCTGCGGCTGCAGCTCCGGAAGAGATTCCGGCTGTGATTCCCTCTTCTTTGTGGAGGCGATGCGTCATTTCTATCGCTTCGTCGCTCGATACTTTCTGCACCTCGTCCACGAGTTCGAGGTCCAGGACGTCGGGCTTGAAGCCGGCGCCGATTCCCTGAATCTTGTGGGGACCCGGTTTCGGAATCTCTCCGTTCTTGATTGCAGTAAGTACCGGAGATTCCGCAGGCTCCACGGCTACGCTCCATAGCGGCTTCTTTGCTACCTGTTCAACATACCGGCTCACCCCGGTGATCGTGCCCCCAGTCCCGATTCCCGATACCAGGATATCGACTTGGCCATCGGTGTCATTCCAGATCTCAGGGCCTGTGGTCTGAAAGTGGATTTCCGGGTTCGCCGGATTCTTGAACTGTTGCGGTATCCAATATTTTTTCGTGTCTGAAGCTGCAATTCCCTCGGCCTTGGCAATGGCGCCGGGCATTCCCTTCGCACCTTCGGTCAGGATCAACTCTGCGCCGAAAGCCTTCAGCAGGAGCCTTCTTTCTAGAGACATCGTCTCGGGCATTGTTAATACCAGCGGATACCCTCGCGATGCCGCTACAAATGCCAATGCGATTCCCGTATTGCCGCTTGTTGGCTCGATTATGGTGACACTATTGGATCCCGGTTTTAGGATTCCCTTTCGTTCTGCGTCCCAGATCATCGCGGCCCCGATCCGGCATTTGACCGAGTAGGATGGATTGCGCCCCTCGATCTTTGCCACGATTGTAGCCGGCAGTCCGGCAGGGATGCGATTCAGCTTAACCAGCGGCGTGTTGCCGATCGACAATGAATTGTCATCGTAAATTCTTCCCATTGTCCTCTCCTTGACTTTGCATAAAGCAGATTTTGATTGCCTGGAAAACGTTTTGATCAGAAACAGGGAATTTCAGAGATGCTCTTCGAAGTGGCCTGTTTCTTTTTGGGGAGAGTGTGCCGACTGGCGTTTGATCGCGGCGATTAAGCGGTTACTGGAGTCCGCCTCGCAAACCACGCCGTCGGCCTGCTACAACAGCAAAGGCAAAGGCGCTGAAACATCTGATTGCGAAGTGAACTCATAGCATTTTTGTTTTAGCAATCATTCTAGATAATGTCAATAGAAATAGTATAGAATTAATCCGCAATATCGTGTGGCCTATTAGTTCTCGAGTCCTAACCGAAGCATTTTATTGGGGTTGTCTTAGCGAGAGCCGCGGAGAGCCCGCCTTGAGCTCGGCCCGCAAGCCCCATGCGCGCGACACATCCTAATTCTCGGACAGGCTCCTAGCCGATATACCTGGCATAAAGCGACTTTGCCAGTGCAAGATCATAGGTGCCGTTTATGATGGCCCTCCCGTCTGAAAAAACTGTCAGCTGATAACCCCGAAATTCAAAATTACTGGGAGATATCAAGTTCAACTCGGACCGTGGCGCCCTCTTGTGGCTTTGAGATGATCTGGAGGGTTCCCCCTATTGAAGAAATCCTCTCCTCCATCGCTATGAGCCCCATGCAGTCGTGGACATTTTTGCGAAGTGATGCGTAATCAAAACCGCACCCATCATCTTCAATGAGGAGTATTAGTTTTGAACTCTGCAAGAGAACGATTACGCACAGTCTGGATGCTGAAGAATGGGAGATCACATTGTTCAATGCCTCCACCGCCACACGGTAGAGGCCAACTTCAATGGGAGCCGGCAAACGCCGTCCCGCCCAATTTGGAGAAGTGATGAACTGATAATCGATCTCTAATTGGGTGTGCTCCCTCAATTCTCTAATGAGGCGTGACAGAGCCGACTCAAATCCGAAATCGTCTAAAACAGTCGGGCGCAATTTCCCGGCAATTAATCGCACTTCGTCGATCAAATCCCTGATTTGACCTTCATATTGCTCACGAATGTGATTGATGGTCCGGTCTTCATTTGACCGCACCTGGGTCTCCAATAGGAGGGCAGATAAAGACTGGCAGACATGCTCCTGTAACTCCTGAGCAACGCTCTTACGTTCATCCTCCTGAGAAGAGATCAGTTGAGCCACATACATTCCCTGAATCTGTTTCGCCTTTTCGCGAGCCTGTTCCTTCGCAAGTGCAACAGCTGCTATATCTGCTGCCGATTCAAGGAATTTAAGCCGGGGATTATCCAGTCTGTCGAGATTGTATATATACAAAGCATAGACCCCGAGCAAACTGCCTTCGTGAATTATAGGCAGAACTATGTGTTGGTGGTCACTTAGTGCGGCGCATTTCGTGTGATTGTCGCTGGAATTAACACACACCCGGGCACGTCCTGTCTCCGCCACTTTCCCGCAACAGCACTCGCCAACTGCCAAATGGTGACATTGCTCGATCATTGCAGGATCGAGGTTTCTTTGAACCACCATTTCCAATCCATTGTCAGTTTTTAGAAAGCCGACCGCTTTTGCCGACATGCCTAACCATGAGAGGCAAAGGACCTGGTCGAGAAGCACCCGGATGATTTCACTGCGTTCATGGCAGGACTGCATTTTCTGCAACATATTGGATATGGCCCACTGGTGTTCTAATGTCTGAGAAAGCTCATGCGCAGTCTTCTTGAATTCGGTGACATCTCGGGCGAAGTGTAAATAAATGAGGTCGCCGTTATCAGCAAACACGTTGGTGGGATAAACGGCCGCATTCAGCCATTTTCCCGATTTCGAATCGAACACCTCCCTTTCGGCAGCACGGCCGCTTTTCAGGGCTTCCGCCAGAGGACAGTTCGTAATTGGGGCTTCGCAACCGTGAACAACGCTAGGGCAATAGGCCCCCACAATCCTAGCTGGATCCAACCCCAAATCTCGTCTGACCGCCTTGTTCCCAGCCAAGATGCGATGTTGGGAATTGACGAGGAACACATAAAAAGGGAGGGAGTCCAGAATCTCCTGTCCGCTCGGCTCAGCTTTCAACAATCGATTCGTGCTTTCCATACTCAAAGCCTTCTAACCCCGGGTCTGGAAGTCGTATTAACCCGCCTTCACATCTATTACATGTTGATTAGATAGAATAATATTATTAAATCTTAAGGAAAGTAAACGAATCAGTAGAAAATCTGGATTATTTCGACACTAATCTCAGGGGAAAATACGGATATTTTTTGAGCCGACGGAGAACAAGCAATGCCACGTTATCTTTACCCCGCTCCTGGCCGAATCCACCGTTGAGGCCTAAGTTTGACATGCATTTGCTTAGGCACTTTGCAAAGGGAAGCTTGGCTGGAGTCAGGTTCCCCTTCTCCGTTTGCATTTCCTAAGGGTCCGCGTCGAAATAACCTGTGCACTTTGGCGCGAGCGCCGGGCGGGCAGATGCGAGGCGCCGCGACGCAGGCGATGCGGTGACATCGTCGAGGAGCGGCAACAAAGCAGATGCCCGCCCGCCGCCGCGCCCCTCCGGGCTGCGGCCCGCAGGCCCGGTGGCTGCGTTGCTCGCTCCTCACATACTACCTGGTATGCTCGTCGCTCGCGCCTTGCCAGCGGGCCTGGGGGCCGGCAGCAAAGTGTGCAGGTTATTTCGACGCGGACCCTAACATGAGAAACAAGAAAGCTGCTGATCAGAAAGTTGGGTGGAGTCGTGCGATAGCTAAAAGAACTGTCCTTCTGGGATTTTCTTCTGCGCCAACTGAAGGAATTGCTGCATCGCTTTCGATACGAAGCATTCTGCTAAAATGATGACTCGAATCTTTCTGGACAACGGCCAATCCTTAACGCGCAGTATTTTCAGTCTTTCTTGTCTCAGTTCATCCGCGATCAATCGCCGGGATAGAGCGGATATTCCCAACCCAGCGCCTACCAGGCGCCTGATTGTGTCGGGTCACCACACATCCATGAGGTTTCGAACCTCGATACCCTCCGCCTCTAGCCAGCGCGAGGCCATTGCATGCGTATCCGATGAAGTCTCACGTTGTATGAAATCGCAATCAGAGAGATCCTTCGGCTTCAAGCCACGCCTGAGCGACACTTGGTGTGTGGGCGCCGCGAACAGAACCAGTTCATCCGGGATCTCCGCTAGTACGGTCACGTCAGAAGGCAACCGATCCGAGGCAACAAACGCAATGTCAATCTCACCGCGCCGAAGGTTCTCGACGATGCCGGCACTGTTTCCAGGCTGCAATGCCAATCCGACATCTGGATGCTTTTGCCGGTACAGCCCAAGGACCTGAGGCAAAAGAGCATTGGCCGTGATGCAGGCACCAATCCTTATATCTCCCTGTATGCCTTCTGACAGATCTTTCAAGACCCGTGGCAGCGTATCGGCCTCTCGCATGAGAGTCTCCATGCGCGCCCTTAAAATCCTCCCGGCGGATGTCAGCACTGCGCGCCTTCCGATACGTTCGAACAGCCTCAATCCCAGCGAATCTTCCAATGCCCGGATGTGCCGCGAGACGGCCGATTGCGAAAGGCCGACCTGCTCTCCGGCTCTCGAGAAATTCTCGACGTGCGCCAATGTCAGGAACGTTCGCAAATGTTGAAAATTGAATTGAAGAAGAGTCCTATGCGAAATCTGCATTATTTCGCTCCAATAAAATCATTTTTATCATAGTCGTGATCCTTCTTACAATAATACCAGCGGGATAATCGGCCATGGTTTTCCAGTAGTCGGTCTGCGGAAACGGGGAAAAAGGAGAGCGGTAATGTCCAATCAATGTTTAACCTCCGGGCGAGCGGCACAACTGAAAGTTGCGGTAAAGGAGAAGTATCGTGACGTTGCGCGCAAACCGCACGGCAAATTCCCCTATCCTGTGGGGCGAGAAAGTCTGGATCGACTTGGATATGCCGCTGAGTGGATTACTGCCGTGCCGAATGAGATTGTGGAAAGATTTGTCGGCGTGGGGAATCCGTTTAGCATCCGGCGCGTACAGAAAGGCGAGAGGGTACTTGATATCGGCTGCGGTTGTGGCCTGGACTCTTTTGTTTCCGCGCTACAGGCAGGGCCGGAAGGGTTGGTCGTCGGCATTGACCTTACTACGGAAATGCTGGAGTGGGCGCGCAACGCTAAGACGGATGCATTTACAGGGAACCTCAATTTCCGAGAGGGATCGGCGGAAGAGCTGCCATTTGACGACGCATCATTCGATTTGGTAATTTCGAACGGTGTTCTAAACCTCGTCCCGGATAAAGAGTCGGCTTTTCTGGAAATCGCACGAGTATTGCGTCCTGAAGGCACTTTTGTGGCAGCAGATCTCGTCCTGGTAGAGACTATACCGGAGGAAAACTTAGCGAGCATGGACGCGTGGTCGACCTGAATTGCTGGAGCGTTGCCGGGTGGGACCTACCTGGCGAAGTTGGGCGAGGCGGGATTTCGTTCGGCAGAGATACTCGGCAAGACCGGATACGCTACCTCCAGGTATACAGAAGGAGTATATTTGCGGGCGACCAAATGATACCAAAAGCAAGAAAGCAATCTCGATGAACAACGCCTTGCAGGAGAGAAGTACACAGCAGGAGGATCGGCTTGCGGCAGGCGGTCGCAGCGGTTTTGCAGCCATTGCGGCTGGAGGACTAGCTGCGATTCTGGCATCAGCATGCTGCCTTGGCCCCCTCGTGTTGGTATTGTTGGGAATCAGTGGAGCATGGATCGGGGATTTGACAAGGCTTGAACCTTATCGGCCGATCTTTCTTTTGCTATCGGCCGTGGCGCTTTTCTTTGCCGGAAGGCAGCTCTTTCGCCAGGCAGGTGAGTGTCAATCCGAGACCGCTTGCGCTCCACCCAAAGCCCGACTCGTTTATAAGATCCTGTTCATTGCAGCGGTCATGCTGACGCTGATTTCAGTCATATTGCCCTATGCGGCTGAATATCTCTTCTGACCTTCAATCGCCGGAGTTTGCAATGCACAAATTGAAATGTATCTTAGCGGCCTTTTTTGTTTTGATTGCTCTCACCGCTCCAAGCTTTGCTGTTCAACGTAAGGTGACGCTTATCGTTCCGGGCATGAATTGTTCGGCATGCCGCGTAACTCTTAACAAAGCCCTTAAAAAGGTCACTGGCGTTGAGCAGGTCGGAATAGTTCTCGAACAAAAGCTGATCATTGTGACCTACGATGACCTCAAAACCAATGTTGAAGCCTTGATCAAGGCCACGACAGATGCAGGTTACCCTTCTCAAACAAGAAAAGTGCAGAAGTAAAGTCTTTTAAAGCCCACGCCGTCAAATCCAAATCAGCAGTAATTGAAAGTTGAAGGTGCCTTTATATGACTAGCACAGATCTGAAACCTGAGTTATGCACCGCGTAAGGAATTGGGAAGCATCTTAAGCTAAAAAACCATTTGGGAGCCTCATTAAATCCTGGGGTAAAAGAAATGTTCGCCAAAACGCTTCTTAACTCCAGGAGGGCACCCAAATAGTTTTCCCGCGAGGATCGAGAACATCTTCTCGACGCCAAAGACAAGAGTCGAAAAGACAAGGACCATGGTCGGAACGACAAAGACGGTGGTCAAGGTGATAAAGACCATAGTCAATGTGACAAAGACCGTGGTCGAAGCAACAAAGACCAGAGTCAAAACGACAAACACCATGGTCAGGATGGCGAATACCATGGTCAAAAGAACAAAGACCATGGTCAAGATGGCGAAGACCTTGGTCAAGATGGTGAAGACCATGGTCAAAGAAACAAAGACCTTGGTAGCAACGACAAACGCCATGGTCGAAGCGGCAAATACCATGGTCGAAGACACAAAGACCATGGTAAAAATCGACCGATGCTGGAAACTTAGTATTTTCAATAATTTGATCATGGTCTCCGACCATGGTCTTTGAAGCATTTACCATGGTCTTTGAAACGGGGACCTTGGGGTGGGAAACGAAGACCGTGGTATCAAAGCCTGAGACCATTCTCTTGGCAACCGGGAAAATGGTCTCCCTGATCAAGAAGATATTCTGCTTCGCAAAAACCATGGTCTCCGGAATCGGGACCATGGTGTGCGTGAAGAAAACCATGGTCTCGACGTCGGAGACCACGGTCACGGCTGCAAAGAAAACGGTGTCGGTCGCGCCGACCATGGTCTGCAAGGTTTTGTCCATAGTATTTTTCGGGCCCAATTGTGCCCAAACGCTTCTCCAGGTGGGGAATGGAAGAGGCATCCGCTGCGGTAGCAATGGCGAGAAGCATAAGATAGGCTGCGGCATAGATCGCAACCTGGCCTGTGCCAGAAAGAACGCTTTGTCCCAAGTGTGATTCTGCTTTCACTTCCAGCCTCCCGATAACAGAGAAATCTAATTGTATTGGCCTTATAGGATATTTTATTTTAGGTGGAAGCTGATAATCAGCTGATAATCAGGTCTGAATAAAGGCGCCTATGTAAGCGCAGGTTTGACCGTTCGCCAACATAGAGAATATAAAGGCCTGTGGCAAATAGTGGAGAGAAAAACATGAGGAATTACATGCCATACTCTATAGTTGTGATGCTGCTGGCAATGCTGTCCGCATCAGCTGTGATGGCACAGCCAACGACCACGACGACAGTACAAATCCACGCGGACCGGCCGGGCGCTACAATCAACAAAAACGTCTATGGACAGTTCTCGGAGCATTTGGGAACCGGCATCTACGGCGGCATTTATGTCGGCGAGAACTCGCCAATCCCAAATACCAGGGGATTCCGCAACGATGTAATCGCGACCTTAAAGGAGCTGAAGGTCCCGATGGTTCGCTGGCCGGGCGGCTGCTTTGCCGACGAATATCACTGGCGCGACGGCATCGGCCCGATGGACAAGCGACCGGTTCGCATCAACTCCAATTGGGGCGGAGTGCCGGAAAACAACTCCTTCGGCACACATGAGTTTTTCGATTTTGTCGAGATGATCGGCGCCGAGGCTTATGTGAACGCGAACGTCGGCACCGGTTCTCCGCAGGAAGCAGCTCAGTGGCTTGAATACATGACCGGCGATCGGGGCACCACGTTGGTAAAGGAGCGCAAGGCCAACGGCCGCGAACTGCCGTGGAAGGTCTCGGTATACGCTATTGGCAACGAGACCTGGGGGTGCGGCGGAAATATGCGGCCGGAGTACTACGCGGACGTTTACAACCAGTACGCCGCCTTCATGAAGGCGCGGCCCGGCGCAATGCCGGAATTGCTGGCATCCGGCGACCATGACGACCAAACAAACTTCACCGCTGAACTGATGAAGAACGCGCGCGGCAGAATGGATGCGATCTCGCTCCACTACTACACAATCCTGGGACCTCGCTGGGAAAACAAGGACACGGCTACAGGCTTTAACGAAGCCGGATGGATCAACACACTGGCAAACACACTCAAGATGGACGGCTTCATCAAGAATCAGGACGCCATCATGACGGACTTCGAAGAGAGGCGGTTCGGCGGCGCGCCGCACAAGAAGATGGGTCTGTATGTCGACGAATGGGGAACCTGGTACAAGCCCGAACCGGGCTCCAATCCGGGCTTTCTCGTACAGCAGAACACGCTGCGTGACGCGGTTGTGGCGGCGGCCAACTTCAACATCTTTCACAAATACGCTGACCGCGTGAGAATGACCGCCATTGCCCAGACCATCAACGTGCTGCAGGCGATGATCCTAACCGATGGACCGAGGATGATCCTGACCCCGACCTATCATGTCTTCCACATGTACCGAGAGTTCCAGGATGCCGTCTCGCTGCCGATCGATATCGAGACGGGCACATACGAGTATGCCAAGTGGTCGGTACCGCAGGTCAGCGCCTCGGCGGCCCGAGCCAAGGATGGTTCCATCGTGATCGGCCTGGCAAATCTCGACCCACACAAGACCGCCGACGTATCGGCTGTAATTGCCGGGGCGCAGGTCGGGCAGGTTAAGGGTGAAGTGCTGACGGCTGATGCCATGGACGCACACAATACGTTCGAGAACCCGGACGCGATCCAGCCCGTGGCCTTCGACGGCGCCAAACTCGCCGGCAATAAACTGAGCCTGACCCTTCCGGCAAAATCGGTTGTTGTCTTGAGGCTGCAATAGCCGGCAGGGCCAGGTCCGAAGGACCGATAGTGAGTAGGCCCGGCCGTCAGGCCGGGAATAAGCAATGATTGATGATGAGCGCTGAAGGCGCGGCACATGAATGATATTCCAGTGCCGCACCTTCGGCGCTCATTCCTATGCTATCCACATATCCCGACCTGACGGTCGGGCCTATTCACTTCCGGCCCTTCGGGCCTCCAGATCGTTCTTTTCGGAACAGGCAGGGGAGGCTCTTTGAGGTCTCATCTCATATAGAAAAGCTTTGCGGAGGACGTGCCAGGCTATGATCAAACGCACTCTGACCTTATTAGTGTTGCTTGCCGCTCTTAACACATATGCGCAAACAAAATCCATCCGAGCGACTATTGATGCCGGACAGGCCGGCGCCCCGATTTCCAAACGCATCTACGGCCAATTCATTGAGCATATTGCCGGAATCATTAATACCGGCATCTGGGCCGAAATGCTGGAAGACCGGAAGTTTTATTATCCGATTACTTCGCAAGCGCCTCCCGCTACAGGTCAGGAGCGGCGCGGTCCTGTGCGACGCTGGACTCCCATCGGCCCGGATGAGTCCATCACCATGGACAGCAAACATCCGTATGCGGGCGATCACGCGGCTATGGTGAAACTGAATGGAGCCGAAGCGCACGGGTTTCAGCAGACAGGATTGGCGGTACGCAAAGGGAAGCTCTATACAGGACACATTGTTCTAGCCGGTGATCCAGGTGCAAAAATCAGTGTCAGTCTGGTATGGGGCTCCGAATCCCATGAACGACAGAGCATCTCTATGGGGAAGCCTCGGCTTGCCTATTCAACGGTTCCTCTGAAATTCCAGGCACAAGCGGACAGTAATGATGCGCGGCTGGAAATCGCGGGAACCGGTACAGGTGCATTTCACGTGGGCGCAGTCTCGTTGATGCCGGCCGACAACATGCAGGGCTTCCGTCCCGAAATCATCACGACCCTGAAGCAATTGCATTCAGGCGTTTATCGTTTCCCGGGCGGCAACTTTGTTTCCGCGTATGAATGGCGCAATGCTGTCGGCGATCCGGATAAACGCCCGCCGATTATGGATCCCGTGTGGAACGCGCTTCAACCGAATGATGTAGGCATCGATGAGTTTATGACGCTCTGCCGCCTCCTTGATGTCGAACCCTATATCACCGTCAATGCCGGGTTCGGCGACGCCTGGTCCGCGGCGCAGCTTGTTGAATATGCCAATGGCGCCGCCACAACGCCGATGGGCAAATGGCGCGCTGCCAACGGCCATCCGCAGCCCTACGGCATCAAGCTCTGGGGCATCGGCAACGAAATGTTCGGCATCTGGCAGATGGGCGTTATGCCGCCCGACCAGTATCAAATCAAACACAATCTGTTTGCCAAGGCGATGCGGCGAGTGGACCCATCCATTACGCTTCTGGCGAGCGGCGCGATGCCCGATCACATGACCGGATCAAAACTCGTGAAAATGTATACGGGCAAAGTCGTGCCCGACTATCTGGGACAGTGGGATTGGAGCGGCGGGCTGCTGTCCAATTGTCTGGACAACATCGACATGCTCAGCGAGCATTATTATGCCTACAGCAATCAGCGCTTTGATTTCGATAAAGAAGAGAGGGTTCCCGATCCGGACCAGACGCTCGTGGAGTGGGCGCGCCAGCCTGCAAATTATGTTCGCGTTAAATACGAACACTACCAGGAATATCTGGCGCGAATCCCCGCGCTTAAGAACAAGCCCGTGCCAATCAGTATTTCCGAATGGGCATATACAGGCGCACCTGCAAATTCCTATAAGGTTGTTCTGCCGTACGCATGGGCATTTCACGAAATGTTCCGCCATTCGGAGCTTATCCAGATGGCTACATTTACTTTTGCTACCTCTCTGCTTAGCACCACCCGCACTGAAGCCATGTTGAATCCATCGGGCTTGATGTTCAAGCTGTATCGCGATCACTTCGGGACAATCCCTGTTGCGGTTACAGGCAATTCGCCGCAGCCGGCGCCGTTGTATCCTGCGCGCGGCATGCAACCGAAAGTGAATCCCGGCAGCGATACATATCCTTTAGATGTGGCCGCGGCTCTCAGTGACGATCGGAAAACACTCAGCATGGCAGTGATTAATCTGACCGAGTCCGAGCAGGCGCTTGATTTCGCCTTCAAAGGATTGGAGCTGACGGGCAAGGGAAAGTTGTGGCGGATGGCGCCCAAAGACCTTAACGCAACCATTGTGGTAGGGCAAAAGCCGGGAGTCGAAGTTGAAGAAAACGCAGTGGAAGCAACACCCGAGCGATCCATTATCGCGCCCTTCAGCGTGAACATTTATGAGCTTGCTGTGAAATAATTCCGGTAATTATCTCGGAGATCTCGAGTCTTGGGAGTCGTTGAGTTTAATTAAATCAATCTCTTGTGCATCGCAAAACCGGAAAGTGTCCCCCAAAAAGGCCACCGGGATTGTCATGTTACCGGTATGCGTGTTATACGGCCCTTTGCATGCATGGATAAGGATTCAACGAGCGGACGTAGATTGGGTGTCCCTGATCATATCGATCGGACCTGAGAGGCCAATCGCCACTTCGTGCGCGTATACGCGATCCGGAAACCCTTACGCTCTGCATTGCGCTGGGAATCGCTGCCCGCCTCGGCCGCCATCGCTGCCAAATCGCAACCATGGTCGAAAGCGTAGCGCATGCGCGCTTGAAGGAGTGCCGATTGTAGACCACGACGGCGCAACTCCGGAATCGTAGACGAACCGCCGAACAATGCAACTCCATCATGGATACACAGCACGCCGGCGGCGCCGGGCTTCCCCTCAAGTTCACCGAGGAAATACACACTCTGCGAGCGCGCTGAGGATATCTTACCGAATTGAAGGAAAAAATCCGTCAATTCCGGATGATCGCTTGTCCATCCTCTTGCGCTTATATCAGTCCAGAGTTGCGCTTCTTCCGGACCGATAACCCGCACCTTGATATGGTTGTGGTCTACACCTATAGGCTTCTCAACCGGTTGATAAAGCACGCTGCTGATCTCAATCGGCCTGTAGTTGCGTGTACAGAGCAAGTCCAATGCAGCAACCCCCACTAGCGGACTCACTTCATGAAGCACGGACGCCCCACGGTCGAGAAAGAAGCGCTCGATCACATCCAGCGAAGCCGCGCTCAGTTCTTCAAATATTCCGAGTCCAAAAGTCTGAGTGACAGGAGAGTCTATACCATCGAAAACTGCATATGCTCCTCCGCATTCGATCCACTCAGTGTCGCTGTCAGGGAATAGGCGCCGTCGTGCCTCGGCAAACTGAACGCATGCATTCCCTTCAGCGCGCTCTAAACGTCGTGAGAGTCTGAGATCGGAAAGCAGCATTGGGCTATGATACACGGCTCAGGGAGTAGCAGCAACAGCCGAGGCTCGCTGTTCAGGCACGATGCAGTTCACTTTTGCAGGGATCCACATCAATTCCGTCACGCGTATTGCGAATGTGCAGATTCCTGATCACGACATTTGTACAGCAGGTGGGGTGAGTAGCCCACGTTCCGTCGTGTGTAACGGCAAACCCTTCCCAACGGAGGTCTGTGCAGGAGATGGGTTCAAGGACCGGCTCGGCACAGGTATCGAGCGCTTTCTGAAAGGCCGCTGTATCCTTTGTCGTGCCATTGCCGGTTGCCCCAAAATTCCGCACATTGAAGGAGAATTTTGGCCTTGTCGCGCCTGCAGCAAATAGCCCAAGCAGGAAAAGCAGAACCGAGCAAAAAAGCTTATGCATCTGCATGACCGCATTATTCTAATCGCTGCCGGACTCTATTTCATAAGGTTCGCCAAAGGCTCTTTGACTGCTTCTGCCCAAATCTCGTATCCCTTGGTTGTCGGATGCAGCGCATCGCTCATTATGTCCTTTGAAATGTTTCCTCCGGCATCCAGGAACTTTGACCCGATATCAAGGTATTGAACACGGTCCCCGTCGTGCAGCTTGGCAATGATGCCGTTGATTTCCGCAAGTTTGGTCCGAACCGGGTCATTTACGGTGCTCCGCGGGAATATGCCCAGAAGAAGGATCTTTGCTTTTGGAAAGTCTTTCTGCAGCTCCAAAACGATGGCGCCGATTCCTTCGGCAATTTCAGCAGCTGAATTTTGCCCGGTATTATTGGTGCCGATCATCAGCATTACCGCTTTGGGACTGAAGCCTTGGCCTTCGCCATGCTGAAGCCGGTACAGGACACCTTGCGTTGTATCCCCCGCGATTCCGAAATTTGCGACCTTCAGATTGCCGAAATATTTGTCGAGCGCAGGCTTGCCTGCATATGCCCCGCTAGGATTGCGCCAGAAGTCGGTAATCGAATCTCCCATGAACAGGACGTCGATATCCCCCTGTTTGGCCACCTCGAGATTGGCTTCATGTTTGCTCTGAAAGAACGGGGCCAGGTTTGGAATGGTTGCGGAATTCACCGGCGGGACTCGCACCGAGATCAAGCCGGGATATTTCTGGTTGATCTCTTTAACAGCAGGATCTGCAGTTTCGAGAAACTTTGCCAGGCTGCGCTCGGCTAATTGAACTTCTTCCGCAGTCGGTCTTGCGATAGCAACGATTTTGGGGACAGGCGCAGATTCATCCGGCTGAACTTGGCCGAATACTTCGATTTGAGCGATACTGACGAAGAGAAGAATTCCGAAATTGACATAAAACCGTTTCACGACACACCTCCAAAGAAGTAGAGTCATTTTCTTATCCGCTTGCAGCGATAGCTGCTGTCGGATGAGTCGTAACAAAGACGGATAGACCATTCCCAGCATTTTGATTGCATTAATTGTTTCTATCGAAGGGGCATTATACAAGACGAAAGAAAGTTATCGATATGAATCGGCAGTCAGGGCGCTTTGATTTTCCGGGGCTGAGCCATAAACAGAAAGTGAACGTCTCCATCCAGCCAAACCACGATTCTCCACAAGAAAGGCATCACCATGCGCAGTCCGCCTGTATCGGCTAATTTCAAAAAGCCAGACTTGTCCAGTTTACTATGAGGGTGCTGACATTTGTCATATCCAGTAGCCCGGACGGGGAGGGATTTTCTTGCCAAGAACGCAGCCGGAGCTGAGAGAACGATGCTTGCTCGTCGTTCTGGTTCTTCCCTTAAAAACACACTATATTGGTTGCTGCGAAGAAGGAACCCAGTTATTTTCAGCCACATCGAAAAGGGAGGAGAAATGCTGCTCAGCAAATATCCGCACCTGTTTCAGCCCATTAAGATAGGAAAACTGACCCTTAAGAATCGCATTACCAATGCCCCGACTTACAACTTCCTGGCTTCCTATGACAATCACGTCACCAGGGAGGGAATAGAATTCTCCAAGCCTGTCGGCCGAGGCGGTGCGGCGACCGTTACACTGGGTAGCGGCTTTATTAATCGAGAACTGCCAGCGGCGGCCCACCACATAGTCGGGCTGAATGATGATTGGATTGTCACCTATCTGTCAGAATGGTGCGAAGCCGTTAAGCGCTACGGAGCAAAGGCGTGTGTTGAACTGGTGCCTATTGCTTCCTACTTCGGCACTCATGAAGTTGAGAGTTCTGTAGGAATTCCAATGGAAATTGACTGCAATCTTTTATCCCTGCAAGAGCTTCAGGGTTTTGTCGAGGACTACCCGAAGGCCGCAAGCAACGTTCTGAAGGCCGAAGGTGATATGGTCTTAATCCACGGCGCACATTGTCAGTTGCCCGCTCTGCTCTTTTCTAAAGTGTTTAACCGGCGAACCGATCAATATGGTCCCCAGTCTTTTGAAAACCGGTGCCGTTTTGCCATGGAAATTCTGGACGCAATCCGTGCGGAGGTCGGTGACAAATTAGCGATCGAGTACCGTATCAGCGCCATCGATATGGTTCCCGGATCACCGGATATCCAGGAGGTGATCGAGTTTGCAAAGGTCATTCAAGACAAGATCGACCTGTTGCATATTTCCAGGGGCAATCTGGCCATCAATAAACTGACTCCCTTCATTTTCCCTCCGGCTTATATGGATCATGGAATCAATATCGAATATGCGGCTCAATTCAAAAATGCTCTGCACGTCCCGGTAAGCGTCGTAGGTGCTGTCACCCTGGAGCAGGCGGAAGAGGCAATTGCTTCAGGCAAGGTCGATATGGTCGCCCTATGCCGACAGCTTATAGCCGATCCGGAAACCGTCAATAAACTGGAGTGGGGTCAGGAGTATGAAGTCCGTCCTTGTATTCGATGTAATACCTGCATCAGCAGGAGTCATTTTGGATCGAAACCGCCCAGATGTGCTGTAAATCCGCTGGCCGGACGTGAACTGGATTACGAGTGCCGTCCGGCTCCCAAAAGAAGGAAGAAAGTCGTTGTTGTGGGAGGTGGCCCCGCAGGTCTGGAAGCGGCAAGAACTCTGGCTGAACGTGGACACGAAGTGGTGTTATTTGAAAAAGCCTCTCAATTGGGAGGACTTTTGTGGGGAGCGGTAAAATCTCCCATCAAGGCTGATTTGAAAAAATATCTTGATTGGTCCATTCGCATGACTACTCGCAACAAGAATATCAAATTGAGAATCGCCACCGAAGCAACTTTGAAGCTTATCGCTGAAGAGAATGCAGATGCTCTGATCCTGGCCATGGGAGGTTCGCCTGTTATCCCTAAACTGACCTATCAAGATGAATCCAAAGTTATTTGGGTTGGAGATGTCGAAAGCGGTAACGTCCAGGTTGGCAACAATGTTCTGATTGCAGGCGCCGGTTTGACGGGTTGCGAAGCCGCATTGAGATTTATTCAATCAGGGAAAAAAGTAACCCTGATTGATGCTTTGCCTAGAGAACAGCTTGGATCAGGTTCTTCGCCCATCAATGCGTATGCACTTTTCAACATATTGGCGGAATCCAACATTGACTTGAGAACCCAAACAAAGCTGGTAGACGTAACGCAGGATTATGCAATAGTCGTCAAGGATGGCAGAGAAGCGGGACTGGTTTTCGAAACGGTCGTCCTCTCCCTCGGCACCAAAGTTGACACCGAGGCGATCAATCAGTTGAGGACTGCGGTGGCCGAGTGCTACGTCGTGGGAAACAGTAATGGGAAGTCAGGCACTGTGTGGAACGCCACAACCAGCGCGTTTGATGCGGCTATGGCTGTCTAAGCACTTCCCCTTCCTATAAAGGCGGTCAATCTCGCGGCTGTGCTCGAGGCGCTGTCGATATCTGTATTATTGGATCTCGCGTTACATAGTGACGGAGTATCCTCAGTTCGCTATACCAAGTGATAAAACCCTTCTGAAAGGGTGGGGTGGTCAAGCCCAGGGCGTGAGCCCTGGGGTCATGATCATCCCGGAAATCAGCTGGAAGCATCAGAAAAGCTGTGAACAAGGTTTTACCCGGAATCCTTGAAGCGAAGTCATAGAGATGTTTGTCAACGGAATTAGAGCATTCGATTTTTTACAGCGTTTTCCGTGATATCCGCGGCTTCCTTCAGCCACATTTTTCTTCGGTCCCGATCGCTGTCCGCCACCACCCGGAACATCTTTCGGTAATAGCTATCTATACCGCAAAAGCCGAATATGCAGTTCTTCCAGATGTCTTCCAGCGGATCTCCAAATACGGCATTCTCTCTGCTTTCTTCCGTATTGGAAGTATTGAACACGATTCCGGTTTTGCCCTTTAGTTTCCCGATCGGAATTCCTCCGCCCGAAACTCCCGGAGGGAAATCATAGGAATAGGGAGGGCGGATCACGCGGTCCACATACCCTTTCATGATAGCGGGAGGCTGCCCCCACCAATTGGGATGGACAAGAATGAGGAACTCCGAGGCCACGAGTTCTTCAGCATACTGGTTTACAAGTGCATCTTCGGACCGGTCGGTTCCAAGTTCTTTCCGGGGCATCACCGGGTTGAATTTCTCGAAATAAAGGTCGTGTGCAAAGGTTCCCACCTTTAACTCGTCCAGCTTTTCGCAGACGGTTCTGAATATTGCTTGGTTCAGGCTTTTCTCATAAGGATGGGCTAACAGGACGCTTGCTTTCACAGTGTTCTCCTTGGGAAACGCTTCATTTATATCTAATTCCATTTGGGTAAACCACCACCTTGGCGGAGGGACTCAAAAAAGTTCTGCCGTTCCGGCATAAACACGATGCTTTTACTGTAGTTCAGCAAAGGCTCTCTGAATCTTCATCTTCTTCCCGAAAGGAGATAGCTATCTCACTCCTCCGAGGCAAGAGAAGGAATCATACAGGGCGGACGATACCTGTCCTGAGACAGTCTTGATCGGGATCTTCGTTTGTGATCTTACAAATCTTGACCTTTATTTGATTGTCCGCGCAGCCCCGCTTCGACCTGTCAACAATTCCTTGAGCGCATCTCCAGGCGAGGGGGCGCTCATCAATGATTCTCCAACAAGGAATCCACGATAACCTGCGCCTGAAAGCTGAATGCGGCAGAATCCAAATGCAGTCCGGGCCCGCTCCCAAGAGCATTTCTCCGCGTTATTCCGCGTCCAAACGGTTCTCAAGGATAGTACTTTTCACACTTGAGATCAGATTCTGGACGAAACCCTTTCCGGGCAAGCGCACTGACGACATTGTCGACGGTTCCCGGGTGGCCGCAGATATAAACCGCATGCGTCTCCGGACGAATCATCAAATGAAGCATCTTCTTTATTGTGTCCTCAAACTCCGGCGGCCCTGTTTTGCGAATTGAAGAAAGATCAAAAAGACTCTCTGCCCTCCCTTTCAGTCCCGTCCAAGTCGAATCAATAAAGGGCCGGCTGATCGTGGGCAAATAAAGCAGCGCGAGTTTTCGTTTCAGACCGCCTGCCGTTTCGGCCGCCAGCGCCTCCAATTCCTCCCTGTAGCCGAGGTGTTTTGGGTAACTAACGCCATGAACGATGTAAATGCGGCGTTTCAGAAAACCCTTCTGTGTTCTTGAGTCTTGATCCATCTTGCGAACCATGCTGATAAACGGCGCAAGACCGGTGCCCGAGGCAACAAAGACAAAATCGCGTGGATCCTCAGCATCTAAACCAAAGAGCCCGCTCGGTCCCATAATGGCTGCTTTCGTTTCCGGGTTGCCGCGTATCAATCCCTCAATAACTTCCGGTTGCCAAAGCGAAGGCGTCAGCTTCCCTTCCTTGACCAGGTTGATATAGAACTCGATGGTTCGGGTTTCATAGGGCGATGACGCTATGGAATAGGGGCGTCCGAGAGTTTTGCCCCGGTGCGTCAGCCATAAGGTCGCATATTGTCCCGGTATGAAAGAAAAATCACGTTCCAGGGAGAACCGGAAAATAGCCAGCCCATCCGAAACCTCGATTCTGGAGTTGAGATGGGCCGGAATTCTGGAGTAGCGGGACTGCATGGCAAAAACTAGGGCTGGATATTCAAAAGACTACTTGGATCCCTCTGAGTGTTGTGCAAATTGCAGGGTAATCAGCGGGAACCTCGATACGCTCGAATGCAAGCAATCTGATGGAGGGCTCAAACAACAAAGAGTTGTTCTCCTTGCGTGTGGATTATCCTCGCGGCGCAACTCGTTAAGCTCCGCAATGTGCACATGTGCGCAAGGCGAATTTGTCAGCCATCAATATCGCACCCCAAAAAATATGCGAGCCTCCAGGCTCGCTGGTTAATTCATGGGGAATGAATGGTACCACTGTTTGTGCGACAACGACAAGCGTTATCATATTTCATATATGTTGCTGTATCCATTTCCTATGCGAGATTCCAGATTGCGGTGCATATAGAAAGCCCAAATGAAAGACCGTCCATATCTGGTTGCTTAGAGCACTGGCCGCTTGCTCAAGCTGCTCCGCAGTAGGGATGTGGGCGAAGCTTTAGCTGACAATTCAGACCATGGTCTAGGCGAACGACATCATTTTCTGTGCGGCCGTGACGATGGTCTCCGTCGTCGTGAAGACTGTTTGAATCATCCAGACAATAATCTAGATTCCGCAGAACATAGTCTGCCCGAACGAGAAGATTTTCATGATGGCTGTGACTATTTTCCTGGTCACGCAGAAGATAGTCTGAGGCTCTGCGACAATGGTCAACGTCGCCCTGAAGATTGTCAGCATCGCTCTGAAGATTGTCAGCGTCGCTCTGACGATTGTCAGAGACGATCATTAAGCCATTGAAAACATAGAGTTTCCAGCAACTACCGATTTTGACAATTGTCAGCGTCGCTCTGACTGTTTTCAAAACCGCTCTGACAATGATCTTTGGCTGCCAGAAAATGTTCTCCAGTTTTACGACAATTTTCTCAAGAGCGGCGACATATGTCGAGGTCTTGGCGACCATTTTCCCCGCCATCGAGACATTAGTCCGGACGATCCAAGCAATGTTCTTCCTCGTCCAGACAATAGTCGGCGTGACCCAGACACTTTTCTCAGAAGCCGAACCTATTTTCTGCGCGCCTGAGACAATCTTCTCAATGATGGAGAAGACTGTCGGCGAAGCGCCGGAAGCGTTCATGCAACCCCAACCAATCATCGCGTCCGTGTTAAGGTTCTGATCGGATTTTGAGACCCATCTGATTCGAATATAGCCCCGATTACGAAGTTGAGGTGCACCGTTTTACCCCTAATCAGTTAAATTGACATTGGGATAACATAAACTGAGGAGGGGACAAAACAGTGCACCTCAACTTCGTAATCGGGGTGATAGGATATTGGCAACACACAGCTATAGTAAGAGAACGTTCTCGACAAATGCGCTCTGCAGATTTTGCACAAACAGGGCTTAATCCAAGTGGAATTTATGAATCTTGTAATGCAGGGTGCGCAGGCTGATTCCCAGGATATCGGCAGCCTTCCGCCGATTGCGTGTGATCCTGGAAAAAACGCCGCTGATTACGGCTTTTTCCATATCCTCGAGCGGTTGGTTCAATGGAATGCTGACCTCGGGGCGGCTATCTTGGCTATGGCCTATTGACGCTGGCAGGTCTCGCGGATCAAGTGTTTCATTGTGGGATAAAAGCACCATGCGCTCTGCAACATTGCGCAGTTCGCGCACGTTTCCCTGCCAGGGATGCTGAAGCATCAGGTCCAGGGCTCGATCCGAAATCTTTTTCGGTTCCTTTTTATAAAGCCTGGAGAATTCCTCCAGGAAGGCGTTGACTAGGATGGGTATGTCTTCCTTCCGTTCACGCAGTGCCGGCAGTACGATGGGAACTACGTTCAGCCGGTAATAGAGATCCTCCCGGAAACGCTTTTCAGCGATTTCCCCCGCCAAGTCCTTGTTTGTCGCAGAGATGAAGCGCACATCCACCTTAATCACACTGGCGCCTCCCAGTCTCCTGAGCTCTCGGTCCTGAAGGACGCGAAGCAGATCAACCTGGGTTTTGGGTGTCATATCTCCGACTTCATCCAGGAAGAGCGTGCCGCCCGAAGCCATTTCAATCCGTCCCATCTTCATAGTCGCTGCGCCGGTGAAAGCACCCTTCTCATATCCGAACAACTCGCTCTCGAGTAGTGTATCCGGCAGTGCACCGCAATTAAGAGTAACGAAAGCTCCGTCCCGCCGATTGCTGCGGCTATGGATTGCCCGCGCAACCAGTTCCTTGCCAGTTCCGCTCTCGCCTGTAATCAGGACGGTAGCGTCAGTAGGCGCCACCTCTGAGATGATCTTGAAGACCTGACGTATCCGGCTACTGTTCCCGATGATATTGGAAAACTCCTCTTTGACGCTCAGACGGCGGCGCAGGCTGCGGTTTTCCTCGGCCAGCCGCTGTTTTTCGAGGGCTTTGCCGATCAGGAGGGAGAGACGCCGGCGATCCACCGGTTTGGACAGGTAGTCATAGGCGCCCAGCTTCATCGCTTCCACCGCGCCCTCGACGCTCCCATAGGCGGTGAGCAGGATCATTTCTGTTTCGTGACAGTTCGCTCGGATCCAGCGCAGCAGATCCATGCCGGATCCGCCGACCATGCGCATGTCCGAAATGACAACCTGATAGAAGTCCTCACCGAGTTTGGACATGGCTTCTTCCGCGGAACCGGCCGCGTGCACCTGATACCCTTCAGCTTCGAGGATTGTCGCCAAAGCCTCGCGG
>Ga0116107_1000533_pt1 | contig 28817 bp, 26 predicted proteins | sample June2015DPH_6_10_FD_88969 | JGI IMG/M metagenome (GOLD analysis project Ga0116107, IMG submission 88969) | Peatland microbial communities from SPRUCE experiment site at the Marcell Experimental Forest, Minnesota, USA - June2015DPH_6_100 | ecosystem: Environmental > Terrestrial > Soil > Wetlands... | reverse complement strand
CGCAGGGCGTTGCTGAGGCTGTCCTCGTCGGGGCGGTCCGCCATCTGGCGCCGGCCCTCATATTCCAGGAGGACATTGCCGGGAAAGCGGTAGCCCGCCTCCTTGGCCTTGAGGGGTTCCCGCTCCGGGTCCAGTAATTGCCATCCCACCTTCGGGTTGTAGTAAGCATACCTTTGGAGCAGGTCCTTGATGGGTTCCCGCTCGGGGGAGCCCTCGGGTATTAAGGCGATCATGGCCAGGGGGCGGTCCACCTGCTTAAGCAGGTTCCGGGTGACCGGGGTAAGAGACTGGCTCTGGCCCCGGGTCAGGTCCCAGCGCACCTGGTGCCAATCGGCCAACAAGGCCACCACGATGAGAACTCCCGCCACCAGCAGCACCGAGGCCAGGGAGCCGGCGCCGTAAACAACTTTTCGGTTCTTGAATCCGTCCAGGAGGTCCACTTTTATGCTCTCCAGCGCCGGGATTCGAGTTGCCTCTTGGTGAGGAAGAGGAAGAAAAAGATGAAGCTGGCGCAATATACCAGATCCCGGGTATTGATTACCCCTTTGCTGAAATTGTCGTAATGCTCCGTCAGCGACAAAAACTGCATAACCCTGCCCAGGGCGCCTCCCGCCCCCAGCTCCTGCGCCCAGCCAATGACCCAGAACAGCAGGAGCAGGGCAAAGCCCACCACCCCGGCGATGATCTGATTTTCCGTGAGACTGGAGGCGAACAGGCCCAGGGCCAGAAAAGAGGCCCCCAGCAGCACCACCCCCAAGTAGCCGGCGGCCAGGGCGCCTAAATCCACCCGGGTCATGAAGCAGAGAGCCAGGGAGTAGCTGGCGGTGAAGGCCAGGAAGATGAGGCAGATCAGGAAGGCGGCCGCGAACTTACCCAGGATGATGGACCAGTCCGCCAGAGGATAGGTAAACAAGAGTTCGGCGGTCCCGGACCGCTTCTCTTCGGCCAACAGGCGCATGGTGAGCAGGGGCACCAAAAACATCAAGACGATGGCCATCACCATGAACAGAGGCTGGTAAACCATGTTCTGGGGATTCAGTTGCGCCGCCACCTGGGGGTTGGTGGCCTGCGCCGCCGCCGCCAGGCTGGTAATCCCATAGTAGACGGCGTTGGCATAAAAAAAATATCCGGTCAGCAACAGGAAGAAGAAGCCGGTGATGTAGAAGATGGGACCGGCGAAATAGATGATGAGCTCCTTTTTGAACAATGCTGCAAAACCGCTGAAATTTTTCATGACTCTGCCTCGGTCTCCTCCTCAGTCACCAGGTTGAGGAAAACCTCCTCCAGGGTGAATTCCTGGGTTTTCAACTCCAGCAGGTCGAAGCCCTGCTGCACCAGCAACCGGGCCAATTCCGGTCTTAAGTCCTGGTCATTGCCGCCTTCCACCAGGTAGCGGCCCTCTCCGCGGTTATTCACCCGGGCCACCCCCGGGACCGCCTGCAGGGCTGCGGTAACCTGGGCCTCCGGGCCCTGCACCGCCAGACTGATGCGGGCGCCCTGGCCCAATTGCCTGGAGAGATTCTCCGGGGTATCGCTGGCCACAATCCGGCCCCGGTTGATGATGATCACCCGGTGGCACAACTGGGCCACCTCCGGCAGGATGTGGCTGCTCAGGATCACCGTGTGGGCGCCTTCCAGATTTTTGATGAGGCCGCGAATCTCCACGATCTGGGAGGGGTCCAGGCCTATGGTGGGTTCATCCAGGATGAGCACCGGGGGCTGGTGCAGCAGGGCCTGGGCCAGCCCCAGGCGCTGCCGGAAGCCCTTGGACAGGGCGGCCCCCAGTTTGCCCTCCACTTCCTCCAGGCCGCAGGCCGCCATGACCCTGCGGATCTCCGCCGCCTGTCCCGCAGCCTCCACCCCCTTGGCCTGGGCGGCAAACCGCAGGAACTGGACCACCGTCAGGTCCGGATAGAGGGAGACGTTCTCCGGCAGATACCCCAGGGAACGCCGCACCTCCAGGGATTGCTCGACGCAGTCGAAGCCGTTGATCCGGGCGGTACCGGAGGTGGGTGCCAGATAACCCGCCAGCATTTTCAGGGTGGTGGTCTTGCCAGCGCCGTTGGGACCCAGGAACCCCACGATCTCCCCGGCCGCCACCTGAAAGTCGAGGTGTTCGACGGCCAGCAGCGGGCCGTAATATTTGGTCAGGTCCCGGACTTCGATCATCATTTCCATGCCTTTCCCATCCGCTCAAGACTTCTTTGGGATTGCAAACCTTAGGGCGGGCAAGGCCCACTCTACCGGCCCCATCACAGGCTGGAAGCCTGTGCCACCGTCGCCCTTACTGGATGGCAAACAACCTATTATTTTAAATCATCTTCTCTGCTCTGACAAGGGGAGAGAAACGGCAGGGAGAGTGTGACCCGAAATTTGGGTCAGACTTTAATGGTGGGCAGGGCCCGCCCAAAGACATAATGAGCCGGTGGTTAACCCCGCTCCCGAAAGGCGGCCACGGTGCGGGCCAGCCCTTCGGCCAGGGTCAGGCGGGGTTGCCAGTCCAGCAGTTTCCTGGCCCGGGTGCTGTCCAGGGCGCTGCGGCGCTGTTCCCCGGGCTTGGCCGGGCCATGCTCCGGCCCCCGGGGAGAGCCGATGATCCCCTGAAGCTGGCGATAGACCGTAAGGATATCCGTCTCCCGCCCGGTGCCGATATTAAAGACCCCGGCCCGGGGGTAATCCAGGGCCGCCAGGTTGGCCGCCACCACGTCCTCCACGCAAACGAAATCCCGGGTCTGGAGGCCGTCGCCGTTGATCAGGGGCTGCTCCCCGGCCAGGAACTTTTCAATAAAGATGGCCACCACCCCCGCCTCACCCAGGCCGTTCTGCCGGGGCCCATAGACGTTGGCATAGCGCATGGAGATGGGGGTGATGCCGTATTCCCGCTGATAAAAGTGCAGGTAGTGTTCCACCGCCAGCTTGGCAACCCCGTAGGGGCATTCCGGCAGGGCCAGGTCTTCCTCCCGGGCCGGCACCGGGGCCTGATCTCCATACATGGCGCCGCCGGTGGAGGCGAAGAGGATTTTCTCCATCCCCACCCGAGCCGCGGCCTGGAAGAGATTCAGCGACCCCAGGATGTTCTCCCGGGCGTCCATTACCGGATCCTCCACCGAGAGACGCACGCTCATCTGGGCGGCATGGTGCGCCAACACCTGGGGCCGCCAGCGGCCAATGAGGTCGAAGGTCTCCTGGGATTGGATATCGTACGGGTAGAATTGGGCCCCCGCCGGCACCTGCTCCCGCCGGCCGCTACTGAGATTGTCCACCACCGCCACTTCATGGCCCTGCCTGAGAAAGGCCTCAGCCAGATGGGAGCCGATGAAGCCAGCCCCGCCCGTGAGCAAAATCTTTTTTGGTCCCGGCATCCTCGATTACCTCGCCTTCATCATATCTAATCCGGAACCGCCAAGGCAATCTTTCAGGGCGGCCTCAGTTAGGTTTTTTCCAAGGGAATAAAGAAGAATAGCATTGGCCGCGGAAATCCTGCTTGACTGTTACGTTTATAATCCATAAGGTAAAAAAGTAATTGATCTCAAAAAGGAGGGGGAGCCATGTTTGCACGGGCCCGTTTGGGTGGCCTGATCCTGGGCCTGGCGATCCTGCTGGCGCCGGCGGCGTCGGCAAAAGCCGCAGAGCCGGCAAAAGGTGCGGAGCCGGTGCTGAATCTGCCTCAACTGGAGGAAATGGCGCTAAAATATAGTCCGATGGTCAAGGCCAGCCGCAGTGAGGTCAAGTTTGCCAAGGAACAGAAGAATGAGGCCCATGCCTACCGCTGGCCCCAACTGGACACCACCGCTACCGGCGGGGTGGTGCCCAACGCCCACCTGGGCGAGGTCCTTACGGTGCCGGGCCGCATCTTCTATCCCGATCCCATAGACAAGATTCACGGGGTCAACATCTTCGGCCACCTGGATTTTAGTGTGATCCAGCCCCTGTACACCTTCGGCAAGATCGCTTTCCGGGAGGAGGCCGCCGCCCACAACGTCAAGGTGAAGGAAGAAGCGGTGGCGGCCCGACAGGCGGAGACCATCGTCCAGGTCTCCCAGGCTTACTATGGCCTGATCCTGGCGGATCAGGGCAAAGAGGCGGTGAAAGAGGCCCGCTCTTACCTGAGCGACACCCGCCAGCGCGTCGACCGGCTCATCGCCATGAACTCCCCCAATGCCAAGGAAACCGACCGATACCGCCTAGCCGCCTACGAAGGGGCCTTGGAAAAATCCAACGCCGAAGCGGAGGAGGGCTCCAGGACAGCCTATCGAGCCTTGAAGGCCCTCATCGGCTATGGCGAGGGCCAGGATTTCAAGGTTGCCCAGGACCTGCCCGCACCCAGCGCCCCTGCCGGCTCCCTGGATACCTATATCCAAACCTCCCTGGAACTGCGCCCGGAATTCAAGGAGTTAAAAGAGGGGCTGGCGGCCCGGCAACTCCTGGTGGACGCCGCCAAGGCCGACCGCATGCCCTCCTTATTCTTTGCGGTGGTGGGCCAACTGGCCGGCGCCCCGGGCCGCCGCTATAACCCGGACCCCTATATCAACGATTATTTCAACGACAATGGGGCCCTGCCCATGCTGGGGGCCAAATGGCACTTCGACTTCGGCATCCTGAAGGCCAAGATCGGCCAGGCCCAGGCGGAACTGGAGCAGTTGCAGGAAGATCAAAGGGCTGCCCTGATGGGCATCCCGGTGGAAGTGGCTAAAAGCTACGGGGAGGTGCGGCAATATTACCAGTCTTCGGTGGGCATGGAAAAGGCCTACGTCAACTCCCGGCGCTGGCTGGTTACCTCCCTTAACAATTTCGACATGGGCCTGGGCAAGATGGATGACATCTTCCAGGCCTTTGAACGGTACGGGGTCTTCCGGGGCGACTACCTGATGGCCCTTTATCAGTACAACCTGTCGGTGGCCCAACTGGACAAAGCCACCGGGGCCTACCGCAGGAAGCTGCCGGCCGAGGGTCCCGCCCTCAAACCGGCGAGCCTCCCGGCCCCCCAATAAGGGCTTTATCCAGTGGCGCCGGCTGGGAGCCTTAATGGCGCGGCGGGTTTAATAATGGCGCGTAAGACGCGCCCTACTCCTGCCCCGGACGCCTGGGGCGTGTCCTACACGCCGCCTGAGATCCGGCGGCCACGCGCCGCCCTATAATCCGCCGCCAGGGCGACTCGCTGAGTCGCCCTGGCGCATACCTCACACCCCCCCAAAAAAAAGGCGCGTAGGGCGCGTCTAACGCGCCTTACGGCTACGAATTTAGATAATGCAGGGGCGAAACCGCGGGCTAAACCTTTACCGGCTGATGAAGAACAGGCGGGCGTAGACCAGCACCGGGGCGCTGAACAGAATGCTGTCCAGGCGATCCAACATCCCGCCGTGACCGGGGAGCAGTTTGGAGGCATCCTTCACCTGGGCCTGGCGCTTCAGCATTGATTCGAACAGGTCCCCCAAGAGGCCCGCCACCGCCAGGACCACGGCCAGGGCGGCCAGGGCCGGCCCCCCCATCCCCGGGAGCAGCCATTTCCCCGCCGCCACCCCCACCACCAGGCTGGCGGCCAGGCCGCCCACCACCCCAGCCCAGGTCTTGCCCGGGCTCACCGCGGGGTAGAGCTTGGTCTCTCCCAGGATTCGGCCCACATAATAGGCCGCGGTGTCCCCGGTAAAGATCACCATGAGGAACCACAGGACCCACCACTCCCCATCCACGAGGAACCGCAGCCAGATGAGGTGCCCCAACAGGAAGGGCAGATAGAGGAGGCCCAGGGTGTTGATCGCCAAATTTTGGCTTACCTGCGTAATGTGCTCGTAGCTCACCAGGTAGAAGAGAAACAGGATGAACAGGCACCAGAAAAGAGCGAACAGGACGATGCCAGGGTTGCAGTACAGGATGCCGGAGGGGGCGCACCACGGGTTGTTGGGATGGGCGGTGCAAAAGCTCAGCAGGATGAGGGAACCCAGCAACACCGCTTTAAAGCGCCGGGGTTTATCCGCCTCTGCCTGGAACATCCCCAGGAACTCCCAGTGGCCCAAGGCGTTTACCACCAGGAGCACCACCACGAAGAGGACCAGCCCGCCCTGGAGCAGCGCCAGCACCAGGAGCGGCAGCAGAATTAGGGCCGTCAACCATCGTCGCGTTTCCACCGGGTACCCCTTGGCCCTGCCGTTCAGATCTCTTCGCCGGGTTTGATCAGACGCTGCTTATATTCCAGGGCGGCCCGGATATAGCCCCGGAACAGGGGGTGGGGGTCCATGGGACCGGATTTGAATTCCGGATGGAACTGGCAGCCCAGAAACCAGGGGTGGTCCGGGAGTTCGACAATCTCCACCAGTTCGCCGTTGGGGGAGGTCCCGGTGATCGCCAGACCGGCGGCGCTCAGTTTTTCCCGGTAAGAGTTGTTAAACTCGTAGCGGTGGCGGTGGCGTTCCATGATCTGGGTCTGGCCGTAGTCCCGGCCCGCCAGGGAGGTCTCTTTGAGGACGCAGGGGTAGGCTCCCAGGCGCATGGTGCCGCCCTTCACAGATTCCCGGTCCCGGTGGATGATGGCGTCCCGGCGATAGTCGTACCATTCCCGCATCAGGTAGATGACCGGCTCGGCCGCCTCGGCGTCGAACTCCTCGCTGGTGGCCTCGGGTAGGCCGGCCACGTGCCGGGCGAACTCGATGACCGCCAACTGCATGCCGAAGCAGATGCCGAAGTAGGGGATGCGGTGTTCCCGGGCGTAGCGGATGGCCTGGATCTTGCCTTCCACTCCCCGCACCCCGAAGCCGCCGGGCACCAGGATGCCGTGCAGGTGTCCCAGCAAGCCCTCGGCTCCTTCCCGCTCCACCATCTCCGAATCGATGTAGGTGAGGGCCACCTGGACCTCGTTGGCCAATCCGCCGTGCACCAGGGCCTCGTGCAGGCTCTTGTAGGACTCCCGCAGGTCCACGTACTTGCCGACGATGCCGATCTCCACCCGGTCCTTGGGGTGCTTGATGCGCTGCACCAGTTCCTGCCAGGGTTCCAACTGGGGCGCCCGGGTCCAGATGTTCAGGATCTCCACCAACTGCTGATCCAACCCTTCCTGGTGCAGAAGCAGCGGAATCTCGTAAATGTTGTCCACGTCCTGGGCGGTGATCACCCCGTCTGGCTCCACGTTGCAGAAGAGGGCGATCTTGGCCTTGATCTCCTTGCTCAGGAGCTTTTCGGTGCGGCACAGCAGCAGGTGGGGCTGGATGCCGATGGAGCGCAGTTCCTTGACGCTGTGCTGGGTGGGCTTGGTCTTGACCTCGCCGGCGCTCTTGATGAAGGGCACCAGAGTGAGGTGGATGTAGCAGACGCTGTCCTTGCCCAGATCGCCCTTGAGCTGGCGGATGGCTTCCAGAAAAGGCAGGCTCTCGATGTCGCCCACGGTGCCGCCGACCTCGATGATGGCCACGTCCACCGCGGGCGCCACCTGGAGGATGGCCTGCTTGATTTCGTCGGTGATGTGGGGGATGACCTGGACCGTGCCCCCCAGGTAGTCTCCCCGGCGCTCCTTGTTGATGACGTTATGGTAGATGCGGCCCGAGGTGAAGTTGTTTTCCTGGCCCAGGGTCACCGTGGTGTAGCGCTCGTAATGCCCCAGGTCCAGGTCGGTCTCGGCCCCGTCTTCGGTGACGTAGACCTCGCCGTGCTGGAAGGGGTTCATGGTACCGGGGTCCACGTTGATGTATGGGTCCAGCTTCTGGAAGGTGATGCGCAGGCCCCGGGACTCCAAAAGAGCGCCGATGGCCGCCGCCGCCACCCCCTTGCCCAGGGAAGACAGCACCCCGCCGGTGATAAAGATCAGTTTGGTCTTCACAGGTTCTTTAATATACCCAGCTTCTGCGGATGTCAAGAAAGGTCTGGAGCGCCCTGACTCAGCCATAGGGAAGGGCCTCTAAACACCTGGGGGCGACCGTGGCACAGGCTTCCAGCCTGTGATCGGGTCGCCCCTGAACTCCTGGCAAAACCTCAGCAGGCCCGGAAGGCGGTCTCATTAAAAGAGCTTAGGATGTGGTCCCTTTCCCGGTATCTTGCGAAAATACTCGGCGGCCCGGCCGGTGGCCACGCGGCCCCGGGGGGTGCGCTGCAGGAAGCCGGATTGGATCAGGTAGGGTTCGTAAACGTCTTCCAGGGTGCCTTCCTCCTCGCACAGAGCGGCGGCCAGGGTGCCCAGGCCCACCGGCCCGCCGTCGTATGTTTCCAGGATGGTGAGGAGGATCAGGCGGTCCATGCGGTCCAGCCCCAGGGTGTCGATGTTCAGGAGGGTGAGGGCGGCGTCGGCCGATTCCCGATTGATGCGGCCGTCGCCCCGCACCTGGGCATAGTCCCGCACCCGCTTCAGGAGGCGGTTGGCGATGCGGGGGGTGCCCCGGGAACGGCGGGCGATCTCCCAGGCGCCCTCGGCCTCCAGTTCGATATCCAGCACCTGGGCGGCCCGGCGGACAATTATGGCCAGGTCCTCCACCTTATAGAAATCCACCCGCAGCATCAAGCCGAAGCGGTCCCGCAGGGCCGGGGTGAGCAGGCCGGCCCGGGTGGTGGCCCCCACCAGGGTGAAATGGGGCAGTTCCAGCTTCACGGAGCGGGCCCCGGGCCCCTGGCCGATGATCAGGTCCAGGTTGAAGTCCTCCATGGCCGGGTAGAGAATCTCCTCCACCACCGTGGGCAGGCGGTGCACTTCGTCGATAAACAGGACGTCCCTGGCCTGAAGGTTGGTGAGCAAGGCCGCCAAGTCCCCGGCCCGCTCCACCACTGGCCCGGCGGTAGCCTTGACGCCGGCCCCCATCTCCTGGGCGATGATATGTGCCAGGGTGGTCTTCCCCAGGCCCGGGGGGCCATGTACCAGAATGTGATCCACCGCCTCCCCCCTGGCCCGGGCCGCGGTCAGGGCGATTTCCAGATTGCGGCGCAGTTCCTCCTGCCCCACAAACTCCCCCAGGGTGCGGGGCCGCAGACCCGCCTCCAGACCCAGGTCCTCCACCTGGGGCCGGGGGTTGACGATGCGCTCTTCCTGGTCCATTGCCCCTAATTTATCGCACTCCGGGCAGATTTGCAAGCCGGCCCCCTTGGCCCCCGGGGCCGGGTTTGATAGACTTAAATTATTTGAGGGAGAGGGCCAGGACCTTCCACAGACGAGGATGCCTGGCCAGCTCCGGATGCGGGTTGAGAGCCGGATCACCATGGAAACTGCCATCTCGGCCCAGGGTATCAGCAAGTCGTTCCGGGAGCGGAGGTTCGGTCCCTGGAAGACGGTGCTCAGTCAGGTGGACCTGGAAGTGGCCCCCGGGGCCATCTTCGGGGTCCTGGGGCCCAATGCCGCCGGCAAGACCACCCTCATCTCCATCCTGGCCACCTTACTGCACCCGGACCAGGGCCGTGCCAGGGTGCTGGGTCTGGACGTGGTGCGGGAGGCGGGGAGGCTGCGGCAGCGAATCAACCTGGCGGCCGCCGGGGCCCATTTCCTCTGGTGCCTCACCGCCGAAGAGAACCTGCGTTTTTACGGCCGTCTCTACGGGCTGGGCGGCCGGGCCCTAACCGCCAAGGTGGAGGGCCTCCTCGACCTTTTCCAGTTGGCAGACCAGCGCCGGGTGGACTTCGCACACCTGTCCACCGGCCTCAAACAGCGCCTGATGCTGGCCAAGGCCCTGGTCAACGACCCGGAACTCCTGTTTCTGGACGAACCCACCTCGGGCCTGGACCAGGAGATGGCCCAGCATATCCGGGAAGAAATCCTGCGCCTCAACCGGGAGACCGGGCTCACCATCCTGCTCACCACCCACAACTTGCGGGAGGCCGAGATACTTTGCAGCGAGGTGGCCTTCCTGAAAGAAGGAAGGCTGGCGGCCCGGGGCAGCATTGCCGAGTTGCAGCAGCGCTTGGGGTTGGGAGACCATTTGAGCCTGGTCTTCCGGGTGGTCCCGGCGGCCCTGGAGTACGCACGGCTGCCCGGCGTCCTGACTCACCGGGTTCAGGACGCCCGGGTGGACCTGGTGCTGGACCGGGCGGAAGTCCGCCTGGCGGCGGTCCTGGAGGCCGTCTCCCACGGCGGTGGGGAGCTGGCCCAGGTGAAGCTCAAGCCCGTGGACCTGGAAGAGATCTACCGTGAAATTACCCACTAGTTTTCAAAAAATCTGGGCCTTTTCGGTGCGCAGCGCCCTGGTGAACCGGCGCAACGTCTTCGCGGTCTTCGAGATGCTCTTCTGGCCGGCCATCGGCATCTTCTCGGTGGGGCTGCTCACCCGCTTCCTCAATCTTTCCGGAGAAACGGTGACCTTCATCCTCATCGGCGCCATCTCCATGAACACTGTGCAAATCGCCCAATTAGACCTGTCCTACGCCCTGCTCTATTCCGTCTGGTCCAAGAGCCTGAAGCACGAATTCATCGCCCCCATCCGCCTGATCCACATCTTGTTGGGCTGCGGCCTGGTGGGGCTGATCCGGGGCTTCCTGGTCTTTGTGGGCATGGCCGTCTTGAGCGTCTGGCTCTTCCATATGGAACTGGACCGCCCCGGGCCGGGGGGCCTGGCGGTATTCCTGGCGGGGATGTTCATCAATGCCGCCATCATTGGGGCGCTGGTCCTGGCCCTGGTGCTGCGCTTCGGCCAGCGGGCCGAAGTGGCGGCCTGGGCCTTCTCCTACCTGATGCTGCTGTTGTGCGGGCTCTATTATCCGGTCAGCGTGTTGCCGGCGTGGGCCCAGGCGCTGGCCCGCTTCATCCCGCTCACCTATTTCCTAGAGTACTTCCGCCATTTTTACGGCTTTCCGCTGCACTCCAGCCGACCCCTGCTTTACGGCTTCTCTTTGAGTATGGTATACTTGCTAATCAGCTACGGACTGCTGCATTACACTTTGGGGTCCGCCTTCCGGGGTGGCATCCTGCTGCGGCTGTCCGAATGACGGGTTTCGAGTTTTGAGTGCTTGGGTGGCGCCGGCATCCCGCCAGTGCCGGTACGGTAGGATCTGGTTGAAAAATTCTCCCCTACCACGGTAACTCAAGGAAGGCCGCATGAATTTTCAGGACTATCCGGAAGATATCCGGCGGCGGGCCCAGGCCATCCGCCTGCTGCTCCTGGACGTGGACGGGGTGCTCACCGACGGGCGCCTCTACTTCGGGCCCCAGGGGGAGACTCTCAAGGTCTTCCACGTCCGGGACGGCCACGGCCTCAAGATGGCGCAGCGGGCCGGGATTGAAGTAGCCTTTTTGTCGGGGCGCCGTTCCGATGCCGCCTACCATCGGGCCAGGGAGTTGGGGATCAACCGGTTTTTTGAGGGCCTGCGGGACAAGCTGACGGTGATGCGAGAGATGGAGGCCGACCTGAAGATTTCAGCCACCCAGGTGGCGGTAGTGGCCGACGACCTGGTGGACCTGCCCATCATGGCCCGGGCCGGGCTGGCAGTGGCGGTGGCCGACGCCGCCCCGGAGGTGGCGGCCGCAGCCCACTGGGTCACCCAGGGTCCGGGGGGCCGCGGCGCGGTCCGGGAGGTCTGCGACCTGCTCCTCAAGACCCAGGGGAAATGGACCGAGGCGGTAAGCCCGGCGGATGGCCAGGAGCATTTAGGCAGGACCGGGCCCACCGGATAAGGCGGCCGGGGGCCGCTCCTGAAAATGCTTTGAAAAGTCACAGCCGAGGGCGGCTATTCCACATTTTCCCCGCCCCGGCAAACGCGCCTGCCCGCCCTCGCCCCGCCAGATTAGCCTTTACACTTTTTCCTGGGGTTAATATAATTCCCTTAAAAAGACGACTCATTTGGCATGAAAATTTTGGCCCCCAAGAACGGTACTGGCGCCGGGAGACTTCCGAGATGGAGGTGGCTGGCCCTCCTGGTGATGCTGGTGGGATTGGGCGCCTGGGGCCTTGGGAAGCTGAATCACCCGGTCCCGCCGCCGCCCACACCCCCGCCCTCGGAGACCCCATCCCGCATGGAAACCCTGTCCCTCACCGAGATCCAGGAAGGCGACAAACGCTGGGTGTTGGAGGGGCAGAAGGCGGACATCAGCAAAGACCAGGAACGGGTGAACCTCAGCGGGGTACGGGTGGAATTCTTCGGACCAGGGGAACACCTTAAGGTCAAGGCGGACGAAGGCCTGTTCCATACCAAGACCCGGATTTTAACCCTAACAGGCAACGTGGAGATGGAGCAGGGGGACCTGCTGGTTAAGACCAGCGTCGCCACCTACGACCCCAACAGTCGCGTCCTGGTGTCCCCGGAAGAAGTGGTCCTGAGCAAACCTACCCTCCGGATTCAGGGCAAGGGGCTGCGGGTGTGGCTGGCGGAAAAAAGGTTGGTCCTGTCCCAACATCGCTTAACGGAAGTCAAGGTGCAAGAAGGGACATGGAAACATTGAGAGATTACCTGGCCCTGGCCATCATGATGCTGGCGGCCTGGCTTGGCCCGGCTGCCGGGGCGGTCCAGGGGGCGCCGCCGCCGGGCAAACCCGCCGAAGATTTCCCCCTGCACATCATCGCCAGCAAGTTGGAAGCGGATCAGAATGCCGGGATCGCCACCTTCACGGGGCAGGTGAAGGCCACCTATGGGGAATCCATCCTATATGCCGATCAACTGCGGGTCTATTTCATACCCAAGCAGGCCGGGGCCCGGACAAACGGGGCGAAAGGGGCCGCGGCCGGGACCGCCCCCAGGGCGGCCGCCGGCGAGGCGGCCGGCGCCTCACCCCTGGATGAGCTGGGAGGCGACCAGATCGACCACATCGTGGCCACCGGCCAGGTGCGCTATGTCCAGGAAGACCGGGTGGCCACCGGTCAGGAGGCCACTTATTATAAGAAGAGGAACGAAGTAGTGCTGGTGGGCAACCCCCAGGTATGGCAGAAAGAAAATAACCTGAAGGGGGAGCGTATCATCTTCAACCTCACGGATAACACCATGCGGGCCGAGAGCTCCCCCCAGAAGCGGGTGGAGGCCAATCTCTACCCCGCCAAACAACCGGGGGCCGGCGGCCAGGAAGCGTCGCCCTTGCCGGCCAAACCCCGGAAGGATCGCCGGCCTTAAGGTATGCACCACCTCCGCATTCAGACCCTTACCAAGAGTTATAACGGCCACAAGGTAGTCGACCAGGTCTACCTGGAGGTTAACAGCGGGGAAGTGGTGGGCCTGCTGGGTCCCAACGGGGCCGGCAAGACCACCACCTTTTACATGATCCTGGGGCTGCTGCAGCCCGACAGCGGCCAGATCTACCTGGACGGCCAGGATATCTCCACCATGCCCATTTACCGCCGGGCCCGCCAGGGATTGCAATATCTGCCCCAGGAGCCCTCGGTGTTCCGCAAGCTCACGGTGGCCGAGAACATCCTGGCCATCCTGGAGACCCTGGAAGCGGACCCCCTGGTGCGCCAGGAGCGCCTGGAACAGCTCCTGGCCGAGTTGCGCATCGGCCACCTGGCCCAGCAGAAGGCCTCGTCGCTTTCCGGCGGAGAACGCCGCCGCGTGGAGATCACCCGGGCCCTGGTCACCTCGCCCCATTTCATCATCCTGGATGAGCCCTTTGCCGGCATCGAACCCATGGCGGTCACCGATATCCAGAACATCATCCGGCAGTTGAAGGAACGGGGCTTGGGAGTGCTGATTTCGGATCACAACGTCCGGGAGGCCCTGGGGGTCTGCGACCGGGCCTATATCCTCAACGAAGGGGTGGTCCTGGAGGAAGGGACGCCTTCGATGCTGGTGAACAGCGAACTGGCCAAAAGAATTTACTTGGGAGAAGCCTTTAAGTTATAATTTAGAAGTAAATCGCATCTCATCGCAACCCGAAGATTGATCGATGCCCTTAGAGCTTCGCCAGAATCTCAAGCTGACTCAGTCGCTGATCATGACCCAAAAGCTGCAGCAAGCCATCAAGCTGCTGCAGCTCTCCCGTCTGGAGCTGGAGGGCGAAATCCAGCAAGTCCTGGAAAGCAATCCGGTCCTGGAAGACTCCGAAATCCAGGTTCAAGAGAAGCCCGAGGGGGACCTTTCGCCGGAGACTCCGGGTTTTTCCGGGGAGAGCGAGCCGTCCCCGGAAGGGGCCGGCGAAAACGGAGAAGCCAAGTCATCTCAGGAAGAATGGGACTGGGAAGGCTTCTTGCAAGACCGGCTCATGCCGCCGCCCATGGGCGAATACGAAGAGCGGGAGGCCCTGCCCTTCGAGAGCCTCAACCCCCAGAAAACCACCCTGAAATCCCACCTCATGTGGCAGTTGCACATGGCCGAGTTGGACCGGGAAGGCGAGACCATCGGCGCCCTGATCATCGGCAACCTGGATAGGGACGGCTACCTGCGGGCCGAAGTTGCGGAACTCGCTGGGGAGTTGGGGGTCGAACCGGCCCGGGTGGAAGAGGTCCTGGCAGTGGTCCAGGGCTTCGATCCGCCGGGAGTGGCGGCCCGGGATCTGAAAGAGTGCCTGCAACTTCAGGTCCGGGTGCTGGGGACCCCGGATCCCCTGGTGCTGGCCGTCATCGCCGGTCAACTGAACAATCTGGCCAATAAAAATTACCAGGCCATCGCCCGGGAGCTGAAAGTCTCCCTGGAAAAGGTAGTCCGGGCCAGCGAAGTCATCATGCAGTTGGAACCCAAACCCGGCCGGAGCTTCGACAGCGAGGATGTCGACTACATCAACCCCGACGTCCACGTAGAGAAGGTGGGCAACGACTATGTCATCCGCTTGAATGAAGACGGCCTGCCCAGGCTACGGATCAATTCCTTCTACCTGGAGGCTATGCGGGCTCCCGGCCAGTTGCCGGAGGGGGTGCGCAGCTACATCCAGAAACACCTGGACAATGCCCTGTGGTTCATCCGCAGCATTCACCAGCGTCAGAAGACCCTGTACAAGGTGACTGAGAGCATCGTCCGCTACCAGCAGGAGTTTCTGGATCACGGCCTGTCGCATCTCAGACCCCTGACCCTGCGCCAGGTGGCCGAGGACGTGCAGATGCACGAATCCACCATCAGCCGGGTGACCACCCATAAGTACGTTTACACCCCCCAGGGGATCTTCGATCTGAAGTTCTTTTTCAACAGCGGCATCAACATGAACCTGGGGGAGCAGATCGCTTCGGAGAGCGTCAAGGATAAGATCCGGCAGATCGTGCACTCCGAAAACCCCGAAAACCCCTGGAGCGACCAGGAGATCGCCGACCTGTTGCGCCGGCAGGACATCCTCATCGCACGGCGCACCATTGCCAAATACCGCGGCATGCTGGGAGTGCTCTCCTCCAGTAAACGCAAGAAGCCCGGATTCCGGCGCAAAAGCACCGCTGAGAATCAGGCCCATTAATCCCGCCGCGGCGCCAGGCCATCCCACGGGAGGAGCAAATGCAGATATCCGTCACTTTTCGGCAAATTGAGCCCTCCGAGGCCCTGAAGAACTACATCACCGACCGTTTGGGCAAGTTTAAACGTTATCTGGAAGGACCGGTGGAAGCCCACGTGGTCCTGGGTTTGGAGAAATTCCGCCACCTGGCCGACGTCACCATTGACAATAATGGCCGGATTATCAAAGGCAAAGAAGAAAATACCGACATGTACGCGGCCATCGACCTGGTGATGGACAAGATCGCCATGCAGTTGAAGAAATTCCGGGATAAACAGCGGGGGCCCAAAGGGGACCGCACCGCCAGGTCGGCGGCGGCAGTGGCAGTGGAGGCCGAGGAGTTTCCGACCCTGCCGGCGGTGCGCCGCAAGCGGGTGGAGGTACCGCCCCTGCTGGTGGACGATGCCGTGGAGATGATGCAAACCGGGGGGGAAGACCTGGTGGTGTTCACTAACGTGGCCAATGGCGGTTTGAGCATCTTGTACCGGCGTCAGGATGGCTCCTTCGTCCTGGTGGAGCCCGATTTGCACTAGGAGAAGCGGCGGTCCTATGAAAATCCTCGAGATCCTGGCGCCGGAAAGGATCGTGCCGGACCTGCAGGCCAGCAACAAGCGGGAAGCCCTGGAGGAGCTGGCCAGGACCATAACGGACGGCCTCGACGGGCTGAGCCTGCAAAGCGTCGTGGAAGTGCTGCTGGATCGGGAGCGCCTGGGAAGCACCGGCATCGGCGACCACATTGCCATCCCCCACGGCAAGCTGCCCCAGCTCTCCCAGTTGAAGCTGGCCTTCGGCCGCAGCCTCAAAGGAGTGAACTTCGACTCCATGGACGGCAAACCGTCCCACCTCTTCTTTCTACTGCTGGCTCCGGTCGATTCCTCGGGCCTGCACCTCAAGACCCTGGCCAAGATCTCCCGGATGCTCATGAGCCAGCCGTTCAGGGACAACCTCATGAAGGCTCAGGGAGCCGAAGAGATTTACCGTCTAATCGCCGAGAGAGATGAGGAATTTTAGGTTAATCTCCGCTATTGCGTTGCATTTCCCGGTTTTCCCAGGCAGGGGGGCAACTCTGAGACATGGCGCCTGAGACCGAAACCCCGGGGCAGCCGGAGCTACCGCCGCTGGCTGCCCCAGTGCTGATCATTACCGGGCTGTCGGGCTCGGGGAAGAGCACGGTGTTGCACGCCCTGGAGGACGTCGGTTATTGCTGCGTCGAAAACCTCCCCTTAGGCCTGCTGCCGCGGTTCCTGCACATGCAGACCGGCGCCCCCCGGGACGGCCGCAAGATCGCCCTGGTGATGGACGTGCGTACCCAGGGGTTTTTGCAGAATTATACCCGGGTCTTCCGCCGCCTGGAGCGCCTGGGGTTCAAACTCCACCTCATCTTCCTGGAGGCCGATGAAGAGTCCCTCATCCGGCGGTTCAGCCAGACCCGGCGTCAGCACCCCCTGGCGGACCGGGAATCCATCTCCCAGGCCCTGGGGACGGAACGGGAAGCCCTGGCCGGCCTGCGCCGCCTGGCGCAGCGCATCATCGACAGCTCCTATTACACCCCCCATCAACTGCGGGAGCTGATCCAAAAAGAGTATTCCCACCTCCCTCCCCAGCAGCGCCTCTGGCTCCATCTGGTTTCCTTTTCTTACAAAAACGGCATCCCCCCGGGAGCCGACCTGGTTTTGGACGTCCGCTTTCTGCCCAACCCCTACTTTGTGGAGAGCCTGAGCGCCCTCACCGGCGAGGACCCCCCGGTCCGGGATTATGTCCTGAAGCAACCGGAAACCCAGACCTTCCTAAAGCACCTGTTCAGCTTCGTGGATTACCTGCTGCCCTGCTACCAGAAGGAAGGCAAGGCCCACCTCACCCTGGCGGTGGGCTGCACCGGCGGCCAGCACCGTTCGGTGGTCATGGTCAACCTCCTGGGGGAGCACCTGACCCAGGGGAATTTTCCCTTTACCCTCAGCCATCGCGACCTGCCGCGGATCTTAGGAGATCATTAATGATCGGTATTTTAATCGTCACCCACAAGGAACTAGCCGAGGCCCTGATGAGCGTCTGGGATCTGATCCTGGGGCGCGGTGAAGGGGTGCAGGCCGTCTCCCTGGACCCCAACGATCCCCCGGAAGTCTCCCGTCAGATGATTCAGCGAGGCCTGGCCCAGATCAACAACGGCGTTGGAGCCATCATCCTCACCGACATGCTGGGCGGCACCGCCTCCAACCTGGCCCTGCCCTTCCTCAAGGAGGGCAAGGTGGAGGTGGTTACCGGGGTGAACCTGCCCATGCTGATGAAATTGCCCCAGATTCGAAATAAGGTCGATTTGCAGGAGGCGGCCCAGGCCTTGAAGCAGTCCGGCCAGGCCGGGATCACCGTGGCCAGCGAAGTGCTGCGCCGCAAGAAATGAGCCCCGGGCTCATCATCCGCGAGGCCGGCCTGACGGATCTTAACTCCGTCTTTGCCATAGAAAAAGAGTCATTTCCCACCCCCTGGTCCCGCTGGATTTTTCTGGCGGAGCTAAACCAGTCGCTGGGCCACTTCCTGGTGACCGGCCCCTCTCCTCCCCAGCCCTGGCAACTCTGGGGCTATATCATCTATTGGCTGGTAGCCGACGAGATGCACATCCTCAACCTGGCAGTGCACCCTGAGAAGCGGTGCCGGGGCGTTGCCCGGTTCCTGCTCCAGGAGGCCCTGCGCCGCTCCCGGGCCCTGGGGGCTAAGGCGGCCTGGCTGGAGGTGCGGCCCTCCAATACCCCGGCCCTGGCCTTATACGCCTCCTTCGGCTTTAAAGAAGTGGGGCGCCGTCCCAGGTATTACGAAGATACCCAGGAAGACGCCATTCTGCTGGTGCTGGAGTGGGAAAAAAATTAATCCCTTCATGAAAAAGAAATCTTAATCCGATTTATATTTGAAGATTTATAAGATAAAATGATTTTGAAAAATTTGAGGCCTGTAAGGTCATATTAATTATGGATTACGAATTGACCCCCGCGGAATTTTGCGAGAAGCAGGCTTCTTTGTTCATTGATAAATCTATTGCTAAAGAACGAAAAGTTCGCGGGCAATTCTTTACCCCCTTGGAAGTTGCAAGGTTCATGGCAAGCTTTTCAGAATATCGAAAAGAGGGCCTTAGAGTTTTGGACCCAGGAGCAGGAGTTGGAATTCTTTCATGTGCTGTTTGCGAGGCAGCAGTAAAAAGAAAATCGATTAAAAAGATAGAAATAGATGCATATGAGAGCGATCCAGTACTCGCGTTACTCTTAAAAGAATCCTTTGAATTTACTCGAACATGGTTATCAAATGTTGATATTGAATTAATATTTAATATAATTGAAGGGGATTTTATTTTATTAAGTCATAATACTTTATGGAGTGATCCACTAATTAATTATGATTTAATCATAAGTAATCCTCCTTACTTCAAACTTGGCAGAAACGATCCGCGAGCATTAGCAGCATCAAAATACGTTTACGGTCAACCAAATATTTATTCTCTTTTTATGGGAATTTCAGCTGAATTATTGGACGATAAAGGTATCATGGTTGTAATTACTCCTCGAAGTTATACGTCAGGACCGTATTTTAGGCTTTTTAGGAAAAGATTTTTTCAGATGATGCAACCCGAGAGAATACATATCTTCAAGTCCCGTAAAGAAACATTTAAAAAGGATGATGTATTACAGGAAAATATAATATTGAAGGCTAGGAAATCAGGTCAAAGATCAATTATAAAAATATCCATGAGCAATAGTGTGCAAGATTTGGGGAAATCTATCATATACACATTTCCAATAAATAAAATTCTCCATCAAACCAATAATGATATAGTTTTAAGGATACCCCACAACATCCATGATGCTGAATTAATTGATATTATCGAGCAATGGGAGGGAAACCTTCATAAATACGGAATAGAGATATCTACTGGCCCTGTAGTACCATTTAGGGCTAACAAATTGATTTGTAATACCAAAGAACTCAGTAATGATTTTGCCCCTTTGATCTGGATGCAGAATATACACCCCATGATAATTAAATGGCCTTGTTTTCCTTTGAATAATTGTAAAGAAAAGCCTCAATTTATTAGGATTAACAAGGAAAGCGTGGGTAGGAGATTACTTATACGGTCTAGAAATATGGTAATCTTGCGTAGATTTAGCGCGAAGGAAGAGCATAGAAGGTTAACTGCTTCTCCATTCATTAAAGGTAAGCTTAGCGTAAAGTTTATAGGGATAGAAAATCATTTGAATTATATTTATAGGCCAAAAGGTGATTTAAGTGAAATAGAGACGTTGGGCTTAGCCGCATTATTCAATTGCTCAATGTTGGATAAATATTTCCGAATATCAAGTGGCAATACCCAAGTTAGTGCAACAGAAATTAGGGCTATGCCATTACCATCAATCGATATAATTAATGAAATAGGCCACAATCTAAATTTACTTAATAATGTTCCAGATCGCTCGCAAATTGATGAAATAATATCAAGAATAATAAGCAAAAGGGAATATATTACAAAATTTGTAGCCGGGGTATCTGATGGGTAAAATTATCGGGGCTCAGGAAATACTTAGGGCACTTGGACTACCTCCGGCACAATATAACGAATCGGCCGCTTTAACTTTCTTGTCATTAGCAAATCTTAAAGAGGATGATTCATGGTCCAAAGCCTTTCCTTCGAGGCGCAGGATACATGATATAATAATTTTTATAAAACAGTCTTATGGAAGAGAATACGCAGAAAATACAAGAGAAACTATTCGACGACAAGTTATCCATCAATTTGAACAAGCGAGAATAATTAACCGGAATCCAGATAACCCCTTACTTTCTACCAACAGCCCCAGAACTCATTATGCACTTACTGATGAATTAATAAACCTTATTCGCGAATATGGCGGGAAAAGATGGGATAGAAAGCTTAAAATTATATTGGGGTCCAGGAAGAGTTTATGGGAAATTTACCGGAAGGAAAGAAAACTTAAAATGGTTCCTGTAAAGCTTCCAACTGGGAAAAATATATTTTTATCAACTGGGAAACATAATGAACTACAAGCAGCTATAATCGAACAGTTTGGGCCTCGATTTGCTCCAGGGTCGCTTCTTGTTTACCTTGGGGATACTGCCAGGAAAACAATTCATTTGGATCAAAAGCTTTTAGAGAAACTTAAAATACCAGTTTCAAAACACGATAAACTTCCTGATATTGTCTTTTATTGTAAAAGAAAAAATCTTCTATTCCTTATAGAGGCAGTCACCTCACATGGTCCTGTTTCACCCAAAAGACAATATGAGCTTGAAACTATGCTTACGGATTGCTCAGCAAAAAGAATTTATGTTAGCGCATTTCAAAACTTTAAGGAATTTAAAAGACATTTAGACAACATAGCCTGGGAAACCGAAGTATGGCTATCAGAAATTCCGGACCACTTAATACATTTTAATGGGGATAAGTTCTTAGGATTGGTAAAATAATCAGTTAAATTTAAGGATTGAATAGTTTGGGCAGGGAAGTATCATCTTTCCCTGCCCAAATTTATCATAACCTATTAAAAACAAACTTTAAGCAGTGGTGCAAGGGGAACCGCAGTTGGCCCCGGGGCTCAGGGTTTTTTCCAGGTATTGCTTAACCAGTATTCTCGGGTCCCCCTGGGGGACGCCGGCGATGACTTCGATGCCCTTGTGGGCCAGCAGCTTCTGGGCCTTTGCTCCCAGGCCGGCGGCAATGACGTGGGTCACCCCCAGCTCGTCCAGCCACTCGGGGATGCCCCCGGGCTCATGGGGAGGGGCGGGTACCAGCTCCTGGTCCTGGAGGTTGCCGTTGCTGGCGGTCAGCAGGGCGAAGTGGGATGCGTCTCCGAACTTGTCGGAGAGCTTGCCGCCGCTCACCGGCAGGGCGAACTTTAGGGCCCCCGGCTGCCGGCGGCTCACCGAGAGAGGTAATGCCGCCAGCAGCCATTCCACTATGGGGGCCAGGGCCTGGAAAAAGGGGCTGTCCTTGATCTCCAGGAGTCGCCCCTGGTCGGCGGCCTCCACCACCTGAGGGTCGAAGGGCAGGGCCCCCAGGAAGGGAATCTTGGCATCCCGGGCGATGACCTCGCCGCCGCCCTGCTTGAACAGGGGGATATCCCCGCCGCAGTGGGGGCAGCGGTAGCCGCTCATATTCTCGATGATCCCCAGGACCTCCATGTCGATCTTCTGGCAGAAATTGATGGATTTGCGCACGTCGGCCAGGGAGATCTCCTGGGGCGTGGTAACGATGACGGCCTTGGCGTCGATGATCGTCTGGGCCACGCTCATGGGCTCATCCCCGGTGCCCGGCGGGCAGTCCACCACCAGGTAGTCCAGGTCGTCCCATTGCACCTCGGTAAGGAACTGGCGGATCAGTTGGTGCTTCAGGGGGCCCCGCCAGATGACCGCCATGTCCCGGTTGCGCATCAGCATCTCGATGGAGATGACCCGCAAGGTGTCGAACAGGTCCGGTGGCAGGGGAAACTGGGCGTGCTGGAGGTCCAGGGGTTCCTTGAGGCCCAGCATCCTCAGGACGTTGGGGCCGTGCAGGTCCACGTCCATCAGGCCCACCTTGTGGCCCCGCCGGGCCAGGGATAGGGCCAGGGAGACGGCCACGCTGGTTTTGCCCACCCCGCCCTTGCCGCTCATCACCACCAGTTTGTGGCGGATGCGCTTCAGGGCCCGGGTGAGATTCTTCTCTTCCGGGGACGATTCAGAGTGATGGGAGGGGCTGCACCCCGGACAGGATTGGGGCTCCGCCCCGCAGGTCTTGGGGTCCGCCCCCGAAGGGCATTTTTCATCCATATCCAAAGACTCCTTATTAAGACGATTTACCAGGAAACGGGGCGACAGGGTAAGAGAGACACTGCCGGAATCTATATCAATTAAAATTTATTATTTTGGCGCGGTCATTGCAAGAAATTTTTGGGGAATCCTGGTGGCACGGCCATCTCGCCTGGGCCCGTCGCATTCGCCCTCACCTGAGCCTTGGACCAATTGCCATCGAAGACCTTGACGATGGCTGGCCCAGGTATGCAGAACCCGTCATCATGCTCCACTGAATTACTGCACTGAAGACGGCCGCCGCGGACCCCACAGGAATAGTTCGCCCTCAAGTCGCAGCAAAGACCCTCCAGCAAGGCCTCCGCAAGCGGGTGAACCTCCCTGAAAACAAGTTTTATCCGGCATGCTCGCCACTCAGCCGCCCTATAGTTGCATCCAATGACCGTTTTGGTCACACGTTTCCAAAATGGAGACGAAACATGTCCTTGACAGCCACTGGAGTAATGCCTATTCCAAAACTGAGAGAAATTTCGTCGCCGTTCCAGTCAGGAGTAACTCGGCACGGGACTCCTAACACTACCTCCATATACACTTACCTTACGGCCAAGAGTTTTCTCACCCTTAAGAGCCCTTTCCATGACTAATGAAAACAGAAAGATGAACCTTTTCATGTTCTTAAGCTCAAGATGAGAGGTCCACAAAACCATTTTTGGACTGCGGTGGCCGAGGTTGCCGCAAAATCTCTTAGGCTGTGCGCGGCGCGAGAGAAAACGGAGGAGGCAAAGTGAGTGACATTCGCAAGGAAACGGATAGCCTCGGCGAAGTCGAGGTTCCTGCCGACAAGCTCTGGGGCGCCCAGACTCAGCGTTCGCTCGAGCACTTCAGCATTGGCAAGGACCTGATCCCGGGCGAGATGATCATCTCGTACGTCATTCTGAAGAAAGCCGCCGCCATCGCCAACCATGCCGACCAGCGGCTTGCCGACGAGCGCTACAAGCTGATCGTTCAGGTCTGTGACGAGATCCTCGCCGGCCAGCATCACGACATGTTCCCGCTGCACGTGTGGATGGCAGGCGGCGGCACGCAGTTCAACATGAACGTGAACGAGGTGATCTCCAACCGTTGCTGCCAGCTCGCCGGCACGCCGCTCGGGAGCAAGACGCCGGTTCACCCCAATGACCACGTCAACATGGCGCAGTCGTCCAACGACTCGTTTCCCTCCGCCATGCACATCGCGGCGGCGGTCAATGTGAAGCAGCGGCTGATTCCAGCCGTGAAGGCGCTGCACGACGCGATCGCGGCGAAGGCCATGGAGTGGAAAGACATCATTAAGATCGGCCGGACCCATATGCAGGACGCTACGCCCCTTACGCTCGGGCAGGAATGGTCGGGCTATGCGGGGATGCTGGCGGACGATCTCGAGCGGCTCGACGAGGCGCTGAGGGGCGTTTACCGCCTGGCGCTCGGCGGCACGGCGGTGGGCACCGGCATCAACTCGCCGCCCGGTTTCGCCGAATCGTCCGCCGCGGAGATCGCCAGGCTCACGGGTTTGCCGTTTGTCACTGCGCCGAACAAGTTCACGGTGCAGGGCGCCCACGACGCCCTGGTACAGCTTTCCGGCACGATGCGCACGCTGGCCGTGTCCCTCTACAAAATCGCCAACGACATCCGGCTGATGTCTTGCGGCCCGCGGGCCGGCTTCGCCGAGCTGAAGATCCCGGAGAACGAGCCGGGCTCCTCGATCATGCCGGGCAAGGTGAACCCGACCCAGACCGAGGCACTGACCATGATTGCCGTGCAGGTGATGGCGAATGACGTGGCGGTGGGCTTCGGCGGCGGCAGCGGCTATCTTGAGATGAACGTCTACAAGCCGCTGATCATCTTCAATGTCATGCACTCGATCACGATCATGACGGACGGGTGCACCAACTTCCGCAAGTTCCTGGTCGAAGGGACGAAGCCGAATCTGAAGAAGATCAAGGAGTACGTGGACCGCTCCCTGATGCTCGTGACGGCGCTCTCGCCGGTCATTGGCTATGACCAGGCGTCGAAGATCGCGCACTACGCGATGGACAATGACCTGACGCTGAAGGACGCCGCGCTGAAACTCGGCTTCGTGACGGAGGCCGAGTTCGACCGCATCGTCGATCCGGGGAAGATGGTCGCGCCGTACATCGCCACCGGCAAGTAATGCAGGCCCAATCGCAACCTTGACCTCGCATCACCTGACGGAAAGGAGATATTTGGGGGGGAGGGTGGCTTTAGATGCCTGTTGCTTTCAGGTAAGGACTACAGCCGAAATCTCTTCTGCGGAGGGCGACGCTCAGGCACATAAGCATGGGGCATCTTTTCCTCGTTCCCTTCCTGGGACACATAAAGCTGGCAATAGCAGCTGCCATATTCAGCCACATCTGGCCCCCGGTACACACACGGACAGATAATGTCCTGATCCCAATGTCGATCCTCCGCCGCCAGCCGGCAAGGACAGCACATGTAGCCATAGCGTTTTTTGTTGATCAACAACCCTTCCAAGAGATCAAAAACCCTCTTTTTATTTCTATTAAAATAGTAGCCCCTGGCCTCTTGGCTTTTCTTTAGAACCTCGTAAAGTTGTTCAACCTTCATTTGATTCCAAGTATCTCCTTGATTTCTTTTTTTTGCAGGCCAACAATGACGCTATCGCCGATAACGATGGTAGGGAAAGCGCACTCTGGACTTAACTCCTTAAGTTCCATCAGAACCTTCTTTCTTTCTTCGGGAGCTAACTCATCAACGTTTATACATTTATACGCAATCCCACACTGACTCAAAAATTCCTTGGTATCTCTACAATGAATGCAGGTACTTAATGCATAAATTTTGACATCACACTGGTTGTTCATCTTGCCCCTCCCGGTTTGATTTTCGAATCTTCCTTTTATTAGAAACTAACAACCTTTCCATTATACGCATCTTAGAAGAAATTACGCGGTAGCCTCGGTTACCGCAGTCAGAGGATGGCCCGAAATCTCCAGAACGGCTTCAATTCCGAGAAGTTCCTCAGTTATCGCGATATGAGAGCGTTTTAATGATTACTGGAGACTTAAACTTACCTTTCCCATCCGGCAGGAGGCTCCACCGATCGATCAAAATTGCCATCTGCATCCGTGATGAGAATTTTTTTCCATGAAGCCGGCCCTCCCCTCAAGATTTACAGGCCGGAGGCCTGTACCACTATTTTTTGGATTACTTTCTTTACTGCTCCTTCCAGGCCTTGCGGCTCAGCTCGATCTTCTGGCGCACCGTTTTCCAGGCCTCCTTGGTGAGGAAGGACTCCCGCCAGCGCTGCACCATGCGCGCGAACAACGCGTAGGGCAGCGCCAGGGTGATCTCATCTGGCTTGAGGAACTTGCGGTCCGAGGGGTCCCAGCCGCCGAGCACCGCCTTGAGCTGGCCCCGCTCCAGGTACTTCAGGGGCCAGGCGACGATGTTGGTGCAGCCCGCCCCGAAGGGGGATTGCACCACCTCAAAGTCGTTGGTGACGAAGGTGGCCAGCTGGTGGAGGCCGGAGATGGTTTCGGCCCGGCCGAAAAAGATCACCACCTCGGGCGTTTCCTCAGGACTAAATTGACTGAGTTGTTTGAAAACGCAGAACTGCTCCGGGGCCGGCCTGGGGTCCATGACCTCGAAGAAGCGGCGCACCGCCGCGGGTGAGTCCAGGTAGCATTCGCCCTCGAAAACCCCAGGCTGGCCGGTGGAGACGTAATGGACGACGCGCTCCAACTGTGGCTTTAGGAACCCCAAATAGAAGGCGCCCCCCAGGCAGCCGAAGCGGGTCTGGTCGAAGCAGGCGGGGCGCTTAAGCCTCCGGGCCCGCCAGAGCACCCCGATGACGCAGGAGAAATTGGCGAAGGTCGCTTCCCAATCCAACTCGCCGGCCCTCTCCAGCTCCGCGCTGGGCAGCACCGCGGCCTGGGGGGAGATGGCCTCCCGGGGGGCCACGGGGGTGTAGTACAGGCCCAGGGGTTCTTCCCGCAGGCCCAGGATGTCGCAGAAGGCTTTAATTTCCGGAAGATCGTCTTGAATGTTCATTTGCCGCCCTTCCTTTTTAGAAAAATCCTTCACCGCTAGCTCAGGCGTCCCGCCTGTATAAGATATTTGCGCAGTGCGCACCCTACCCGGCGGGATGGGGCCGTCAGGCGCGGGTGAGAAACCCGCCCTCCAAGGGCGTTAAACGTCAGAGGAACCCCGGGGAAAAAGGTAACACGGGGTCAAGAATTTTGTGACCTTTTGCCCCCAGCCGCCTCGGTCGCACCGCCCATTTATCAATAGAAGATAATTAAGCATTTCTCCGGCCCGGTCAAGGCGGGTCCTTAAGAAAAGCGGGGTTTCGGCCCTGCCTTCCCGGTGCAATCTTTCTTGACGACTCCGGGTAATATTTTCTATAATGGATAAATTCACAAAATCTTAATATAATTACGTATATAAATATGAGGAAGGTCATGTTATGGCAGCCGAGAAGCGAGATCCGGTGGGCAAGGTAATGGTGGTGGGGGCGGGGATCGCCGGGGTGCAGGCCGCCCTGGACCTGGCCAACGCAGGTTTTTACGTGCATCTGGTGGAAAAGAAATCGGCCATCGGCGGAGTCATGGCCCAATTGGATAAGACCTTCCCCACCAACGATTGCTCCATGTGCATCATCTCCCCCAAGCTGGTGGAATGCGGCCGTCACTTGAATATCGAGATCCTGACCCTGTCCGAAGTTAAATCCATTGCCGGTGGGCCGGGCAACTTTAAGGTGACCGTGGAAACCCAGCCCCGCTTCGTCGATCCGGCCAAGTGCACCGGCTGCGGCACCTGCACCGAGGTCTGTCCGGTTAGGATTCCCGATGAATTCAACCTGGGTCTCGGCGAAGGCAAGGCCATCTATCGCCTCTATCCCCAGGCCATTCCCTCCACCTTCGCCATCAAGAAGCTGGACCGGGCCCCCTGCACCCTCACCTGCCCTGCGGAGATCAACGTCCAGGGCTATGTCCAACTCGTCAAAGCCGGCAAGTACACCGAGGCCCTGAAGCTCATCATGGAGCGGCTGCCCCTACCCGGGGTGCTGGGCCGGGTCTGCCCGCACCCCTGCGAGGACAAGTGCCGCCGGGGGGAATTGGATCAGCCGGTGGCCATCTGCTCCCTCAAGCGCTTCGCAGCTGACTCGGCGGATATGGCCAGCTTCTCCCCGCCCCTGGTGGAGGCCCAGCCTGAGAAGGTCGCCATCGTCGGGGCCGGGCCGGCGGGCCTCACCTGCGCTTACCACCTGGCCCTCAAGGGCTACCGGCCCACCATCTTCGAGGCCCTGCCCCAGGCCGGCGGCATGCTGCGGGTGGGTATCCCCGACTATCGCCTGCCCAAGTCCGTCCTGGATCGGGAAATCGACAATATCCTGCGCCTGGGGGTGGAGCTGAAGACCAACGCCGCCCTGGGCCGGGACTTCACCCTGGATTCTTTGTCAGACCAGGGATACCAGGCCGTATTTTTAGGGATTGGCTGCCATGTGGGCAAACCCCTGGGTGTCTCCAAAGAAGACGCTCCGGGTGTGGTTCAAGGGGTGGACTTTCTGCGGCGCCACAACCTGGGCGATCCCCTGGAGGTGGGCAAGCGGCTGGCGGTCATCGGCGGCGGCAACGTGGCCATCGACGTGGCCTGCAGCGCCATCCGGCTGGGGTCGGAGGTGACTATCGTCTACCGCCGTTCCCGGGAAGAGATGCCGGCCTTTGGGCACGAGATCGAGCAGGCCCTGTGCGAGGGGGTGAAGATCATTTACCTGGCCGCTCCCCTGGAGGTGCTCACCGGCGCCGACGGCAAGGTGGCGGGCCTCCTCTGCCAGAAGATGGAGTTGGGGGAGCCCGACGCCTCGGGCCGGCGCAAACCGCTGCCCATCGAAGGCGAAACCTTCGAACTGCCGGTGGACATGATCGTCCCGGCCATCGGCCAGGAGGCGGCCAAAGGCGCCCTGGAGGCCTGCGGCGTCAAGCTCTCGCGCGGGGGTACCATTGAAGTGGACGAAACTACTTACGAGACCTCGCGGCCCGGGGTCTTCGCGGCAGGCGACGTGCACACCGGACCCTGGATCGCGGTGGAGGCGGTGGGCGGCGGTATCGAGGCGGCGGAGTCCATCCATCGCTATCTCAAAGGTCTGGATCTGAAGGAGGGCCGCCGGGAGGGCGAGGAGGCCCATAAGCGCTGGAGCGAGGTCCCCAAGGACGAGGAAGGCCAGCCCCGGGAGGTGATGGCTACCCTGCCGCCGGAGTATAGCTGCTGCTCCTTTGAGGAGATCGCCAAGGGCTACACCGAGGAGGAGGCCAAGCGGGAGGCCGAGCGCTGCCTTAATTGCGGTATCTGCTCCGAGTGCATGCAGTGCGTGGCTGCCTGCCAGGCTGGGGCCATCGATCAAAACATGGGCCCCGAAACCTTCAACCTGGACGTGGGCGCCGTAGTGCTGGCCCCGGGCTTCCAGGTCTATGACCCCAAAAAATATTCGGCCTACCATTACGCCAAACTGCCCAACGTGGTCACCTCCCTGGAGTTTGAGCGGATTCTCTCCGCCTCCGGGCCCTATGCCGGCCACCTGGTGCGGCCCGGCGACCACCAGGAGCCCAAGAAGATCGCCTGGCTGCAATGCGTGGGCTCCCGGGACTTGAACCACTGCGACAACAGCTATTGCTCCGCGGTTTGCTGCATGTACGCCATCAAACAGACGGTGATT
>Ga0116107_1000519_pt1 | contig 29353 bp, 30 predicted proteins | sample June2015DPH_6_10_FD_88969 | JGI IMG/M metagenome (GOLD analysis project Ga0116107, IMG submission 88969) | Peatland microbial communities from SPRUCE experiment site at the Marcell Experimental Forest, Minnesota, USA - June2015DPH_6_100 | ecosystem: Environmental > Terrestrial > Soil > Wetlands... | reverse complement strand
CTCTCGCTTGCTGCGTTGACTCATCATGTTCTCCTCCGGCATTGCAAAAGCTTCTGCCGTAGAGTAACATTCTTTATGAGGCAACGATACTTTCAATAGTCACATTTAACTTGAGGCAATGCGATTCATATCAAGGTGGTGACGAAAATGGTACAATATAGAATATTTCCCCAATATTATTCGCCAGTTGGAAATAAATGGAGGGAATTTTATGTTGACGTGGAATTCAGAAAAACATTTTTCAAACATACACTAAAGGAGATCTATCATGGCTATCGCTTTTTTGATCGGGAGAATTATCCTCGGAGGATATTACCTATATAGTGCGGTACACCATTTTATGGGAATCAAAATGATGAGCGGTTATGCAGCATCCAAAGGCGTTCCAGCACCCAAGCTGGCAGTCGGTGGAAGCGGACTCTTGCTTCTATTGGGCAGCTTGAGCATTTTGCTGGGATACCAACCGTATATTGGAGCTATTATGATCGTTGTCTTCCTGGTCCCGGTCGCTTTTATGATGCACAACTTTTGGTCTGTTAGCGACCCACAAGCAAAAATGGGAGAAATGATAAATTTTATGAAAGATATTGCTCTAGCCGCCTCTGCTCTGATGTTCCTGGCTATTCCAACGCCGTGGCCTTTTAGCCTATGAGAATTATTGTGCAAAGATGAAATTTGCTAAACCAGATATCTTTATTTTAGATACAGGGCAGGAAGTTGTTAAGTTACTTAAAGAAGTAGGGTTTTCTAAAGCGCACTATTGGGCCAACCAGCTGGGAAGCCTCCAATGGGCATTTGTGTTCTTGCAGAAAGATGATACGATAAAATCACCAACGGGACAAGAAAACTTCTAAATTATTGGGTACAACCGGGCAAGAGGCATAGTTAAGAGCTGAATGGTGACTTCAGATTGGGTGAACCCTTTGTGCTTCCCCCAAAAAGCCTCTATCCATTATCGTGTGCCTTGTATAGGATTTGAACCTTTAACCGCTAGGTTCGAGGCTCAAATCCTACACAAAGTGCGGGTATGTTTCGGAAATATCCTTTTGGATTATTACTCAAATTATCGTAAATTTACGCCAATTGTAAAAAATAAATAATATAATCCACGGTAACCACGGTAAAAAGGTTCTAAATTAATAATTAACGGTGGGCAAATAATACAAAGGGATTTTCTAAGAATTATCTACCCTGAATTAATTCCCCCCAAAATACCTCTATACCTTTGTAAGTGGTGATCTCCGACAAGTATTCCAGGTGGTCAACGATGTGCACACATCCGGCACAGTGTTAGCTCCTCCCCATCTCTGATTTGACAATCTGACCCTGTCCTGCTATACTGACCTCACAATGTTGACTTTTACTGCCATATATGGCAGTTTGTAAGTACATAATTTAACTGTTCTTCCCAACTCCTCTATTTTTCCCGGGGTGTTTTGTGTTTTTATTTACTGCATGACACTGGGTGGGACAATATCTATTAATTCAAAAGGAATTTCCATGAACAATAATCAAGAAAAACTGCGCATCATCCCCATCGGCGGCCTGGGCGAGGTCGGCAAAAACATGATGGTGTACGAGTACAACGGTCAAATCCTGATTGTCGATGCTGGTTTGATGTTCCCCGACAATGACATGCTTGGGGTGGACTATATCATCCCCGATTTTAAATATCTCCTGGACCATGCCACTCAGGTTCTCGGGATTGTTATTACCCACGGACACGAAGATCATATCGGATGCATCCAGCACCTGTTGGCTGCAGTCACAGCCCCGGTCTACGCTACGCCTCTTACACGCGGCCTGATCGAAGTCAAGTTGGCGCGTAACGGTCTGGCTGGGAAAGCCGACCTGCATACTATCCAGGCCGGTGAGACCTTCCATATTGGCCCTTTCCAGATTGAGACCTTTCACGTTTGTCATTCCATTCCGGATGCTATCGGGCTGGGAATTACCACTCCCGCCGGGCTTATCATCCATACTGGCGATTACAAGTTCGACCAGACCCCGGTGGATAATTGGCCGACCGATTTCGCCAAGTTGGCCGAATTTTCATCGCGCGGTGTTGATGTTCTTCTGGCTGATTCGACCAATGCCGAACGGCCCGGCTGGACCCCTTCCGAACGCGTCATCGGTCCGGCTCTTGATGAGGTTTTCCGCAATGCTTCCGGCCGAATCATCATCGCAACTTTTGCTTCACTAATTGCCCGCATGCAGCAGGTCGCAGATGCCGCCGTGCAGCACAACCGCAAACTGGCCTTTGTAGGCATGAGCATGGTGGACAATGTGAAAATCGCCCAGAAGATGGGGTATTTGAACATTTCTGACACGACTCTAGTCAGCCTGGAGGAAGCCCTGCACTTACCGAAAAGTGAGGTTGTGCTGATGTGCACCGGTTCCCAGGGCGAACCGACCTCCATTATTGGCCGGCTTTCCGCTGGCACCAATCGCCAATTCGACGTTGAAATGGGGGATACCATCGTCATCTCATCCCACCCCATCCCTGGCAACGAAGAAGCCATTAATAAAACCATTAATCGTCTTCTCCGTCGGGGCGCCGAAGTGATATACGAAGCTCTCTCGGCAGTGCATGTTTCAGGCCACGCCAGTTCCGAGGAAATGAAACTCTTGCTGAACCTGGTCCGGCCAAAATTCTTCATGCCCATACATGGCGAACTGCACCAATTGAAGCGCCATGCCGCTTTGGGGAAACAGGTCGGCATTCCTCCGGAAAATATATTCGTCGTCGAAAATGGGCAGGTGGTGGAACTGGCTGATGGCAAACTTTCCTTGGCGGAACGAAATCCCGGCAATTATGTCTTTGTCGAAGGGGATAGTGTCGGTGATGTTGACCAGGATGTGATGCGCGAGCGCGAACAATTGTCCCGTTCCGGAGTCGTCCTCATCACCATTCCGCTGGATAAGTATTCCGGTCGTTTGCTCAAAGAGCCCGAGGTCATCACACGCGGCTTCATTTCTCCCGAAGATGCCGAGGCGATCATTCCAGCTGTACGAAAGAAGGTCAGTGACCTGGTTAACAGCGCTGGCCTGGATGATGAAAAACTCATCACGGACGCGGTCCGTTCGCTGCTCCGCAACCAGACTGGTCGCAGGCCAATGGTGTTCACGGCAGTAACCAAAGCATAAATAATCAGGGCAGGTTCAGAGCCTGCCCTGATTATTAAAGGGTTTCATTCGTTTTGTCACAGCAGCTTGGTTGAATTCGCTTCGTTTTTTTATTGCAGTTTGAAAACTATGAATAATAAAACCACACCGATCAGGAAAGCCCCCGCCCCCTGCCATTTGGCCAGCTTTGGTTTGGGAAACGTCGCTGGCTTATAAAATGCCAGGTAAACGATATATGGACCGCCGAACAAACCGGCTGCTCCTATCCCGTATAACAGCATTCGGACTATCTCGTTCATGGTTTGCTCCTTGGATTATTTCCAGCCAAATTGACCATGCAGCGGAACAAAACAGACTTCCAGGGTGATACGGCGGTTGAATTCTTTGCCGCTCCGTTTCCACACTTCCAGCTGCTGTACACTCTGGCTCCCCACAGGGATGACCAGTCGTCCCTCGTCAGCTAGCTGATCGAGCAGCGGCTGTGGAACCTCCGGAGCCCCCGCTGCCACCAGGATCCGGTCGTATGGAGCAGCCTCCGGCCAGCCTGGGCTGCCATCCCCACTGTGAACATGGACATGAGTATAACCTAAACCCGCCAGAGTCTTTCCTTCCTGCCATGCCAGTTCCGGTATGACCTCCACGCTGTGAACTTCCTCTGCCAGTTCTCCCAGCACAGCCGCCTGGTAACCGCAACCGCCGCCGACTTCCAGCACCCGATTGGTAGGCTCCAGTTCCAGCAATTCCGTCATCAGGGCGACTATGTATGGCTGCGAAATTGTCTGTCCGAAGCCGATTGGTAACGGACCGTCTGCATATGCCCAGGCCAGGTCATCCGCTGGGATAAAGCAATGCCGCGGCACGGAACCCATCACCGCTAAAACGTGCGCGTCGCGAATGCCGCGAGCGGCAATCTGTTCCTCAACCATGCGCTTTCGCGCCACTTCATATTCGTCATTGGTCATCCATATCCCCCACCCCCAAATCTGGCATCGTTCCTCGTCGTTTTAACACTTGAGCCTCCGAGCGGCTTCTTTTTTTAGAACGGAACGTCGCACAATACTTATAATAGCACTATTTCATATCAAAAGCTTTTTATTTGTGCGGCTAGCCAATTTCTGGGCTATCTGACGATCCACTTTTCCCATTGGGTAATGCTGCAGATCACTCGGATGGACCCATGCTAATTCAGCTGCTTCGATTGGTTTCGGTTCGCCCTCAGTCAATTCGCAAAAGAAGGCATGCAGGGTAATGCGGAAATGAGTATAGGCGTGCTTGTAAATTCCTAACGGCTCACCCACGCTGATTATCGCATCCAATTCTTCCTGGATTTCCCGGGTCAGACAATCTTTGAGCGTTTCGTTCCTCTCTATTTTTCCTCCAGGGAATTCCCACATCCCTCCCAGCAAACCCTTCGACGGGCGCTTTGCCAGTAAGACTTTCCCGTCCCTCTGGATGACTGCCGCGGTGACAATGTAATGCGGTATTTCGGCCTTTGTTTTCAGCACCGGGCGTTGCTCCTCCACGCCGAGTTGGTGTGCCCGGCACATTTCGCGTAAAGGGCAAAGCAGGCAGCGCGGTTTTTTCGATAAACAAATGGTCGCGCCCAAATCCATCAGCGCCTGGTTGTAGTCTCCCGCCTCGCCTTTTGGTAAATGGGCTTCAGCCAGTTCCCAAAGGATATCCTCTCCTGCCTTGCTATCGGCAGGCTGTGCCATATTAAAAACACGTGCAAAAACCCTTCGTAGGTTGGCATCCAGCGTGGTCGCATCCTGTCCGAAAGCCATGGAAGCAATCGCGCCAACAGTATATCTTCCAATGCCAGGCAGTCTGCGTAACGCCTGCAAATCGCTCGGTAGTTTGCCATCATATTCTTCCATTACGATCCTGGCAGCCTTATGCAAATTGCGTGCCCGGCTGTAATATCCCAGCCCCTCCCAGACAGAAAGAACTTCCTGCTCGGAAGCCGCCGCCAGATCGGCTATACTCGGAAACCGCTCCATCCAGCGCTCGAAATACGGGATTACCGCCTCGACGCGGGTCTGCTGGAGCATGATCTCAGATACCCAGATTTCGTATGGATTTAACGAACCGCGCCAGGGCAATTTACGTCCCTGGCGGGCATACCAGTTCAAGATTAGGGTGGAAAATTCAGTCATTACTATGAGTCAGGCAAAGCTGAACCAATCCGGATGGTTACGCCAATAAAATCGATTTTCAACCCAAAGAGTGTGTCTTGCAGCGTCTATTCGGCCAAATATCGTATCTCCTCGTTTAGATTGTTCCTGTCTGGTATCTCCGATTGTTAATTCATCTTTTAAAGAAAATTTTCAAAATTGGAACCCGTTGCGCGCCGTGACAATCTTGTACGAAAAATTCTTTACCAGAGCCAGTAACTTGTCTTGCATCTGGGTCCAACCTTCTGAGCGTAAAACTTGCTGTACACCCGACAAATCATCGGCCAGGATGCCAACCTGGATTTGCGGGTAATCTCCGTAAATGGTTGCCCAGGCTTCCACCGGCTGGAATCCCAATCGCTGGACGCCGGGTATGAATTCCCCAATAACGAACTCGAAATAATCCTGTTCGTGTTCGGGGGCAATGTCCCAGGTCATCATCAATTTTACAGACATGACCACGTGCCCTATTCGCGCTGATAATCCAGCACGACTAATTTCGTTTCATCCGGCAGGCTGGTTTTGGTTACCTTCAGGCTCGCTACGGTCTCGGCTTCGTGCATGCCCATTTCCTTCAGGAATTTGTCCAGCCGGTCGAGAGGCACTTTGGTTGCCGGGGTGGAATAGTGCATCGGGATGACGATGTTTGGCTCCAACAGGCTGACGATTTCCGCCGCTTTGGCCGCATTCAATCCACTGCCACCGCCCACCGGAACGAGCACAATATTTACCGTTCCGAGGCTTTCGATTTCATTCTGAGGCGGAACGGAGCGCATATCACCCAGGTGCGCCACCGTTATGCCCATGTAATCGAATACATATAAAGTATTACGCGGTTTTTCCTCCGCTTTTTTGCCCTGTCCATCCATCTGGACGCCGGTAATAAAAACGCTGCCGATCTCGAACTCACCTGGACCGGTGATGGCGTGTGAATAGCCCTTGACCGCGCTCAGGAAGTTATGTCCGGGTGCATCGTGGCTGGATGTGACGATGTCCGCCTTCAGTTTAAGCGACCCATAACCCACCATCTCGGCATCAAACGGATCACAAACGACCGTGGCCATGCCTCGCTCGGCCAAACGAAAACATGAATGTCCGTACCATGTAATTTCCATTAATCCTCCGTGCGTGCCAATTATACACGTATAATTATCGGGATGGATATTCAACTCAGGCCACGCCTGACTCCCGGTTCTTTTGTCCGCCAAACCACCGCAGGCTGGCGGCTGAGCATTCCGACCGGGCCGCCTCGGACCTATCGCCTGGCCCAGCTTGACGATTATGCCAGCCTCTCCCGCAGCTGCTTTCTCCATTCTCCACCCGGGACTTTGAGCCTGCGCGCTTGTGTATCGGGAACGGACCTGCCCGGTACGTGGGGTTTCGGTGTCTGGAATGACCCGTTCGGCTTCTCGCTCGGTTTCGGCGGCCAACCCGGACGCCTGCCCGCTCTTCCGCAAACCGCCTGGTTCATGCATGCATCCCCGCCGAACTGGCTTTCCCTGCGTGACGATCCTGAAAGGATTCCAGCCAACGGTTTCTTTGCTGGAACATTTCGCTCGCCTGGTATCCCACCTTTCCTCTTCGCACCCGGCCTGCTGGCCTTACCGCTATGCGCAATCCGGCCAATTTCCCGTTTCCTGCGCAGGCTGGTCGCCCGAATCATCCATCAGGATGCGACCAAAGTCGCTCTGGATGTTACACAATGGCACGATTATTCTATTCATTGGAGCTTGGATGGCTGCATATTCAGCGTGGATCGAAAAGAAATCCTGAGGACATCCTGTTCCCCTCCTCCGCCGCTGGGATTGGTACTATGGATTGACAACCAGTTCGCTGCCTGGACCCCTGGAGGACAACTGGGCTATGGCACGCTGGAAAACCCGGACGCTTGGTTGGAGATCGAGAACCTGACCCTTCAATAAGCCGAAAAAGTATTGGGGCTATCAACCGCACTCTTTGTTACTTGTTTTTTTGTACGTTCGGTGCTCCTCATCCCGCGTTCAATCCATCCAGACTGTCCGATCTTCGAATGAAGGACGCTCTATTACCGGGGGGTCCATGTCCGGATAGCCTATATACACGAAACTGAGCAATTCCTGGTCGGGTTCGAAACCCAGGAACTTCTTTACTTGCGGGTCGCGCGCTGCCGGGCCTGTTCGCCACATCGCTCCCAGGCCTTCCGCATGTGCCGCCAGTAGCAGGTTCTCCACCGCCGCCGCCACAGAGCAAATATTTTCGGTTTCCAACACTCTTGGATCAACGGACTTGTCTACACCCACGGCGATCAGCACCGGGGCGCGCAAAGGCTTGGCACGTTCCTTTTCCAACGCCACATCCAATAAATCCGGGTGCTGTTGCTTAAGTACCTGCGCCATCACCTCCCCAAGGGCCTCCCGGCTTTTGCCCGTCAGCACAACAAAGTGCCATGGTCGCACCTGGTAATGGTTGGGGGCTTGTACTGCCGCGCGCAGTAATTTTTCGATGAGCTTGCGCGGTACCGGATCGGATTTGACTTTCGTAATCGAGTGCCGGGTCAGGATGGCTTCCAATGCGTCCATGGTTTAATCCACTCCCTGTGTACAGAAGACCCAGTCCCAGATGGGCGAACTTACACCAAACCGTGTATCCGGGTCCTTGTAATGATGCTGCATATGGTAGCGTTTGATATATTTGGCATAACCTGAACGCATCGGAAAATGATGCTGGGCATAATGGGTCAAATCATAAACCAGGTAACCAGCTACGAAACCCGCCATCAGCGGTGCCACCCACTCGGTGGAGTGGAGCAGAATTGCCAGGACCAGGTAAAAAATCCCCAGGAAAACGGCCGCCAGTGGGATGCTGACCGGGAAGGGCATCACCAGGCGCGTCTTCACCTGAGGTTGGGCATGGTGAATGCCGTGGAACAGGAAGAAGATACGTTCCTGGCGGGGCGTGGTCGGGTGATGGTGGAATAAAAAGCGATGCAGGCAATATTCGGTCAATGTCCAAAGGATTAGCCCGAGAATAATACCTATTGGGATATACCAGGGAAAAATCATTGCAGGTGCTGTCAATACGGCATATACGAGCAGGATCACAACTATCGGTAGCCAAAATCCAGCCACCGCTGCCGGGCTGATGTGGGTGAAGAATTCCAGGAAATCAGATTTGAACAGGCGGATCGGCTCTGTCTCCCGGCTGGTATCTACAGGCAAATGGCTCATATTGTGCTTCTCCAATTTGATTGTACACCCTTCCAGTTCAAATTTCTGCGTAATCATTTATTCTGAATATTTATTTTTTACCTCCACATTAAAAAAGGGCCGCGCCCTTCCAGGCGTGGCCCTTTCGTACTGATCAGTTATTACTTTCCTCTTACTACTTCTTCTTTTACTTATCTTCCGCAATCTCCTTGCCGGCGTATTTCAGGGCCACATGCGCAGCCGCCAAGCGGGCGATCGGGACACGGAAGGGCGAGCAGGAGACGTAGTTGTTACCGATGATATGGCACCACTCGATCGACTCAGGATCCCCTCCATGCTCACCGCAAATGCCTACTTCCAGTTCGGGGCGAGTCTTGCGACCGTCATTTATGGCCATCTGCATCAATTTGCCAACACCTTCACGGTCCAGGGTCTGGAACGGATTCTTCGGCAGAATGCCCTGGCTGACGTACGTGACCAGGAAGTTACGCTCTGCATCGTCACGACTGTAGCCAAAGGTCATCTGGGTCAGATCGTTCGTGCCGAAGGAGAAGAACTGGGCCAATTTGGCAATTTCACCTGCGGTCACAGCCGCGCGCGGTATCTCGATCATGGTCCCGAACTTGTAAGTGAATGTGACCTTTTTCTCTTCCATAACGGTTTTGGCGATCCGCTCCAGGCGCGGCTGGATCCATTCCAATTCCTTGACGGTGCCTGTCAGTGGGATCATTACTTCAGGATGAACCACGATGCCGCGCAGGCTGCAATCCGCCGCCGCTTCGAAGATGGCGCGTACCTGCATTTCGACGATTTCAGGCATGTAAATGCTAAGTCGTACGCCGCGCAGACCCATCATCGGGTTCGATTCGTGCAAACCCTTGATTGCAGCCAGCAGTTTTTCCTTTTCCGGCAGGCCCTTGGTCTCGCCCTTGACACGCATGGTGACAACTTCTTCGAAGAGTTTTTCTTCGTCAGGCATGAACTCATGCAGTGGCGGGTCGATCAGGCGGATGATGACCGGGTAACCGTCCATCGCCTCGAACAGGCCGTCAAAATCCTTGCGCTGGGTTGGGAGCAGCAAGTTGAGTTGCTTGGTGCGTTCTTCGCTGGTATCGGCCAGGATCATCTTCTGGACGATCGGCAAGCGCTCGGTCTCGAAGAACATATGCTCGGTTCGGCACAGGCCAATCCCCTTGGCGCCATACGAGCGGGCACGCCTGGCATCCTTGGGATAATCCGCGTTGGCCCATACCTGGACACCCGGAGCCTTACGGCCATCCGGCAGGACGCGGATATCCTTGCGGGCGGCGATATCGTCGGCCCAGGTGAGCAGGGTCAGCAGGTCGGTTTGCTCTTCCAGAGATGGAGCGCTGGTTACAAGTTTACCAACATAAACCTGTCCGGTAGTGCCATCAACGGAAATCCACTCGCCTTCCTTGACGATGTTACCATCCACTTCCATGATACGCTTCTCAAGATCGATCTTGATCATCGAAGCGCCCACAATACAAGGAATGCCAAACTGGCGGGCGACCACGGCAGCATGCGAGGTGGCGCCGCCTTCGCTGGTCAGCACGCCCTGCGAGGCGATCATTCCATGCACATCATCAGGCTTGGTAAAAGGTCGCACCATGATGGTAGCCTGTTTTTCTTCCTTTGCCATCTTTTCGGCCTTGTCAGCATCAAAATAAGCCTGACCAACCGCTGCACCCGGCGAAGCGTTCACACCCTTGGCATACACGATTGCTTTCTTCTTTGCGTTTTCATCAAATTGCGGGTGCAGCAGTGCATCCACCACATCCGGGGTTACACGCAGGACGGCATCTTCCTTTGTGATCAGGCCTTCGTTAGCCATGTCCACGGCAATCTTGACAGTGGAGGCGGCAGTGCGCTTGCCATTGCGTGTCTGGAGCATCCAAAGTTTGCCGCGTTCGATGGTGAACTCGACATCCTGCATGTCCTTGTAATGCTTTTCCAGTTTGCCAGTGATATCCATGAATTGATGGTAGACTTCCGGCATACTGTTGACCATTTCCGCGATCTGCTGGGTATTACGGATGCCTGCCACTACATCTTCACCTTGGGCATTCATCAGGTATTCACCCATCATCTTCTTCTCACCGGTGGACGGGTTGCGTGTGAAAGCCACGCCGGTTCCTGAGTCGTCACCCATGTTCCCAAAAACCATTGTCACAATATTGACGGCAGTGCCAAGATCATCGGAGATGGCAGTGGCCTTGCGGTAATCCACGGCGCGCTTGCCCATCCATGATTCGAACACGGCCTTGGTGGCCAGTTCCATCTGCTTGTAAACGTTCTGGGGGAAATCCGACTTGATATGCTTCTTGTAGACATCTTTGAAGGTAGCGACCACCGCTTTCCAATCCTCGGCGGTCATCTCCGTATCGAGCTTGTAGCCCTTCCTGGATTTGTACTCTGCCATCGGGTGCTCGAAAACTTCATCGTCCAAGTTGAAGACGGTTGTTCCGAACATTTCAATCAAGCGGCGATAAGAATCCCATACAAAGCGGGGATTCCCGGTCAACTTGATCATTCCTTCCACGACTTGGTCGGTTAGACCGATGTTGAGGATGGTGTTCATCATGCCGGGCATGGAAAACTTGGCACCTGAGCGGCAGGAAACCAGCAGCGGATTGGACGGGTCGCCAAATTTCTTGCCGGCTTTTTTCTCTGTAACCTTGAGGGCTGCCAGCATCTGGTCCCATTGGCCTTCCGGGAATTTGCCGGTTTTGCGAAATTCGTTGCAGGCTTCTGTTGTAACAGTGAAGCCTGGCGGAACAGGTACTCCCGCTCTCGTCATATCGGCCAAGCCGGAGCCCTTACCTCCAAGCAGACCTCGTACACCTTCCCATGAGCCGGCATACTTTTCCACCTCTGCGACTTCGTCGAACAAGTAAACCCATTTCTTTGCCATCTTTATCTATCTCCTCGCTTGTGAAATATGATATCAGGGATTTTCCTGGTATAGACGTGCCAACCGGAAAGTTTACCACAAACTTTTGCGGAACCAGTGTTCAATTTCCATTTTTCTCCTTTTGTTTTCCTTTTTTTGTTAAGCGTTTGCAAAGGCATATCGTTCATCTTGATGATAAGATACAAAAGAGATTTGGAGATATAAAAAAATGTTCAAAGTTCTTACAATTGACGACGATCCAGCCATGACCGAACTCTTGACCTTATTGCTGAAAACGCATGGGCTGGATGCCTACATGGCCAACTCCGGTGAAGATGGGCTGAAAATGATTCACAAAGTTTCTCCAGATGTGGTTATCTTGGATTTGATGATGCCCGAAATGGATGGCTGGCAGGTCTGCACGCAAGTCCGTTCCTTCAGTACTGTACCCATCCTGATTCTCTCAGCCCTCGACAGCCCTGGTCTGGTAGCCCGGGCGCTGGATGGCGGAGCAGACGATTACCTGGTCAAACCGGTGCCAAGTGGTGTATTGATCGCCCACTTGAATACACTTGTCCGCCGGGCCACCACGGAAAGAGGCATCAAGAATCGGATAGCGATCCATCCTGCCACAGTACCTATTTGAGATTCTCCCATTCTCCTTTTTAGAGAAAACGCGGGCTTCGTGCCCGCGTTTTCTCTTTATTTGGTAAATCCCAGTAAGCCAGGTATTTCTCTTTCAAGCGCGGTAAAATAGAACCAAAATTCCCGGAGAACATTATGCGAACCTGTTCCAAATGTAACGCTGCCTCCCCCGATAATGCACTTACTTGCGTCAATTGTCATGCCGATCTGGCCGAGTTCTCCGCCACCGCCGTGGCGCTTAAGCGTCTGCAAGCCAACCCACGCGTTCGTTCCATTCGCGTCACGGTTGCATATGATGCCTGCCCGCATTGTTATGAGCTGATGAAGACCTATCCAAAGGATAAAGTTCCTCAGCTGCCCAATGAGGGTTGTTCCCACGACAACGGCTGTCGCTGTTTCTACGAGCCAGTGCTTGAAGATACTGCCATTGTTGGTGAAGTAATTAAATAAATATTCGAAATTCCCGCAGGAGCGGCTACCGGCCGCTCCTTTTGCTTGCACGATTCAATAAATGGGAGGAGCTGTTCGATACTTTTCGCATCTCCTGAGAATATGACCAAAAGGCGCCTTACCTCACGCGGGTTACAGTAATGCCCTGAGTGCATCGGCTGTTTTCTGCGGGGCTTCCATCATCGTCATATGACCGGCATCCGGAATTTCAGTCATATATGCGTCAGGTACTGCCGCCTTGACCGAGCGGGCACGCTCGATCGGGATCAACGCATCCGCCATTCCGTGCACCAGGACTATTGGATGATCAAATCCAGCAAGTAGTGGCGTGGAGTCCGGGCGTTCTGCCATGGCCCGCAACGCCCCCGCCAGTCCTTCCGGGCGCTGGCGCAGAATCAGTTCCCTCAACCAGCCTTGCAGATCGGGCTTGGCCGTTAGTTTTCCGGGCATGCTTTCGGCCACTTCTCTCACTCCATTGGTCAGGATGGCATCCGCTTCCTGGTTGCGCCCGGCTTTCCTCTCCGGAGTATCCGCCAGAGCCTGGGATGAAACCAGACCCAGCCCGAGCACGCGTTCAGGATAGGCACTTACAAATGCCAGAGCCACATACCCCCCCATTGAATGCCCGGCAATGGCTGTTTTCTTAATATTCAAATGGTCCAGCAGACCAGCCACATCCACCGCGCAATCGGCCATTGTGAATCCCGTACGCACCGCCTGCGACTCGCCAAAGCCACGCAGGTCCGGCAGGATCAGATCAAAATCGTGTTCCAACAAGGGTACTAGTGTCTTCATTGTGCTATGGTCAAGCGGATAGCCATGCAACAGTACCAGCGGACGACCTTTGCCGCGCCGTTCGTAAGCGAGGGAAATTCCGTTAACTTTCACTGCTAACATTTCCAATTCACCTTCACTTTCTGTTTGCTGCCAAGGCGTGTGTAATATTGCACAAAACCATTTGCGCAGCCAAAATCATAGATGCGGTGGGTTACATCCACATCCACTTTGCAGTAAGCAGCCAGCTTGTCCAATTCGCCGGCGCGCCACCATTCCACTGCCTGTAAACCGCTGGCGGACTTGCTAGCTCCCAAAGTAGCGCGTGCAACTGAATCCAGGCTGACTCGGAAACTGAGTGTATGGAACAGGTCATCCATGATATCCAGAGTGGGCAGGAATTGCAATCGCTCATTGGGGGCATATGGACGCAATACCTCGTAATCGAAACCTTTGATGTTGAACCCTATTACCCGCCCGGCAGACTTTAAGTCGGCGATCAGCGCAGGAACATCCTTCTCCCAATAAACGTTGAAATCGTTGCGCTCCGAGGACCAAGTCACTCCACAGGAAACTTTCAACGCGCCAATATTGCCTTTCCCGCCAACATCTTCGAATAAATTTTGCGTTTCGAGATCGAAGACAACTATATTCATAGAAGGTTCCTTCTGGTTGTCACAAGAACATGAAGATAAAGGTTCTTTCGTTTTACGGTTTACGTTTTATGCTCTTCTTCCAGCCTCTTGCGCGCCAGCCCCAGCGCCTGCTCCTTCGTAGACACTTCCCCAACCGCCTGGGCTTCACGGATTGCTTCCAGCAATTCGCCAATCTTTCTTCCTGGTAATAAGAAAAACTCCCGCATCAGATCGTTCCCATCCACCAACGGCTGGGGGGTGACCTGTTCTTCCTTTTTCTCATACCAGGCTTCCAGCAGTGCGCGAACCACCTCCAGCGCCGCCGCCCAGGTCTCCTGTGGCAGGGTTTGCTCGTAAGTAGCCCGCAGATCAGCCAGGCTCAACAAACATACCTCAACGCCAGCCGGGCCGGTATCGCGGAAGAAGCGATAAATGGCTCGGCGGGAGGGCGGCTTGCCCTCCCGAACCAGCCGGTTTGTATGGAACAGGATGCGCATGTGGTTGCGGACAATGGTCTCCAGCCATTGAATTTCTTCATTGCCAAGCGCCAGAGCGCGTGCACGCGCTGCCAACTTCTCGGCTCCTTGCTGGTCATGACCCCAAAAGTGATATTGCCCTTCTTCATCCATTTGTTTTGATTGAGGTTTGGCAATATCATGGTACAACGACGCCAGGAAAAGCAAGCTGCGTCGCGAACGGTCGGCTGTCAATGGCTTCATCAGGTCTTTGTTGACCTGCTGACGGTAGTGCCCGATCCGCAGAACCAGCAAGCCTTGCAGCAAATCCGAAGCGCTTTCGGGATCGTACTCTGGCGTCAATACCGCCAGGTTCCTTTCCAGGTACCCGACTGTTGACAGGGTATGCTCCCAGACCTCCTGGACATGTGGAGGAATCTGGATCACGCCCTTAAGCGAAGAAAGCTCTGGTAAAACCCTGTCGAGTACATCCAGCAGGTCGAGCGCCCGCAAGCAGGTTGCTGGTTGCGACCCATCTAAAATACGGAAGAGTTCATCACGCAGGCGTTCCGGGGAGACTTTCCCCAGTGACCCGGCTGCCTTTTTCATGGCCGCACGGGTTTCCGGTAGAATGTGGAATCCAAAATTCGCTGCCAGCCGGACCCCGCGTAAAATGCGCACCGGATCGTCCGTAAACGCGGAAGGGGAACACGCACGCAGGCGCTTCTCCTTCAGATCCATTGCTCCGCCCAGAGGGTCGTACAGGCTGTTATCGCTCAGCTTTAGGGCGATCGCGTTAAGGGTGAAATCTCGCCCCTCCAGATCAGCTTCAAGACTTTGTCCCGGCCCTGTCGAAGGATCTGTGCTGCGGAAGGCGGCAAAATCCATCAGCATGTGCGAGCCATCAGCATTGGTCACTATGACGCGTCCTGTATCGCGTTCACTATCAAGTGCGTAGAAATCGGCATGCAGAAAATCCGCTATCTGCCGGGCGGTCTTAATGGCATTGCGCTCGAGCACAAAGTCCAGATCATGGATACGACGACCCAGCAGGGCATCCCGCACCGCTCCCCCAACCAGATAAACGGTCTGGTCATCCGGGATTGAATTTCGGACTGAGTCCAATAGTGGAGGGAAATTCAGTGGGTTAGAAGTGGGCATAAAGATCACTTCCGGTGTTTCCTTAAAGCGGGATTGGGCCGCCCGCCGGGCTTGCTCCGGCGTGCCACCATGGGCAACCACCCGGCCGCGTAAGCGGGCGATCCAGCGGCCTGCATAAGAACTCTCATTTTCTCCCGCCATGGCTCCATACCTTTACCTACTTACTGGGATCAACCTCTTTCTTGTATTTTTTCAGGTCGGCGGAGGCGATAAAACGCAGGTGGCGATAATGTTCGTCAATATCGATTCCGTAGCCAAACACATATTTATCAGGCACATCGAACCCGACATAATCCACATCCACAGGAACTTCACGCCGGTATTTCTTATCGAGCAGGACGCAGACCTTCAAACTTTTCGGCTCCCGCGTCCGCAACAATTGAAGAACGTGGGCCAGGGTACGTCCGCTATCGACGATATCTTCCACCAGCAATACATTCCGCCCTTCGATGTTGGTCATCAGGTCAAAGTTGACCCGCACATTGCCACTGGAGGCATAATGGCCGACGCCATAGGACGAAAGGGACATGCAATCCAGCGTATGCGGGATGGTCAGGAAACGGGTCAGGTCAGCCGTGAAGGTAATCCCGCCTCGCAGCATGCAAACTATCAACAACTCTTCGCCGGCATAATCCCGGCTGATCTGTGCCCCGAGTTCAGCGACGCGCTTTTCAATGCTCTCCGCATCCACCAGTACTTCATCAATAAACTCACGGTAATCTTGCATGGGTCCTCCTATTCAATCGTATAACCCTGTTCGAATTCACTAGAGAAGAATGGTGACAGAAAGGATTCCTGCTCTTGAGAACTCGTTCCAATAGTTTATCTTTTTCATCTCTGTCCATCTCAGGTTAAATTCTCCTGGACGGGCGGCTTGTACTTCTCCAGGTCTACTACTGCTACAAAGGGCAGATTACGGTAATACTCGTCCAGATCAAGGCCATAGCCGAAAACAAACTTGTTTGGGATGCTGAAACCGCGATAATGGATCGGTACAGAAATTTCACGGCGGCTTTCCTTGTCCAGCAAGGCGCACACTTTCAGGCTTTTCGGGCGGCGTGTCTGAAGCATTTCGAGCACATGGAAGAGTGTATACCCGCTATCCACGATGTCTTCCACCAGCAGGACATTCTTGTTCTCGATGTTGGTCTGCAAGTCCAGGCTCATGCGGATATTGCCGGTCGATGCGCGCGCCCCCACTCCATACGAGGTTAACGCCATGCAATCCAGGGCGTGCGGGACGGTTATATGCCGCATCAGGTCCACCATGAAGACGATTCCTCCACGCAGGACGCAGGCGAGCAGCAGATCCTGGCCGGCATAATCGTGGCTGATCTGCTCTCCCAGTTCCTTGACCCGCTTTTGGAGGGTCCTTTCATCAACCAAGATTTCGGCGATAATATCTTTGTATTCCTGCATGTTTTACTCCTAAAGTAAGTTCTTTCTACTGATGGAGCTTTTCCTGCTATTGCGGGACCTCGCCCCATTACCGGCTGACAACGCCCCGCTGAGGCGGGATATCGCCCGGCTAGCGCGGGACTTTGTGATGCGCCCGGCAGCGTGCTTCATACATCTCCGCCGCTCCGACGATCACGACAGGATCATGGTATCGGGCCGGTTTCCCGTTTACCAACCGTTGCGTACGGGAGGCCGGTTCTCCACAGACCATGCAGATAGCCTGGAATTTGTCCACGCGTTCAGCACGTGCCATCAATTCCGGCATCGGCCCGAATGGTTCTCCGCGAAAATCTGTATCCAGTCCTGCAACGATCACACGCACTTTTCTGTCAGCCAATTCTTCGACAACCTGGATGATTTCATCGTCAAAGAACTGGGCCTCGTCAATGGCCACCACGGAGGCTTCCCCGTCCAACCGGTCGCGAATATCGGCCGCCTTCTCGATCGGAATGGCATCGTAATCGCTTCCCGCATGGGAAGTGACTTTTTCGACAGCATAACGCATGTCTATGGCTGGCTTGAAAACCTGCACATGCTGGCGCGCGATGGTCGCCCGTCGCAAGCGGCGGATGAGTTCGTCTGTTTTTCCGCTGAACATGGAACCACAAATGACTTCAACTGAACCGGGGATATGGGGGGTCATATTCTCCTCGTAAAATAAACAAACAGGCAGATGCATCAACCATCTGCCTGTTAAGTTTACCTGATTATGGCCTTTCGGCAAGCCCTATGCGGCAGGAGTTTCCACCGCTTCGGGGAGTTCGTAACCGAGAGCGCGCAATTTCTTCTTGATATCGATCAACGATTTGCGGCCAAAGCCTTCGATGGAAAGCACGGCAGCCTCACCCTCGCCCAGCCTGGCTAGGAACTGGCCTACTTCCGTGATGCCAGCCCGATCAAGCGCGGCGGTAGCACGCACTCCCAGTTCCAGCTCCCCGATGGGACGCTTTGGGGAAACCTTCGCCTCGGAACGAGCCTTCTTTTCTTCCACATAGTTCTGGCGCACCTGCAATTTCTTGTAGAAGCGATCCACCTGGCCCTCAATATCGATCATGCGGGCGCTCTCGCCGGAGAAGAACGGGTGGCATTTGGAGCAAATTTCAACGCGGATTTCTTTTTGCGTCGAGCCGGTTGTCCAGGTGTTGCCACAGGAGGCACAGGTCACTCTGGCATCCGGGTAGTATGTCGGATGAATACCCTGTTTCATTTGTCAGAATCCTTTCGCCGGTTATTTCTCAGCCGGCAGAACGTTGACACGCTTGCGCCCCTTGATGACATCGTAAACAACTACGCCTTCAATGGTTGCAAAAATGGTATCGTCCTTGCCAACGTCCACATTCATGCCAGGCTTGATTCGCGTACCACGCTGGCGGATAAGAATATTACCAGAAAGAACATGCTCGCCTGCGTATTTCTTCACGCCCAGGCGCTGTGCATTGGAGTCTCTTCCGTTGCGGCTGGAGCCGCCACCTTTTTTGTGTGCCATGACAACCTCACTTTCCTATTTCTTCTCAGCCGGCTTTTTCGCTGCCGGCTTCTTGGCAGCTGGTTTAGCGGCGGGCTTGGCAGGTTTCTTTTCCGCCTTCTTAGCCGGAGCAGCCTTGGTCTTTGCGGCGGAGGCTTTCTCAGTCTTCACTGTAGCTTTGGAGGCCGGTTTTTTTTCTTTCGAGGCGGTCGATGCAGCTTTGGGAGCAGCCTTGACTGGTTTTTCAGCCTTCACCTGCACAGCGTCGGTTTCAACTTCCGCTTTAACCACCTTCTCTACCGGTTTGGCCGGTTCCCGCTTCACCAATTCGGTACCGCCAATCTGCTCGACCAGCAGACGGGTATAGTTCTGGCGATGACCGGTCTTAACGCGAATACGCTTCTTCGGGCTGTAGTTGAAGATGGTGACTTTCTCGCCCTTGAAGTGCTCGATGACTTTCGTCCATACCGGGCTGTCCTTGACAAGCGGTGTGCCGACGGTGATGTTCTCCCCATCCGCCATTAGCAGAGTCTGTTCAAGTTTGATATTTTCGCCGGCTTTCACCGGCAGGCGATCCACCTCGAGCAAACCGCCTTCGACGGCCCGATACTGCTTGCCGCCGCTTTCCACAATAGCATATTTCATTTTTCACTCCTGGTCTTCGCTTCACCGCCGTCGCTGCGATACAGGTCGGGACCTCGGGCATGTTGCTGCCGTGTAGGTCGGCCCCTACGCTGAGAGACGGGGAAGCCGGGATACAAATAAACGGACGCCCCGGCAAACTGCCAGGGCAGAGGCGAGCGATATTATACATGCGAGCTGCATGCATGTCAACCGCTGCAGGGCAATTTTCGTATTCGTTATTCGAAAAATACGAATGAATTTAAGTCATTGGGGATTGGGAGAAGTTTTCGCAGGCAGGGCTTTATAATTTTAGCTTGGCTTGATCGCGGTGTCACCGGATGGAGAGTGCTCTTCCCATCGAAGCAATCTCTAATGTCTTAAAGAATGCAGTAAGAAAGGTAAGTCGCCGTACTGGAGGGATCGCTTTAATCGCCACGTTGCTTTGCGCTTACATTTTCTGAGATGGTTAAAACCCTGATTTAGTCGGGTTTTGGGGTGTTATCTTTCCAGAAATGGTGCGATAATGGTGATGGATGGTTACGAAGCCTTGACCAGGTGTCGTTCTTACCGGAAGATCTGGTCTAAATAAGGCTGGCACACTTGAAAGCGGATAGCGGAAAAGGCTTTGTCCCATAGATACTGCGGGCATTCATGAATGTGCAGGAAAAAAACCATTCCAGCTAGTTGATTTTACGAACTAATATATGAGTCAGAATGAGAGGACGAATGCCTGACGAGAAAAAGAATCAACTCCAAAACCTGCAACGCACCGTCGTTGAGTTATCCATGGCTTACGATGCCACCATTGAAGGTTTCGCGCGCGCCATGGATCTACGCGAGGGGGAAGCGGAAGGTCATATCCATCGAGTGGCAGAAATGGCAGTAGAATTGGCCAAATCGATGGGCATGGATGAAGCCAATTGCCAGCATATCAAGCGGGGTGCCTATTTGCATGATGTTGGCAAGATGGGCATTCCGGATGTGATCCTGCAGAAGCCGGGTTCGTTGACCGATGAAGAAAAGTCATTTATGCGCATGCACCCGCAATATGCGTATGACCTGCTTCTTCCGATCCCTTACCTGTATCATGCATTGGATATCCCTTATCGCCATCATGAAAAATGGGATGGAAGCGGTTATCCGGGTGGCCTGAAAGGGGAAGAGATCCCTGTGGGAGCACGTATCTTTGCAGTGGTGGATGTCTACGATGCACTCACGAGCGAACGTCCGTATCGTTCAGCCTGGACAAAAGACCGGGCGCTTGAATATATCCGCGAACAATCCGGGACTCAATTTGATCCAAAAGTTGTGAAGGCGTTCTTGAAGCTTACCTAGGTTCCAAATAAGATCACCCCACCCAGGAATCCCAATACCGTCACCAGGGCAAAGCTTACAAAATAGGCGGCCACATAGATTGCCTTTGCACCGCTGTGGAACAGTTCCGGCTTCTTCCAGCGGATGATTGCCGTGGCGGATGTAACCACAAATAAAACGGACGCCAGGATTATTTTCAGGCTGTGATTCGCAGCCATGCCATGGTAGAAAACGATATTGTCGCGTATCCCGATAATCCCGGTCACGATGGTACTGACCGCTGCCAGGGCAAGATCAGCAAAAGCAATCTGCTCGAAAAGGTCCTTTTTGAATATGAGTGCCAATAGGATGAAAAACAAGCCCGCCGAGATCAGCGCAATCGGGAAGTGCACCAACAGGGTGTGAGGTGGATGTACATATAAAATAGCATGGATTATTTGAGCAAGAGACATATGTTCCTCCTTCATAATTCCTGCTTGACAAACCGGTTCTTGCGGGGGTAGTATCGATAACAAATAATACCATAAGAATCCAATTTAGAAATGCGAGGTAGTATGGGAACTTATTATCAACATGGTTCGATTTCCGGCTATCTGGCCAAACCTTCCGGCAACGGCCCCTGGCCGGCCCTGATTGTCATCCAGGAATGGTGGGGACTCGACCTCCAGACTCAATCCATCGCGGATCGTTTTGCCGCCATCGGCTATTTTGCTTTTGCCCCGGACCTTTACCATGGTGAATTGGCCAAATTGGGCGATGGCCAAAAAGCCGCTGCGCTCGTACAAAAATACGCTCCCGGTGCCCCGGCCGATCTGGAAAAAGTCTACGATGCCATAAAGGGATTGCCTGAATGTAATGGCAAGGTTGGCAGTGTGGGATTTTGCTTCGGTGGGCGCATGTCGCTGGCGCTTGGAATCAGCCGTCCCCTGGATGCAATCTGCACCTTCTACGGTGGCGGGATGCAACAGCTGTTTGACCAACTTGGCAGTCTCAAGAGTCCCATACTGGGTCTGTTCGGTGATAAAGATCTGTCCATTCCTGTCGGGACCGTGGAACAGTTCGACCAGTTGCTCGGGAAGATCGGTGTACATCACGAGGTGATCGTGTACCCCGACTCCGGTCACGCCTTTTTCCGCGACAGCGATCCAGCCGTGTATAAGCCGGAAGCTGCCAAAGATGCCTGGACGCGCGTGACTAAATTCTTTGCAAACAACCTCGGCTAGCCTGAAGTTGAAGTATTATCTGCGTCGGCACAAAGAACGCGTGGTTTTTATAAATCCTTCAGTGGTCTTTACTTCTTCGCGGTTTTGATATTTAATATTTGAACACTAATATGGCCACCTGAAGAAACCTGGGTCTAGTTCTTATTGACAAATCACCTGCTTTCCGATACTCTTGACATGTGGAAATTAATCAAGAACAACGCGAAATAGTTGAAGCCGCCTCTGGCAAAAAAACGTTCCTCTGCGGGCCTGCCGGCTGCGGCAAAACCACGGTCGGTGTGGAATTTTTACTTCTGTTCCTGAATGCCGGCCTGCCGGCCGATTCTATCCTTATATTGACCCCCCAGCGGACTCTCCAGACACCTTATGAGGCCGCCCTGAACGCGCCCGGGATCGGCCCGGGTGGAAAGACTACCCTCGCCACGGTTGGCGGCTTGGCGCGCCACATGGTGGACCTTTTTTGGCCGCTGGCAGCCGAGGCCGGCGGGTTCGCGCATCCCGACCAGCCGCCGGTTTTCCTCACGCTGGAAACAGCCCAATATTACATGGCACGCATTCTTCGCCCTCTATTGGACCAGGGCTTTTTTTCTTCAGTCACAATAGAACGCAATCGCCTGTACAGTCAGGTCCTTGACAATCTTAATAAATCGGCTGCGGTCGGTTTTCCGTATTCCGAAATCGGGGAAAGGTTGTCGGACGCATGGTACGGCGACCCAGCCCAGCGGCGCGTTTACGCGGATGCCCAGGAATCCGCCCATCGCTTCCGCCAGTATTGCCTGGAGCACAACCTGCTGGATTTTTCCCTGCAACTCGATCTCTTCTGGAACACCCTTTGGCGTACACCCGAATGTCACACTTATCTCACACGCCAGTACAAATACCTGATCTACGACAACATTGAAGAAGACATCCCTGTCGCACACGATTTGCTTTCCGAATGGCTGCCCGATTTCGACACGGCTCTCTTTATTTATGATAATGATGGGGGCTACCGGCGTTTCCTGGGTGCTGATCCGGATTCCGCCCTGCAGCTGGAAGGGGTATGCGATAACCATGCCAGCCTAAGCCAGTCTTTTGTTACTACTGCGGAAGTCCAGGCGTTGGAAACAGCCTTCACCTCCAAACTCCTTCCCGGTCACCCAGCCCCCATTACACCGGAAAGCCTAGACGCGCTGGCCTTTCCGCCCTCGGGTACGCCCGCCCGTTTTTACCCGCAAATGCTGGATTGGGTGGCTGCCGAGATCAAGCACCTTGTCAGCAAGGAAAATCTCCCTGCCTCTGAAATCGTTATCCTGGCTCCCTATCTCTCGGACGCGCTACGCTTCTCCATCAGTCACCGCCTGGAGGAAGCAGGCATCCCCTGGCGTTCGCACCGGCCTTCACGTTCACTGCGGGATGAACCCGCCAGCCATTGTTTGCTGACTCTGGCCGAGCTGGCCCATCCGGGATGGGGTATTCACCCGACGAAATTCGACGTGGCTTATGCCTTCCTGTCCGCCATTGAAGGGATGGATCTGGTTCGTGCACAATTGCTTGCCGAAATTGTTTACCGCCCGCGGGACAGCACTCTCTCCTCTTTCGAACAGATCCGCTCCAAGGTCCAGGAACGCCTCACCTTTGTCTTCGGCCAGCAATATGAGCTTTTGCGTACCTGGCTGGAGGAATATCGCGCGCAGCCGGTGGAACCGCTCGACCACTTCCTCCGCAGTCTTTTTGGGGAAATCTTGTCACAAAAAGGCTTCGGTTTCCACAGCAACTTGGATGCCGCCCGTACTGCCGCCAGCCTGATCGAATCCATCCAGAAGTTCCGCCAGGCGATGGAAGCCTCCGGAGATGCCGGCATGGATGTGGGCAGTGAATACCTGGCCATGCTCCAGGATGGCGTCATTGCCGCGCAATATATCGAAGCCTGGCAAACCGAACCTGCCGAGGCCGTCCTGATTGCCCCGGCGCATACCTTTCTTATGATGAATCGGCCGGCCAGAGTCCAATTCTGGCTGGATGTCGGCTCAGGGGGATGGTGGGAACGGCTGTTCCAGCCATTGACTCAGCCTTATGTCTTGAGCCGCGCCTGGGAGCGAAACCGGCTGTGGACCGATGCAGATGACCAGGCCGCCAACCAGCAAACCCTCAGTCGCGTGGTGACCGGCTTGCTGCGGCGCTGCAGAGAGCGCACCTTCCTGGGCATGAGTGACCTGGGTGAATCGGGCTTCGAACAACGCGGGCCGTTGTTGAAGGCTATCTGGAAGATGCAGTTGGAAATTCAGATTAATAATGAAAAATAGATATTTAACGGTATTCTTGATCATAACATTGCTTGGATTGGCCGGCTGCACTGGGGCTGGGACCGCGACCGTTTCACCATCAACTCCAACCTCCATACCCTCTTCCCCGCCTCCGATCGAATCGCATACGCCGTCAGAAACAAGCACTCCCGATCCGACCTTGACCGCGATTACGAATGCGACTCCTGTCCCGCAGGTTACCCTGGAAGCCGTCGGCGATATCATGCTGGGCCGGACGGTCGGACAACAGGTGTTGGCAAAGGGTCCGCAAATCGTCTTTGCCGGCGTACAATCTGCCCTGGATTCCGCCGACGTTCTGGTGGGTAACCTGGAATGCGCCATTACCGACCAAAACCAGCCAGCCCAAAAATCTTACGACCTGAAAGCTCCCCCACAGACCGCCCAGGCCCTGTGGCTGGCCGGGTTCGCTGTGCTTAGCCAGGCCAACAACCACGCCATGGATTTCGGGTCTGCCGGGCTGGCGGATACCCAAAAATATCTCCGTCAATACGGCATTGCCACGGTGGGAGCCGGGGTGGATGCCGCCGCAGCCCATACCCCGGTGATCATTACGCGGAATGGGTTGCGGATGGCCTTCCTGGCTTACGTGGATGTGCCGCCTGAGAAATCCGGTTTTGACCCGCGTACTTGGACCGCCACCTTAACCAGTCCCGGGGTTGCCTGGGCTGACCCGGGCCAGATCAAGTCGGATGTGCAGGCTGCCAAACTCCACGCGGATGTGGTCATCGTCCTGCTGCATGGCGGTATTGAGATCACGGACGTGATTAACAACATTGACGCCAACCAGCGCCTGGAAGCGCATACTGCCATTGATGCTGGTGCAGCATTGGTAATCGGGTCACACCCGCATGTGCTGCAACAGATCGAACCCTATCATGGCGGGTTGATCGCCTACAGCCTGGGCAATTTTGTTTTCGACCAGTATCGTGGAATCGCCAACGCAACCATCATCCTGCGGGTAATATTGAACCACGCCGGCGTACAGGGTTACACTTATGTCCCGGTATTGATCGAGAACGGGCTGCCGCACCTCATCACTGCGCAGGATGCTCCGGCTATTGGGACTCTGGTCGCCCCGCCCAAACCATAATGGATCGATTATCCAATGAATCGCTTTTACCACTTCAGCGAAAGGAACCTGATCGCAAATGGCATCAACCAATGATTCCACCCGGGAAGAGAACGTTTTCAAACCGCATTACCCATTGCGTATCCGGATGTCTGTCATTCTCTATCCAATTGGAGTAGTAGCCTGCATCTTCTTTATTTACATGGCGATCGCCTCTCATGCGATCATTCCTTACGCCATCTACGCCATCATCTTTGGATTCACCGTATTGAGCATGCCGATGATTATCTTTCGGGAAGTCCGTTTTGGCGAGACGATTATCCTCAAGCGTTATTTTCTACCTCCTCGGATCATCCAGTATGAGGATGTGACCGATTTCACACTGCGCGGGCTGGTTGCCAGGCATGGTGGTATTCCCCTGGCGAATGTCCAGAACCGGAGCGAATTCGAGAAAATTATCCGACGTCTGGTTGCTCGGAATAAGATAAACTTCAAGAAATAGATCCATCCAATGGAGTTCAACTTTCGCCTCGCCCAATCTCAGATCCTCGCCTATACCGGCGGGAAACTCGGCATCTCGGCCGTGCCAGGTTCCGGAAAGACCTTCACCCTTAGCGCCCTGGCTGCCCAGCTGATCCGCTCCGGGCGTATCGGCGACGAACAGGAAGTGCTGGTCGTCACGCTGGTCAACTCGGCCGTGGATAATTTTGCGGCCCGCATCAAGGATTCCCTGGCCATACCCATGCCCTTCGGCTACCGAATCCGCACCCTGCACGGGTTGGCGCATGATATCGTGCGTGAAAAACCCGCCGCGGTCGGCCTGGAGGACCGCTTTGCCATCCTCGATGAACGGGAAGCCGATTTCATTCGTAAGGAAGCGGCTACAACATGGCTACACGCAAATTCTTATGCCTTGAATGATTTTCTCAACCTGGATCTGGATGAAAACAAACGCGACTGGGTGCACCGCCAACAATTGCCGGAGTTGGTCACCGGCATCGCCCTGGCCTTCATCCGCTCCGCCAAGGATAACCGCCTGACCCCCGAGAAATTCCGCGACCTGCTCGTGGCCGCGCCGGCGCCCCTACCGCTGGCCGAAATGGGGTTGGCCATCTATACCGATTACCAGCGCGCCCTGGCCTATCGCGGCGCAGTCGACTTCGATGACCTGATCCGACTGGCCATCGATTTGCTCGAGAACGACCCGGAATTTCTTGAACGCTTGCGTTATCGCTGGCCATATATCCTCGAAGATGAGGCCCAGGATTCCAGCAAATTGCAGGAACAGATCCTGCGCTTGCTTGCCGGACCTCAGGGCAACTGGGTACGAGTCGGAGACCCGAACCAGGCCATCTTCGAAACCTTTACCACCGCCTCCCCCGAGCATCTGATCGATTTCATTCACTCCGAAACGGACCAGTACCGCGAATTGCCCGATTCGGGTCGTTGCCAGCCCTCCATCATTGATCTGGCCAACCAGTTGATCAAATGGGTGAACGACGCCTATCCCATTGCTGGGGCACGCGACGCGCTGACCGTGCCTTACATCCATCCCGCACCCGCAGGGGATCCGCAACCCAATCCGGCCGATGACCCGGACGGCCTTAAGCTGATCGGGCGGAAATACACTCCCGAGCAGGAAGTGGAAGCAGTCGTCAAATCCATCGCAAAGTGGCTGCCCGGGCATCCCGACTCCACCCTGGCCGTCCTGGTGCCCCGCAACCAGCGCGGCGCGGATGTGATTGACTCGCTCAAACGCCGCAATGTCGACTTCGTGGAATTGCTCGGCAGTACATCTTCCACGCGCATGGCAGCCAGGCGGCTGGGGGACGTGGTAAGCGCCCTGGCTGACCCACAATCTTCCGGCCGGCTGGCAAATGCCTATCTGGCCTGGAGACGCAATGAAGAAGATACCGCCAACGATGACTTCCTACGCCAGGTTGCGCAATGGTTGAGTAAATGTGCCGAAGTGGAGACTTTTGTCAGCCCGAGAACCGACCGGGATTGGCTGGCCTCCATCTCCTCCCCCACCAAGGGAGGGGCCGGGGTGAGGGAAGATGGTTTGAGGGATGATGGTTTGAGGGATGATGTGCGGGAAGAGCTGGAAGAATTTCGGACCATTCTGCGGCGCTGGCAGGCTACCACTCTGCTTCCAATTGATCAGATGATCCTCACGCTGGGCCAGGATTTGTTTACTGCCTCCAATGACTTGGCCCTGGCCCACAAGCTGGCGCTTGTACTGCACCAGGCCAGCCGCGACCATGCGGAATGGCGGCTGCCCGAACTTAATAGCGAGCTCAGTTTGATCGCCCGCAATGAACGCCGATTCCTGGGCTTCAGTGAGGATGACGCCGGCTTCGACCCATCCCATCATGCCGGTAAGGTGGTGGTGACCACCATGCACAAGGCCAAGGGTCTGGAATGGGATCGGGTTTACCTGATGTCGGTCAACAATTACGATTTCCCCTCGCTCCAGCTCAATGACCGTTACATCTCTGAAAAGTGGTTCTTGCGCGACAACCTGAACCTGGAAGCCGAGACGCTGGCCCAATTGCGGGCCGTCACAACAACTGATGAATACGCCTGGTACGAACCGGGCCAGGCCACCCAACAGGCCCGGCTGGATTATGTTCGCGAACGATTGCGCCTGCTTTACGTGGGTATCACGCGGGCGAAGAAGGACCTTATCATTACCTGGAACACTGGTCGCACTGGCGAACAAACCCAGGCAATGCCGTTTTCCGCATTACAGGGATGGCTGGAAGCGAGAAAAAGCAATTACAATTGACCAGGAAAAAATACCATGGGTCGTAAAGGAAACAGATATGGCGGATTATCCGGGCGGAAAGAAAACCTGTTGTTTTGTCTTATCTGATCGATATAAGACAATTTACACCACCCTCAGGCATCCCTTCCGGTCAATAGCTGGTCTAAGTAGCAATGCATTTACTCAAGTATTAATATTTATCTTAATTCTATCGGTGGGCATATTTGCCCGCACATGGCAGTTCAACCAATTGCCTCCTGGTTTAAACCAGGACGAAGCTTCAATTGGTATTGATGCTTATAACATTGTCCATTTTGGAATAGATAGAAACGGGTTTTCATACCCAGTAAATTTCGTATCCTGGGGGGACGGCCAAAATGCCTTATACGGCTATATATTAATGCCTTTCATAGCTGTAGGAGGCCTAACGCCATTTGTTGTAAGGTTGCCGATGTTAATTTCTGGAATCCTTACACTCCCGCTGGTTTATTTCATCGCCAAACGAACATTTAATAATGTGTATGCCCTTATCGCTATGTTTCTCCTGGCAATTTCCCCCTGGCATATCGTTCTGTCGCGCTGGGGGCTGGAATCAAATATACTCCCATTTATATTTGCGCTCGGTTACATCTGTTTAATGAAATCCTCATTGACTAACAAATGGTTCATTTTAGCCTGTTTATTCTTTGCACTATGCCTTTATGCATACGGCACCACTTATGCAGCCGTACCATTATTCATGTTGATCATGATACCGGTTTTACTGGGCTTCAGGAAAGTAAGTCGAAAAAACTTAATCATTGGGATTATTAGCTTTGCTTTGGTCGGCCTGCCTATTGCCCTATTGATATTGATAAATACGATGCATTGGAACACCATCCACATTGGCATCTTTAGTATTCCACGCTATCCGATACAAGCTCGTTATGAAACCTTGACTCCGATCTCCAATACCGAAAGCATACGTCAATTTCTCCGCGATTTAAAACATAATCTGCACATATTATTATCCCTCTTGCTAAACCAGGATGATGGTTTAATCGCTAATACGGTAAGCCCATTTGGTTATTTTTATCGTTACACCTTTCCTCTTGCAATCATTGGCGGCATCATGGCACTATACTGGCGCAAATCCAATAACCGCATGGGACGATTATTATTGTTAGGTTGGTTGGCTGCATCAGTATTGATCGGATTATTGATACAAATCAACATCAACAGGATCAACCTGATATTCATCCCGCTTTTCCTGTGCATGGCCTTTCCCCTTGAATGGCTGTGGAAACACCTTAAAGCTTTATTTATCCTCTCAATCATAACTTTACTGGTTGCTTTTTCATTCTTTACTTACACATATCATGGCGCTGAGTACCGTCATCAGGCAGATGGTACTTTTTTCACAGGTCTCCTTCCAGCCCTGGATTTTGCCCGCCAGGAGGGTAACAATCCAATTTGTGTAACAGATAAGGTAAATATGCCTTATATTTTTGCATTATTCTCCGAGAAAATGGACCCAAAATTGTATTTAAACAATATTCGTTATGAAAGTAATAGCAGGCAAGTTATCAGCCTTGGAAGATATACTTTCGGTGAAAATAATTGCTCTAG
>Ga0116107_1000511_pt1 | contig 29664 bp, 24 predicted proteins | sample June2015DPH_6_10_FD_88969 | JGI IMG/M metagenome (GOLD analysis project Ga0116107, IMG submission 88969) | Peatland microbial communities from SPRUCE experiment site at the Marcell Experimental Forest, Minnesota, USA - June2015DPH_6_100 | ecosystem: Environmental > Terrestrial > Soil > Wetlands... | reverse complement strand
CTCGCCGCGCTTTACCTTGGCAAGGATTCCCGACAGTTCATTCGGCCGGTCTTCCGGAATCAGCATGGACACCGGTTTTCCAATGGCTTCCGCAGCGGAATAACCATACAGGCGCCCAGCACCGGCATTCCAACTGGTGATCAAGCCATCCAGGGTTTTCCCAATGATGGCATCATCGGATGATTCGACGATGGCAACCAGCTGGGCCAGCTTCGCCTCAGCCAGCTTACGCTCGCTGATGTCGCGGACGTTGCATTGGACCACCTTGTGATGATCCACCTGATATACATTACTGACGAACTCCACATGGAACCTGCGCCCATCGGCAGTCTCCAGCGGCAAATCTTCATAGCGGATGTATTCCTTCTGTTGTAATTCCAGGAAGTTGGCTTTGTTGGCAGCAATATCCTTAAAAAAGTCCAGTTCCCAGAGTTCTTTTCCTACGATTCCTGCGCGCGGGAACCCCAGCATCTCAACCAGGAAAGGATTCACGTCCGTGACAACTCCCGATTCGGCATCCAGGATCAAGATACCGTCCCGGGCGGCCTCGAACAGGCGGCGGTAGCGCGTCTCCGATATTAGCAAGGCCTGCGCCGCAGCAACCTGCGCCCGGGAGGAGCGCACGACCTGCTGCCGCCAATACCAAGCCAAGAAACCAATCAGGGCAAAGGTGAGAACGATGGAGGCGAAGTAAAGGATGGTTGGGAGATTCATAAAAATGCCTCTGGCATACCTGTCATTGCCAGTTCCGTGCCGCAGGCACACGTGCGAAAAAGTTGTTCTTCCCGAGCATCGCGGAGCATACCCGAATGATAAGCGATCCCCAGCCTGCGAACTTTACCCCCCTCTGAGAAGGAGATATCTTTGTTGAAAAAAAATCTCCTCCCTAAGAAACGGGGACGATGTCGCAATGACAGAATCTTGGCTTGCTTTAATTTGCGCCGGGATGCTGCCAAGGTGCACTTTGCTTGGACCATTAACTAAAAAGGCGCGGTTTCTAAAGTATCATTTTACAATAAATACTCCTCCACCGCATCCACCGGCAGGGGAGTTTTTACATCCGCCACTTGGGGGAGGCCCTCGGCCTACCCAACTACCTTACTTCAAACTCTTAACAGGCAAATACAGAGTGAAGGTGGAACCCTTGCCAACTTCACTCTCCACCTCGATGAGCCCGCCGTTGGCTTCTGCCAGCTTCCGGCTGACCGCCAGACCCAGCCCGATGCCCCTGAGCTTGGTGGTGAAAAGCGGCTCAAAGAGTTTCTTCAGATTCTCCGGAGTGATGCCTGTGCCGGTATCCTTAACGTTGATCCGAACCCACTGACCGCCCTTCACCTTTGACTGGACACCGCTCACTGTCAACTGTCCTGCCTCTTTCATGGCCTGGCAGGCATTGGTGGTCAGATTGCCCAGCACCTGCTCAATCTGGCGCAGGTCGACAAAGACATCTGGCAGGTCAGGTGGCAGATCGAGCACCGTCGTAATGTACTCCGGCACCGGGAAGCGTTCGAGCACGAGCTGAACCAGAGCAGGGATGGCCACCAGTTCCTGGTCGACAGACTTGATGCGCGCGAAGTCCAGCAGGTCGGTGATGATCTTTTCAGCGTTGTGCACTTCCTGCTCGATCACGCCGTGGTACTTGCGGATCTTTTCATCCGCCTCCGGCTGGACCAGCTTCAGATAGTAGATCGCGTTATTGATGACACCCAGCGGGTTGCGCAATTCGTGGCCGACACTGCCGGCCAGTTGGCCCAGCAGGGCCAGTTTTTCCTGGCTGACCAGTTTCTCCTGGGCTTCGGTCAGTTCGCGCGTGCGGGCTGTCACTTCGGTGGCGAGACGGGCATTGTAATCCCGCAGGGCTTCCTCGGCCTGCTTGCGCTCGGTGATATCCGTCCAGGCGCCAATAATTTCGCGTGTCCCATTTTCCTCGTCCCGCAACAAGCGATGTTCATCATGCAGCCAGATGATCCGGCCATCCTTCCGCAGGAAACGGTATTCGTGCCCATAAAAGTCATCGAAAAGGTGCTCCATAGAAGCCTGGACAGATGGTCGGTCCTGCGGATGGACTTGTCCCAGCCACCAGGAGGGTACCATTGCATCCTCTGGTTGAAAACCCAGAACGGTCTCAATGTTTTCACTGATCCAGATGGGAGTGGCCTGGTCGCCCGCTCTCGTGAGAGCATAAATGACGGTCGGGCTGTTGGCCAGCATATGAGTCAGGCGTTCGGAGGTTTCGCGTAAAAGCTCCTCGGCCTGTTTTTGCGCGCTGATGTCCTGGGAAATCACTTGAATTCCCACCACCTTATGCTGCTCATCCAGCAGCGGCTGGTAAGAGGAACGGATCCATCTTGTTCCCGCGGGCATGCTAAATTTCGTCTCAAAGACTTCTGCCACACCCGAGGCCAGGACACGCCGCATGCGCTCATCCACAATCGGGCCTTGTCCGGGTCCAAACACCTCCAGTGCGGGTTTGCCAAGCGCGTCCGCCGGCATGGTCAACCCTTGGGACTGGCTGTTTTGGAGGACGACGCGGCAATCCATATCAAAGATGCTGTTGGCCGTGCCGGAATGTTCGAAGATTAATTGATACCTGGCTTCGCTCTCACGTAATTTCTCTTCGGCCAACTTGCGGTCGGTGATGTCATTAATGGAAGTCACCAGGTACAGCGGCTGGCCAGCCTGGTCCCGGCGTAAAGCCGTGCCGATATCCGCCCAAACAATCGAGCCATTCTTATGGATATATCTTTTGGTGAAACGCACCGTCTCTTTTTCACCCGAAAGAAGCGTATCAATCTCCCTTTGTGTCAATGCAATGTCATCGGGATGCGTGATCTCCTGCCACATGCTCGCTTGGAGTTCCTGCGGGGAATAGCCCAGCATTTCACAAAAAGCCCGGTTTACACTGATCTCACCGGAAGGCTGGGTGATGGATTCCCCAAGGACCGAATGGGTAAACACATACTCGAACTCATCCTCGCTAATCTGCGGATCGCTTCGGGCAGCCTGCCCTCTTTTCAACCCCAGACGGGCTTCCCGCAGCATAGTCTCCATCTGGCCGGCGATCAGGGTGGAGACCAGTGCAAACACGAACAACACCGCTACGGACAGGTAATTGTATGTGAAAACCGTCTTCCCGGTCAGATAGAACCCCGTGTAACCGGCCGCCGCCAGCAGCGCGAACAAAAAGGAATACACCGGCCCGACCAGGAAACTGGCCGCCACAACCGGGATGGCATAGGCCAGCAGGACGCGGTCCAGCGTATTCAGGGGATCGAAGAGTGTAATTACCAGGGTTATCAGCACCAGGAAAATGCCGGCCGCCAGCTTTACCCAGCCGCGGCGGTTGAGCCAGAAGAGTCCCGCCAGCGCGGCGAATACGACCGCGTTTTCGAGCAGATACAACCCATATCCCTGGCCTGGTTCAGTAAATGTTTGGATGAGATTGATGATGCTGAGCACCAGCAGGAGCAGCAGGCAACCCAGCAGGATGCCCGCCAGCAACCGCCCGCGCCGACGCGAATCAGGCTCCGGGTTCCTGACCAAGACAGCCCTTTCGTACCAGGCCCGCCACTTTTTCCGCCACGCCCCGGCCGGGGTTATGCTTGTTTCCATAAGCCGCCTTTTGACAGGCGTGATTGTTCCCCTTGAATTGCGACTCACGCCTTAATACCATTGTACAACCAATCAATGGGTTGCGCATCTGCGTCAACCCACAGAATTATTAAGCCCATCCATGCTGAATTCGCTGACAATCCCCGGCTTGCAGGGAATTCCCCCAATTGCAAGGAGATGGCTTAGGCTAAAAAGGCCTTGCAATGACACCGTTTATCGTCATTGCAAGGCGGTGTCCATGTGTTCTCTGACCCCTGATGGCTGTTCTTTGTTCCCTGTAAGACTCTACTCGTCGTTCAACCCGGTGATACCCTCCCGCAGGGCATATAGTGCTGCCTGGGTGCGGTTGGCCAGCTGGAGTTTATCCAGGATGCTGCTGACATACTTTGCAATGGTCCGTTCGTTGACTACCAGCTTCTCGGCGATTTCCTGGTTGCTCAATCCACGTGCGATCAGGCGGATGGTTTCCAATTCGCGCCGGGTCAGCGGGTCCGCAGTATAGGTCAACTCGGTGGGATGGTTGATCTCCTGGATCAATTTGACCGCAATGGAAGGCTGTAATGAGGCCCGGCCCTGGTCCACATCCCGGACTGCCTGGAGCAATTGATCGCGCGTGGCATCCTTGAGGATATAACCCAAAGCCCCGGCCTTGATGGCCTGATAAACCAGATCGTTCTCGGCGTAGGCAGTCACCACCAGGATGCGCGTGTTTGGCGATACCTCCCTAACCTTCGGGATGGTGGTAAGGCCATCCTGGTTGGGCATCATCATATCGAGCAGTACGACATCCGGCTTTTCTTTCTTAATGATTTCCACCGCCTGGATCCCGTCGGAAGCCTGGCCGATCACTTCAATATCCGAATAATTGGTCAGGATGGCTGCCAGTCCTTCCCTGACCACGGTCTGATCATCTACAACGAGTAAACGGATTTTTTTCATGGTTTTCTCTTGTCCCTGGTTGCTTGCGGAATTTTGTTTTCATCAACCGTTGCGATTATTTTTGTCCCTTTTCCCGGGACTGACCGGATGGTTAATTTGCCATCCACCTTGGCAACCCTTTCCTGCATGATCCGCAATCCCATGCCGGCATTGCTCCTGGCCTTGAGGTCGAAACCGCAACCGTCATCCACCACTTCGAGGATAACCGCAGACTTGCGCCTCTTCAGAAGAATCGTCACAGACTTGGCATCGGCATATTTTATTATATTGTTTAATGCCTCCATGGCAATATTATATAAAACGTTTTCTTTTTCCAGGGACAGGTTGATTTCTTCATCCGCCAGCACCCGGGCTTTCATATTCGCCCGCCCCTCCACCGCGGAGAGCCGTTCGTTCAGGGCTGCCACCAGCCCTTTGTTTTCCAGGTCCACCGGTTTCATCTGGAAAATGAACAGGCGCATCTCTTTCAATGTCTGGCGGGCGCTCTCGCCAATCCGGGCCAGGTCTTCCGCCCGTATGGAAGAGCCGGTCTCCAACCTAGCCTGGGCGGCTTCGGTTAATTGCACAACACCATACAGTTTTTGGGAGATGGAATCGTGTAAATCCCTGCCCAGGCTGCGGCGTTCCTCCTGGGCCAGGGCCTGTTTTCGAGTCCGATCATTGCGTATGAAGGAGGCCAACTCCTCGGCCACGATCGCCAGGCGGGTGATTTCGCCATTTCCGAAAGCCGGCGCTTCCTCCTTCTTGACCAGGCCAATCACTCCCAACCCATGCTCACCGGCCATCAAAGGCTGCATAAGCATGGATTTATTGCCCGATCGCTGCATGGCGGGTGGGAAGCGTTCATCCGTGGAGATATCCGGGGCGAAAAAGGGCTCCTGCTGTTCAAGGACCTGTGCCACGATGCGGGTTACTGCCGGTGAGGTGGACAGGTGCTCCAACTCCTTGCGCGCCACCCCGTGGTGCGCCGCCAGGTAAAACTTGGGTACCTCTGCATTAGAACCCACATCTTCCAGCAGGAAAATCAGGCCGGCCTGGCTGTGAAACGCATATACGATCTGCGAGATGGACTCAGTTAAAAAATCATTCTGGTTTACAGTCCGGAAGGCTGTATCAGAAATGGAATGCAGCAGCACGAACATTTCATCGCGTGCCAGTTGCCGGGCATTATCCGCCCTTCTGCGATCGGCAATATCGCGCCATAAAACGACTTTGCCAACCGGTTGTTCCGTTGGGCGGATAAGAGGCAGGATGCGCAAGCTGAGATAGCGCAACTCGCCATTCACATTCACGCTGCCTCTCAATTCCGTTTCCCGCATGGAAGGTTCCTGGTCCAGTTTGAGCCAATTCTGCAGGAAGTCTTCCGCCGGTTTGCCGAAGGTCTCTTCGCGTGTAACCCCCAGGAGTGTCTCCGCGGCCGGATTGAGGTCCACGATCCGGTTATTCAAATCCAATACCATCCAACCCTCGCTCATACTTTCAACCACCATATCACGGGCGATGGGGACAATATCCATTAATTTGTACCGGTAGATGCTGTACACCAGCAAACCACCCGTAATGATAAATGATGCCAGGGGTGGTTCCAGGTTAAGAATGAATTTAAATGTTGCCAGGCTGATAATTTTGGTCAGGATCGGTATAAAAACTCCGATGATGATCGTGATGGACTGGAGTATGTATTGCCTGGGCTTGTTGAGAAAAGTCTGGGTCAGCAGGATCAGCGCCAGAATCATCAAGCCGTCTGAATACGAGGCATTTATCCAGTACCATGGGCTGGAGTTGAGAAATAATCCTGTGCTGGCAAGACCATAGGTGGTGGAGAAATACGCCTGCCAGCGGTCCGTCCAAAACAAGAACTGCGTGACCAGGGGTTCCAGGCAAAGCAGCAGGATCCCCCACTTGCTCAACCATTCTTCATGATTGGTGTAAGCAATGATGAATGTCAATAAAGCCGTCGACGTGACGGTGGCCCCCAAGGTGATCAGCGCCAGCCAGAATCTACCATCCGAATGCGGAAGATAAATTATTTTATAAAGAAGAATACCGTACGCGGCAGTCCAGATGATCAGGGCAGACGAAAAGACAACCAGGCTGGCAGCCCCGCGGACTTTCCGCTGCCGCCGGATCAACAGGACGATGCCTACTGCAATTCCTATGATTGGTAGAACGAAACCGAATGGCATGCCCAGGTCGCTTTCTGAATTCCGTGTTTATTCGTGTACGGCCGCCCCGGCATTGTGGGGGGTTTGGATCAGTTTCTTTTGCTTTTCGGCCAAATCTTTCTTTCCCAACCGGCGATAACATGTCTCCAGTGCTGAATTTGTCAGGGAACTTTGCGGATCCAGCCGGAGGGCATGTTTATATGCAATTATAGCATCGGAAAAGCGCTCTTCGATATGGTAAAAATGCCCAAGATTGCTCCACAGGCCGGCCTCCTGCGGATTGAGGCGCACGGCTTTCCGGCAGGCCCGGACAGCCCGCAGCGGTTGTTCCAAATCCAGATAGACCAGTCCCAGTTTTGCCCAAAATGCAGCCAGCCAGACGGTGTCATTCAACTGCCGGGCAATCTGCCTGCCTTGTTGCAGGCGTTGAATGGTTCGATCATAGGTCTTTTTGCCATAATACAGGCCGGCCAGCTTGAAAAGCAACTCCATCCGGATCCTGAGGAAATCGGTTTGTTCCGGCAGGTTGGCCAGACGCGCCTCGTGCAATCGAATCTGTTCGTCAAGGAACTGAGACTGGCCTGGCAAACCCTGGGCTGGTTCGCCCCATGCACCAGCCGACATTTCCGGAAGTTCCGGTTCGGCAGTATCATTGAATTCCACTACACGGTGACGGAAGGCCCAGAAATCCGGCGCATGGCGGGATAGCGCCATCGCCTCATCCCGGTCAAGCCAGATGACCACCCGGATGGCATAATCCACGAAATACTCCCGGCGCATATTGAGAGCGCGGTAGGCATTGGCGCTCTCTTTCCCGCCGCCGCACGAAAGGCCACTGACCGAGAAAACGGAACGATCCCGCTCCGGACGTTGGGAAAGCAACAAGGGGATGTCAAAATGGCTTGCATCCACGTCAAAGGGGACCAACGACTGTCCATTTTCAGTTAGGCGCTTTTCCAGAGCACGTTCTGCCCTCGCCCGCACCGATTCAAATTCATAGAAGACCAGCAGTATGGATGGCCGCTGCCGTTCGAACGCGAACGAAAGCTCTTCGAAGAGCTGATCGATCCGCTCCTCAAAGGACTCGCTTTGTTCCGATTTCTTTTGGTCAGATTCTTTTGGCATGGTTTTTGGGCGGGTGTTGGCTGTTCCCTAGTGTACTTTCATTATACACTGCGGCGCAACTGAAAATTGCAATCCAATTCCCTCTAAAAATCGTACGGAACTCAAAATCTGAAGCCGTGCATGTCTTCAAACCTGAAAATTAATCCGGTTATCCGACCATGGAACTCTAAGACTATCCGACTATTTAATATACAATAGGGATGTGAAGCCCCTTCTCCGAACCCGCCTGTGTTTGTTTGCCTGGTACCTGACCGGCGGCCTGCTCCTGCTGGCTACGGCTGCTTGCAGCTCGTCGTCGCCGCCAAACCGTCCTTGGGTCCAGGCCGATTTGCGCGCCCTAGACCAGAAAGTTACCGCCAGCCCTGACACCGATATCCTGGCAGTCTACACACGCACCACCGATCTAAGCGTGGATATCCGTGTTGACTTGTTGGATATTAACCCCGGCGATGTCTACGCCCTCAAGATTGTTCTATGGGATAACCGGGATTTTTCCAAAACTCCCCTGACGATCGACATGTCATCCACCGGCGCAGTCCAGACCAGCGGGATCCAGGCCGGAAAACCAATCATCTGGCCGCGTGTCGTCCAGGATTACCAGTTGGATACCGTCACTGTCAACCTCAACCGGGCTTTCATCGGCGACCGCTACCACCTGGATGTTTCCTCATATACCACCGCCCCGCTGGCGCTGGCAGATGAAGTTGACGACGTCCGTTCCGATGGCCCGGCCCCACGCGAATTTGCGCCCTTCCTGATGGCCTTCTGGGATGTCTTCCCAGCCTCCACCCCGACCCAAGCCCTGCGCGATTGGGATGGCGCGCACTCCGGCCCGCTCGGCTCGCGCCACGGCTTGAAGTATATCCTGGCAGCCGCCGGGCAATTTGGTTATCCCATGGCACTGCTGGACCTCAAGAATCCTGCCAGCCTGGCAGCCTTGGACTTCATGGGCAATCTTCCGGAGATCAAAGACTTGCAGGCGCGCGGCCTGCTTATCCTCCCGGATGTAGCCTACGGCGAACCGGCGACCTTTGCCCTAGGATTAAGCAACCGGGCCGCCGCCGGGTTTGGCCTGCCCGCCAGCCAATTCGTTTACGCACTCTCACCGGACCCTTTGGCAAACCTAAAGCAGGTCGCACTGGCCGGTTACCGGGCCCAGTTCCTGCCTCTCACCGATGATACCCACCTGGCAAAATCGGGCGGGCGGCTGCTCATCCCGCTCCCACCTGCCAATGCCATCCAAGCCACCCAGGATGGGCCATCCTTGGAAGTGCGGCGTGCCCTCATCTCAACCGCTCTCTCGCCAGACCCGGCCGACCTGGTGGTACTGGGGGGCAGCCTGACTCAATCCACCTGGGGCGACCCGGACATGGCCGATCCCACTTTTGAATGGATTGCCGCCCACCCGTGGATACAACCGCTGGCAAGCCCGGGTTTATTGGCCTTCCCAAGCCGGTCGCTACCGATTCCAGTGTCCGCCACGGCAAGCAGCCAGCCCTGGTTGGCAGCTTTGCAATCCGCCCCGGATAATGCCGCCAGCTTGTCCGCCTGGCAGACCTATCTGACACTGAGTGCCTACACACCCGACCCGCAATTGCAGGCATTGGGCCGCGCCTATCTTGGCCAGGTGGGTGAATTGCTGGCAGCTGCCAACTGGGCAAACCAGCCATCTGCCCGTGTTGATTGCAGCGTTGATTTGAACGGCGATGGCCGGGACGAATGCATCCTGGCAAACCGGCAATATTTTGCCATTCTGGAGACAGACGGAGCCCGCTTGACGCAATTCTTCTATCGGGATGCAAATGGCCCGCACCAGCTGGTTGGGCCTTCCTCGCAGTTCGCAATCGGGTTGAGTGACCCATCCGAATGGCATCCGGAGAACGGCGAAGCGGCGGACCCAAATGGTATTCCCGGCGCGTTCTCGGATGCCAGCGCTACCTGGACAGCCTACACCCCAACTCTCCAGCCGGCTGGGATCACCTTTACCAGCCCGGACGGCCGCCTGCTCAAGCATTACCAATTAACAGCGAATGGCATGGAAGTGCATTATCAGGGACCCGGTCCGGTGAGCACCCTTATCCCGCTGGCAGTGGACCCACAAAGGTATTATTCCGGCCCGGTGGATTATCAGGCCACGCTGGCGCCGCATGCCTGGACATGGAGCCTGGCAGGAGGCAGCCGCGTCGAGGTCAGCACCGACGCGACCATTTCGGCGAAAGCCTTTACCGCCGCAATTCCTTTCCTTTCTTCATCCGAAGATCCCAACCTGGATTATCCGAAAGGGGATTATCTGCCTTTTCCGCTGTCACTGGTAACCATCCAGAGTAGCGGAAATTTTAGTGTAGAGATAATCGTTGGATGAATAATTGCACAATCCCCTTATTTATGGTAAAGTTTGTTTGGAAAATGATTCTTTTCAATCGGTTGTGTTGGATGTCCGCGTCAGATCAAGGTACAACCCGAAAATCATAGAAGAACCACAATTTGAGTGCAGGCACTCAAAATACGAACTCATCCTGAATTATCGGATAGGTTCCAAGCCAAATGGAATAAATATTTGGGAGCAAACCATGAAAAAGCAAGATATTCCCGATATTGTTGTCAGCAGACTCCCGATTTACCTGCGGGCCCTGCGCCGGATGCAAGCGTTGGAACAGGAGAACACCTCCTCACAGGAACTGGGCGAACAGGTGGGCATCTCAGCCGCACAAATCCGTAAAGACCTTTCGCAATTCGGGGAATTTGGCAAACAGGGTACCGGCTATAACATTGTTTTTTTGATCGGCAAACTGCGTGAAATCCTGCAACTGGACCATTTTTGGGATGTGGCCCTGGTAGGGATGGGCGATATGGGCCATGCCCTGGCGCGTTACCAGGGTTTTCATGACCGTGGTTTCCGTGTAGCATTGGTCTTCGATAATGACCCGGCAAAGATTGGAGTGCAGGTGGGCAGATTTATGATCCAGGATACGCGCGAGATGGGAAAAGTCATCCAGGAGGCCGGTATCAAGGTGGCGATGGTGTGTGTCCCGGCCTCAGTGGCCCAGGCAGTCACCAATCAGTTGGTGGAGGCAGGGATCAAAGCCATCCTGAATTATGCGCCCATCAGCCTGAATGTTCCGGCAGGGGTCAGAGTGCAATACCTGGACCCATCCATTGGTTTGCAGAGAATGACCTATTATCTGGATTAAAAGCTATTTAAAAAATTAAAAGATGTTCGTAAATTGAGCGTGTGCGGCTTTGCACCCTTCGGGTATGCTACGCGGCCGCACACGCTCAATTAATGGTTCTTCCATTATTTTACGGGTTTTATAAAATTGGTACTGCCACGAAGCCCAGCCCATACGGGCCGACATGCGTCCCGATGGCAGTGGTGACATTGACCAGCAATGGGGGTATAGACACCTTTGACCTGACATGCTCCAATAATTGGCAGGCAGCCGATTCGGCATAGGTATGCAGTACCGCCAGACGTTCCAATTGTCCCCAAGAATTGAGCAACTCGACCAACCGCTCGACTCCCTGCAGACGCGTGCGCGCCTGCCCGAGCCGGCGGACGATACCAACGCGCAATTCGATCAACGGTTGCAATCGAATCGCCCCGCCAATCATTGCAGCCGTCCATGAAACACGTCCGCTGCGGTGGATGTAAGCGATGGTTTCCAGCAGGGCCGTCATCCGCACACGTTTCCGCACGCTTTCGACCAGGCTCAACACCTGCTCCCGCCCGGCCCCCTGTGCGGCAGCTTCCGCTGCCAGAATAACCTGGTAACCGAGACCCAGACTTAGCTGCCCGCTGTCCAAAACGGTCACGCGCCAGCCAAATTTCTGCGACGCCAGCCGGGCGGCGTTATAAATGCCGCTCAATGCATCCGGAGGATGGATAGAGACGACCGAGTCTGCTCCGGCCTTGAGCAATTTCTCGTAATGTTCCTAGAATGAACCGACCGAGGGGCTTGAAGTGGTTGGCAGGCTTCGCAGAGCTGGCAGATGGGTATAGAACTCTTCACGACTGATTTCCAATCCATCGGCATAACTCTTCCCGTTAATATTGATCAGCACCGGAACTATCTCGATACCATACTGTCCGGCCAGAGCAGCGGGAATATCCGAGCTGCTGTCAGTGACAAAACCTGTTTTCATCTCCGCCTTTGGTCCGTCGACTCCAATACGACCAGCTCGATGCTGCGCGGGCCAAACATCGCTGCCAGATGGGGCTGGGTTGAGTGCTCGCTGAAAAGCGTCTCTGGAAAAGTATCCTGCACAAACTGGCGTAAAGGGCTGGTACTCAGGCTGCCACGACCGGAACAGTTAACCAGGGCAATCTGGGCTGGGGCTTCGAACTCACCTAAAAAGTCCTGAAATGCCTCAAACAAGTGCCGCGGGGTGCGCACCTTTTCCATGGGAACCAACCGCCCATCTTCGAAAGTGAAAATGGGCAAAATTCCCATCATCTCGCCGACTAATGCCTGGGCATATTCCATATGTCCGGATTGGGCCAGGTACGTCAGCTCCGGGATACAGAGTAACAAGTAGATCCGTGGGATGCTGGCTCGCAATTGCCGGTCGATCTCCTTCAGCGATGCCCCCTCCGAGGCCGCCTGTGCTGCAATCTGGACGAGCATACCCAACCCGAGCGCGGTCGTCAGGCTATCTATCACTTCCACAACCGCGCCGTTACTGTATTGTTCTGCGGCCGCCAGGGCGTGATTCATTGTGGGACTAAATAATGAGGAGAGTGTTACGACCAAAATAGAGTCGTAATCGCGGCCCAACCTGGCATAGAACTGGATAAATTCCTGCGGAGAAGGTGCTACTAGCCGTCTCTGGTTAACGAAACCACCCGGCAAAGACCGGCCTTCCTGGTGTTCGACATGCTGGAGGTCGAATGGTATGACGTGCACACGGTCATACCCCGGGAACCGGGGCTGCGTGAACTGGGCTGTGCTGTCGGTAAGGATGCAGACGTAGGACATCGGTTAACTCTGAGCCAGGCGGGCAAAACTCCGGCCAGACATGGGATCATTCTACTGAAAGGATAAACTGATAATGCGGTTGACCGCCATCCTGCAATTCCACTTCCTGAGCCGGATAGGCCGCCCGGATCACATCCACGATCCGGTTGGCTTCGGTGACTGGCATATCCTCACCATAAAAAAGCGTGATCAGTTCGCGCTCGGCAGTCCCGGCTTTTTTCAATCCACCCAGACAGGCTGATTCCACCGAAACCGTTGAAACAGCCAGGTTACCATTCACCAGTGCAATAACCTGTCCCTGTTCCACCGAGACGCCATCAATCTCCACCGTGCGGGTCGCGGTCGTGATTTCAATCGTTATTACATCCTCAATGGACTTGGTCATCCTGGAGACCACCGCTTCCAAATCGCCATCCGGGTTCAGGTGCATCATGGCTGCCAGTCCCTGCGGAATGGTACGGCTGGGAATAATATGCACGTTCTTGACAGTTACATCCTTGGCCTGTTGCGCGGCCAGGATGATGTTCTTGTTATTGGGCAAAATGATGATTTTATCAGTCGGCAAATTCTCAAAGGCGTCCAGTATATCCTTGGTGGACGGATTCATCGTCTGTCCTCCCTCAACGATGCCTGCCACTCCCAGGCTGGCGAAGACGCGCGAAATTCCACGCCCCGGCGAGACGGCCACCACTGCGATCTGTCCTGCCTCAATATTTGCCAACTCGATATGCCCCCCGCTGGATTTTTTCCCTATATCTTCCATCTGGGCTACCAGGTTTTCCATGGCAATCTTGGTGATTGTTCCCAAGCCCATAATGTAATCAGCCGGCTTGTTGCGATTTTCGGTGGGGACGTGGATATGCATCCGGTACATACCTTCCCCCTCGCCCACCTGGATGGAGGTTCCCATCGTTTCCAATTCAGCATAGAAGTTCCGTAGATCAAGTTCCTGGGCAGGCACGAAGTCGACCACCACCTCGAAATCCTGGCCTGGTTCGATGTCTTCCATGGCATTCTCCAGATTCATGGCCGAAAGAGGCTGGACAGTTGCGACAGGTACATCCAGTGGCTCGCCTAAAATATAGCGCAGCATTCCTTCCAGAATGAAAAACAGGCCTTTGCCACCCGAATCAACCACACCGGCCTGTTTGAGAACCGGCAGCAGGTCGGGGGTCCGTTCCACCGAAGCATTCGCCGCAGGAACGATGCGTGCCAGAATTTCGTAGGGATCGGTGGTCTCACGCAGGGCTTCTTCCGCGGCAGTCGCAATATCCTTGGCAACAGTCAGGATGGTTCCCTCCACCGGCCGGACGACGCCTTTATAAGCAGTATCGCGCCCCTCGGCAAAAGCGCGCACCAGGGACGGGCCATCTAAAAATTCCTGGTTATGCAAGGCACGCGCAAAACCGCGCCAGAGTTGGGAAAGAATGACTCCCGAATTACCGCGCGCGCCCATCAATGCCCCCTGCGACACGGCCGCGGCCATCTGGCCAACCCCATGATGACCGAGATGGTCAATCTCCTTGTAAGCCGATTGCATGGTCAGGACCATGTTCGTGCCGGTATCGCCATCAGGGACGGGAAAAACGTTGAGCAAGTTTACCGTCTGCTGATTGGCCCGCAACCAGGTCAGCCCAGCTTCGACCAGTTTCTTGAGCATCTGCCCGTCAATCGGCGTGGACTTAAAACGCTCCAGCCGGGCTTGAATATCCGGATTCATACTAATAAATTCTCCTCATGCTAGTCGATATTGCTGATGCGCAGGCCCTGAATGTGTACATTCACATGATGGATCGGCATGCCCAAGGCCTTTTCCACCTGATAGCGCACCGCATTGGCGACACTGTCAGCCACTGAGGTAATCCGGGTGCCATATTCAATGATAATATGAACGTCAATATCTATCTCTTCGCCATTGTAGTTCACGGTAACGCCGCGAGCCGGTTCGTGGGTAATGGACATTGCCAGGCCTTCAGCCAGGTTCTTGGGAGCCAAACCGACCACACCATAGGAGGTCAACGTGGCATGGTAAGCGATGGTTGCCAGGGCACTTGGCGAAATGGAAATGGTGCCCAAAGTAGTCGTTTCTTCGCCCATAGTTTTATCCTCTATTAATTGAACATCTCATTAATCCGAGAAGGGGGGAATGCCCCATTCTTTTCCTCTTTATTGAGCAAATATGCATATATGTGATAAACACTCGACTTGTACAAGGGTGCGATTCGTGGTAGAATACGCCGCCTGTCCAAGACAGACTGGTATTATCTGATTAGAAAGGAAATCCAAAAAATGGCAAAATGCGCTCATTGTGGTAAGTCCACTACTTTTGGTCACGCTGTTTCGTTCTCCAAGCGGACAACCAACCGTCCCTTCCATCCCAACCTGCAAAAGGTGACGCTCATCGAGAACGGTCAGAAAGTGCAAAAGATTTTGTGCACCAAGTGCATCCGCACGTTGGCAAAAACAGCCTAATCAGTTTTTAATCCACCAAGACAAGGTCACGGCGCGAGCCGTGATTTTTGTTTTTATTGCACCTGATCCGTGAGGATGCCCTTCAACGCCTGGATGCCGGCCGCGATCCCATCCGGATGGTTAAAGACCGCACTTGCAGCAACAAAAGCATCTGCTCCGGCTTCCCGGACCTGGTCAATTGTTTGAATCGAGATGCCGCCATCCACCTCCAGCCAGGCGGGCGAACCAATCTGGTCCAGCCTGCGGCGAATATAGGCAACCTTCGGCACTTCCTCACCCATGAATTCCTGACCGGAATAACCGGGATGGACGGTCAGAACCAGGACAATGTCTGCCAGCGGTAAGGCCGCTTCAAGACTGCGGACCGGGGTGGACGGGTTGAGTGTTACACCAGCCATACAACCAAGGCCCTTGATCAGGTTCAACGTCCTGGCAATATCCGGGCAGGTTTCCACATGCACAATCAGGTGGCTAGCGCCGGCTTTTGCAAATGCTTCCAGCAATTTCTCCGGCTGCTCCACCATCAAGTGGACATTGATTGGCAATCTGGTGGCCCGGCGGCAGGCTTCCACAATGAATGGTCCCATGGTCAAGTTTGGCACGAAATGCCCATCCATGACATCCACATGGATCCAGCCCGCTCCGGCTGCCTCGGCTTCGGCAATTTGCTCACCGAGCCGGGTAAAATCTGCCGAAAGAATGGATGGAGCGATCAAGAAACGTTTAGGCATTGTTCCCAAGCACACAAGAGACTTTGTGCCAAACCGGTTCAGCGAATGGGCGGATTATACACGAAATATACCCATACCCAGAACGGAACAAGTCCAAGCACCGCCACCAGCGCCAGCAGACCCAGGCCAATCGAAACCCAGTCAATTTCCTGGCCCGCGGCAGAAGCGCTTACAGTGGTGGCTGCCGGGAAGCTGGTGGGCATGGTCACCGCTTCGGGGGTGAGTGCCAGCGCCGGAGAAGATTTGGCATTTCCAAAGGTCAGCAGGACGCGTCCGAGCTGATCTGCCGTGCGGTAACGCTGGGAAGGTTCTTTGGAAAGGACTTTCGTCAGGATCTGTTCCAGGACGGGGGAAATATCCGGGAGCATCTCGGCGATTGGCACCGGCTCGGCTTCGATGTGCAAATGGGCCAGCTCTGCGGTAGTATTAGCATGAAAGGGCAGCGATCCGGTCAACATTTCATACATGGTGACGCCCAACGAATACACATCCGAGGCAGGCGAAGGGGCTGCGCCGGAGGCCTGCTCGGGAGAGAAATATTGCGGTGAACCCCAGACTTCGTCATTCTGCTCCCCGGCGTGAATGGTGGAGAGAGCACGCGCAATTCCAAAATCGGTGACCTTGAGGCGCATATCCGGTGTGACCAGCATGTTCTGCGGTTTTACATCGCAGTGTACCAACCCGGCCCGGTGTGCATAGCCGAGACCAGCACAGGCCTGGATAAGCAACGGTAAGGCTTCCTCGGAGGAAAACCGGCCGCGCTGTTTGATGAGCGTTTTCAGATCCGTGCCCGGGACGTATTCCATGACGATGAAAAGTTTTTCACCATCCAAACCGAAATCATGGACGGTGACAATGTTCGGGTGAGACAGGTTGGCGGCTGATTTGGCTTCCTGGCGGAAGCGATCCAGGAAAGCCGGGTCACGCGAGTAGTTCTCGCGCAGGACTTTAACGGCCACCTCACGCTCCAGCATGGTATCGCGGGCGCGATAAACAATTGCCATGCCGCCTTTTCCCCTTTGTTCAAGGATAAGGTAGCGGTTATTGAGCATGCGGGATTCTTTCATAGATTGCCTGCGGGGATTATAACACGGCACTTTTGTGGTCCATTCCGCCGACACCCCAACTTCATTCATAACCATGGCAATCCCCAAAGGAACACGGCACAAGTATAATAAAGACATGGCCGATGCTCTGCTCATCTATAACCCGGCTGCCGGGCGTATTTCCGTACGTCCGTTCATCGGCGGCGTTATCCGTGCGCTTAATGACCATGGCTGGCGCGTGGAAGTGGCCGAATCGGTTAACGGCCGCCATACCACGCAACTGGCGCGCATGGCTGCCCAGGAAGCCTTCCGGGCAGTCTTTGCCATCGGCGGGGATGGCACTGCCGGGCAGGCGGCCAGCGGGCTGATCGGCTCACAAACTGCATTGGGTGTGCTTCCGGCCGGGACAACCAATGTGTGGGCACGCGAAATGGGTATCAATGCCTTTGTCTGGCCGCACATCCGGGCGCTGCGCCAGAATGCCCAGCTACTGGTCGAAACTCCGCCCTGTGCAGTGGATGTGGGTTTGTGCAACGGACAGCCATTCCTGATGTGGGCCGGGATCGGGCTGGATGCCATGACTGTCAAAAAACTGGACCCTCGCAAGCGTTTCGAGAAATATCTCAACTTATCCGAATACTTCGCAGCCACCGTTTGGAATGCCAGCATCTGGCACGGCATGAACCTGCGCGTCACCGCTGACAATAAGCTGGTGGAGGGGCACTACCTGCTGGGAGTTGCCAGCAATATCCGTCATTATATGGGCGGACTGGCACAGATTTCTCCCTCTGCTTATCTGGATGATGGCAGGATGGATCTCTGGTTATTCTCCGGCTCGAACCTGGCCGATACCTTCCGCCAGTTTTTTGAAATCCGCGCGGGCCGCCACACGACCTCAGACATGGCGGTCTGCATCCCGTTCCGTACCGTGCAGATTGAGTCCGAAACACCTTTCCCGATCCAAATAGACGGTGAGACGATGCTTGGTTCGCAACAGGTTACACTCGAAGTACTCCAACAAAAAATCCTTATCTTGATGCCACCACAGGCCAGGCACTTGTTGCAAAACGAACCGGTGTAATGTGAAGAATATTCTGAACGGCAAAGTATTGATTGCAATGTTGGTGATTGCCGTGCTGCTGCTATGCGGCAGCCTGGCATATATCCTGGTAATGCGACCGGCGGCCGATTCAAATCCGGAACTGGCCGCGGCAACCCCTGCTCTGACGATCATCCCAGCCCCAACTTCCACGCCGCTGCCCCTGCCCCCCACGCTGACAGCGATTCCGCCCACCCAGGGGCCAACCTCCACCCCGGCGCCAGGCCAGATCGCCATTGGTGTGTACGTGCAACCCAATACCGGCGGGGTTGGGCTGCGGATCCACACAGATCCCAGTCTAAGCGCCGCCTTTTTCTCCGCCTTTGATTCAGAGGTTTTCCTGGTCGACAATGGGCCGGAACAGGCCGACGGCTATACATGGTGGCATCTGACCGCCTCCTATGATGCGACTCGGGACGGCTGGGCCGTGCAGGATTATCTCACCGCCATTCCATCTCCATAAATATTCCTCCAAAAACCATCCAAGAACCGCATTTTGTGTGTGCGCAGCCTTGCGGCACACGCGTAAAATGCGAACTGCTTCCGAATTTTCGAATAGATGCACAATACTTATGAAACCCACTTCCATTAATGCCAACCGTGCAAAAAAAGAATTAACTGTTCTCTGGGATGACGGACATACCAGCTGGTATACGTTTTCCCTGCTGCGGGCGGGCTGCCCATGCGCCGAATGCCGCGGCGGGCACGACCGGATGGGCGATACGCCCGATCCGGCCGTTTTTGAAACACCGCAAACCGATGACTCCGCCACCCGTCTGAAGACAATTTTACAGGTAGGTTCCTATGCCATCTCGCCAGTCTGGGAGGACGGGCATGATGCCGGGATTTACCAGTGGCACTACCTACGGGCATTGTGTCCATGCGAGCAATGCAGAAAATAAAAGTCCGGCGGAAGGTTGGCTGCCGCCGGACGTGTTATTGGAAGGTATTTAGGGCGTAACCGTTGGTGTGCTCATCTCAGTAGGGTACGGTGTGGGAGTAAATGCGGAGGGTTCCGTGAAAATTGGTGTGGTTGTGGATGTATACTTGGGGATAATCGTAGGTATAAGCGTCGGGGTATAGGTGGGAGTTATATTGAGATATTGATAAGCCTGCATGCGCCACTCTATGGGCATCACATCCGCGGGAAGGGCAATCAGTTTGTTCCAGGCGTTATCGGCGCCTTGAAGGGATAACTTGTCGCCGATCTCCTCCAAGAAGACAGCTTCATAATAATAGACCTGTGCTTTGGTTGCATCTGTTTTTGCCAGCGGGGAGACTTTCTGCTCGATTTGTATGTACGCATCGCCGGGTTTCTTCTGTAAATCCAGGGCGCGCGCCAGGCCAAGTTGGGCGTCAAAGTCAGACGGATTGTAGGCTGTCGCCGATCTAAAATCTGTCACGGCCAAGCTGGCCTCTTGCAGATTAAAGTAAGCATAACCGCGCTGGGTATAGGCATCCGAGTCGCGCCGGTTGGCGTCAACGGCCTTATTAAGCGTATTTACCGCCATTTGATACTGCCCGGCTGCGTTGTAGGCCTCCCCAAGCACAAGATAAGCACTGGTATCATTAGGCGCATAGATCGTATACGTTTGCAGTACACTGACCGCTTGATCGCTCTGGCCAGTGGCGATATACCCGCGTGCCAGCGCCAGGTAGACCGGAACGAGGGTCAGGTCAATCTGGTTAGCACGCTGCGCGGATGCAAGACCAACATCGTACTCACCCAGGGCCAGTTGCGCATCCGCCAGATAGAGATAGGCCAGGGCAGAATCGGGGGAGTTTTCGACCGCAGCTCTGAAATCCGCTTCTGCCGCGCTTGGGTTGCTGGAAAGCAGATACTTGCCGCGTTGGATGTATGCATCAGTGTAATGAGGGTCAATACTGATGGCACCGTTCAAATCGTTGGATACGTCTGCTTTAGGGTTCAGAGCCAGATTGGCCAGGGCACGCCCCAGGAAAGCCGGGGCAAAATTGGCATCCTTGTTAATGGCTTTCTGATATTGATCCAGGGCTGCACGGAAATTACCCTGGGCGCTATAGATCTCGCCGATATAATAATAGACATCGGGTGCAGACGGCTCGAGGGTCTCCACCTGCTGGAACAGGGCCAATGAGTTCTTGTAATCCTTTGCGGCCAGGAAGCGCAGGCCCGCTTCAAAGGCACTATTACTGGTAACAGGATGCACGGTAATCACGTAAAGCGGCGTAGGAGTATACGTTTTATCCAGGAACCTCCAGAGCGGTGTTTGGCCCAGAAAAGTAGGCGTGGCAGAGCGCAGGTTGGGAGGAACTGTGGAGGTTGGGATGGGCGTTCTGGTCTCTGTGGAAGGAGGAGTGGGAATGATGGGAATGGCCGGGCTGGCCTTTTTCTGCAACAAAAGGCTGCCGCCAAATACCAAGCCAATCACAACCACCGCGATCCCCAGGATGATAAACACACGCGTCAGCGGGTTTTCCCAGCCAACCAGCTTCTCCTGTGCTTCGCGGGAGCTGGCCAGCTGCTGCTCCCAGCGGCGCGGCCGGTTGACCGGGAAGGGCGGCACCGAGTCGTCAGGTGGGAGCGCTCCAAGCAGGATCAGGCCGCGTTTGGCGGCGGCATTTTGTGGGTCCAACTGGATGGCGGTTTTCAGACAATACAGGCGTTCTTTGGATGTTTCCACGACCGCGCTGAGCCAGACCCAATATTCGACATTTTTCTGATCGGCTTTGAGCAGGCGTGTCAGCAAGTCGCGGGCGCGTGCCCGATCGCCTGTGCGAAGCGCCTCGATGGCCTGCCGCAGCATGGTGTCTTCCCCGGAGTCCGGAGAGAAGAATTCCTCATCATCAGCCATGAATTGAGTTTAGCACAGCCTGGGGGATGGGGCAAGTGGAACGGGTATAATTTCCCCATGCGAAGAACCCTGGCCTGCCTATTTCTTCTCCTCAGCCTGGTTGCCTGCCAGCCTAAGGCCGCAGCAACCCCGGACCTGGGAACTGCCGTGCCGTACCAGACTGGTACCCCCACCCGGACGCCCACCGTCATCCCGCCGTTGACGGAGATCATCCTGCCCACTCCGACAACTTACACATATACCGTCCTGTCGGGTGACACATTCATCAGCATCGCCCAACACTCCGGCGTCAGCGTGCAGGTATTGCAGGCAGCCAATCCGGGGGTTTCCGCGACGGCGCTTTCGGTCGGTACGAAACTGGTTATTCCGACCGGCGGCCAAGTGTCCGGCGAGCCAACCCCCACAGCCGCCACGCTGCCTGTGCTGCAAGCGCATTGCTGGCCAGAAACAACAGGCGGCCTGTGGTGCTTCGCCTTAATGCAAAATGACTATGCCGAAACGCTGGAAGATATCTCGGCGCAGTTCGCCTTGCTGGATTCTGGCGGGCAGCAAATTGCCAGCCAGGTAGTCTATGGATTGCTGGATATACTTCCCCCGGGCGCCAGCATGCCGCTGGCAGCCCATTTCACCGTTACGGTGCAGGCTTCCGCACCGGTGCAGGCCGGACCTGGGCTGCGCGTCCAGGTGCTGACGGCCATCCGCCTGCTGCCCGGGGATACTCGTTACCTGCCAGTTAGTCTGGAAAACACGCTGGTCAAGATGGGTGCTGACGGGCAATCGGCGGATGTCTCCGGCCGGGTTAGGCTGACCGGTACGGGCACGGCGAATACGTTATGGGTGCTGGCAAGCGCTTTTGATGCAGCCGGGAACGTGGTCGGGGTGCGGCGCTGGGAATCTGCTGCCGCGCTGACCGCCGTTGCTCCGGTTGCTTTCAATTTTCCGGTCTCCAGCGTAGGGCCGGGAATTGCGCAGGTGGAATTCCTAGCCGAGGCGCGGCCATAAGGGGTAGCTACGACTTAAGTCAATACAATGAATAGTTAGGGCGGGATTTGCTCCCGCCCCGACTATTTTAATGCTGGAGCCACAGGTAGCGTTCGATCGGAATGTCGATCGGCGTAAGCACAAAGCCCTTCACGTAAGGTTTCACCAGTGTGTAGGTAACGTCGTTTGAGATGAACAGCGCCGGGGCATCCTGGACAATGATCTGCTCGGCTTGCTGGTAGAGCTGGATGCGTTTGCTGACATCCTGTTCGACACGCGCCTGATCAAGAATGGCATCCAGAGCCGGGTTACTGTAATTGCCGATATTTTGCTGCGCGCCGGTATGGAACAGAACATCGGCGAAGTTCTCCGGATCGGGGTAATCGGCGCACCAACCGCTTGAAAATATCTGGCCGTGCTGACCGGAGTAAAGCAGGTCAAGATATTTGTCGGGTTCAAGATTCTCGATGGTGATCTTCACACCCAGATTCTGCTCCCACATCTGGACCATGGCTGACACGTCCGGTCCGGCCGTATTGCCAATTCCCTCTGATGTGAAGACGATAGGGGGCAATCCCTGCGGGCCGCCATATTTGGACTGTGCCAGCAACTGCTGGGCCTGCTTTGGATCATAAGGCAAGCCCTTGAGATCCGGGTTAAAACCGGGCAGGGAAGGCGGGTAGAGACCCACAGCTGGAATTCCGACACCGTTGTCGACGACATCGATGAACTTTTGCCGGTCAAATGCCATGCTGAAAGCCTGGCGCACCTTGACATCATCAAAAGGCGGCTTGGTCACATCGAAGAGCACGTAATTGGTGCACAGGCTCACGCCGCTGACCAGATCCGCATGCAACGGGTCGGCCGGGTCGAGCACGCGCGACACATCCGCCGGCGAAACACCGGTCATGTCAATTTCCCCTGATTCGTACATATCAATGCCAACACCCGTATTCAACTCAACGACGATTTGCGGGATGGAAGGCACACCCAGGTAATAATACGGATTGGCATCGTAGACCATCAACTTGAAACTGTCCCAGCGCACCAGTTTATAGGGGCCGGTGCCGTTGGGCGTGCGGTACCAATTCGGGCCGGATTCAACGTTTTTCTGGTCCAGCACAAAAGCGACCGGCATGGTCAATTTGAACAGGAAATACGGTTTGGCCGCATCGATGGTGACCTGCAGGGTATGGTCGTCGAGCGCTTTCAAACCGGAGATATGCTGGGCTTTACCGCTGTGCATATCTGCCACGCCGACAATATCCTCCAGGTAGGTCAGGACGGTATCGGACTGAGTGGCCGGGGCCGCGGCGCGTTCCCATGAATAGATGACATCCTGGGCCACCACCGGCCGGCCGTCCTGGAATTTAGCATTCGTCCGCAGGTGGAAGGTGTACACCGTGCCATCGGCCGAGATATCCCAGGATCCAGCCAGATCCGCCACCAGGTGCAGGTTGGCATCCAGGGAGACCAGTCCGCTGTAAATGCGTTTATCACCGGAATCGTGTTCGGTGGCCGGGTCATAATCCCTCGGATTGGTGCTTTCGCCGCCGGCAAGGAAAAGCGCCTGGTTGCGGTTGACCCCATTGACGAGGGGCGACTGGAAACTTATATCGGCCGCCAGGGTGTTGATATCCTGGCTGTTAGAATCGTAGCTGGATACCGGTCCATAGGTCAGCAGTGAATATTCGCGCGCTCCATAGATGAGCGTGGTAAGGTTGATCTTCAGGTCATTGCCGTTACTGGTGGCTGTCACCACCCGGCTCCAGCCGGTTGCAGAATCGCTGCGCGTCAGGGCAGCGTCACTCACGGTGGTGATATTGGTCAGCCTCTGCAGGGCGCTACCCGCCATCTGGACGGTTACAGATTCGGCCGTATCGCCCGGCTGGAGCGGGGAAACAAATAATTCGGATTGTATGCTCTGGTCAGGGCTGACGAAAGCGACCAGGAACTGGTCACCCTGTGCAGGGGACTGGGTGGTCCAGCCAGTGGGGTAATGAACAGTTACACCGTCTTCCGGGCTGACATAGGTTAACGGTTGCGTGCCCGAGGCGGCTGTGGAGCCATTCAATACAGCCGGAGTGGCAGTACCTGAAAGCTGGCAGGCCAGCACGATCACCAGCATGACGGGCAGGAAGGCGAGCAACTTCCGGGTCGGTTTCATTTTCGGCTCCTGTTCTGGGCTCGGACAACCAGGAAAATTACCAGGCCGGCCAGCAACACCAGGATGACCAGGCAGGCCAGCCCCCCTTCGAGCAGAGGCGTAATACCGCCGATGTTGAGGCCGGTCGGATTGGCAGCTGTTGGAAGTGCCCCTGACGGCGCGGTGGGGGTTGGAGGTGCAATCTGCGTCGCGGTGACCGGAGCTTCAGCACCATTCGCCTGGGTGGGGTGAGTTGTGACAAGCTCCGACACAGCCACTGGCGCGGCGCTGATGGGTACATAGGTCGGAATGATGGTGGGCGTGGGGATTGGGGTTGGTTGGCTTGACCCGTTCAACAGCTTTGTCCCGATGGATTTGCGCCAGGCGTTTTCCAACCCGTTCGTGTCGAAACCATAAACCGCCTGCAGGGCCTGGTCGATCGTCTGGCCATTCTTCAGGTCGAGCAGCAGGGAGGTCATTTTATCCCGACTGTAGGTTTTAATCATAAAATTGACCACACTATACGCCTCGGTGTAGGAGAGCGTGGCACGCGTGGCTTCCGCCGAGAATTGGCCGATCAGCGAACGCAAGGATGGCAACTGGTTGGCAGCGGCGGCCTGGTCGAACTGGGCCTGCTCTGCGGCCTGGACTCCGCCCTGGCCATACATCGCCAGGCCTTCGTTCAGCCAGGTTGGAATGAAACCCAGGCAGGAGAACGTCAGGTGGCCAACCAGTACGTGGGTCAACTCGTGGGCTTCGGTGCTCTTGCCCCAATCCAACTGGTCGGTCGGAATGCCGATGATGACGATATTATTTTCGGGGAAAGCCTGTCCACCGACCCAGCTGGGTGCAAAAAGGATGGCATCCTGCAAATCGGTGGAGTTGGCATAAATATAGATATCCACCGGGCTGTCCGTGGTCACGCCAACGTCCTGCGAAAGCCGCACCAGCGCCTGCGCAGCGGCATCATGCAACTGCTGGCCGAAGGAAGCATCACCATTGTAATAGTGCAGGTTGATGTTCCCTCCGGTGATGACCTGCCAGGAGTGGACAGCATCGAGCCACAGGACGGTTTTGGTGGGGCTGATGAACTGTGTCCCGCCGGATTCGGTCACCTGCCAGTGCCACCAGACCGTGGTACCGGGCGCCAGCGAGCCGGATTCGAGCATCTGCCAGGTCCAGGTCACCTTTACATCCGTGCCAGCCGTAAGCTGAGGGAAAGCTTTGGCATCCACCGTCCCGCAGGTCAACTGGTTCACTCCATATTCGAGCACGACGGAAGTTATATCAGAACCGCCCTGGAACTCGGCGTTAAAGATAATACTGTCCGGAAAAGTCAGGCTGGCTGAATCACTGACGACCTGGATGCCGGACTGGGCCGCGGCCGGCGTGGTCAGGCTGGCCAGAAGCACCAGCATCAGGACGAAAATAATGATCCGGGATCTTGGCATGGCGACTCTCCCTAAATGAATTTGAATGAAAGGTAGTATAGCATTTTTGTGCGGGTTTGCGTTGCGATTCTCATGAAAGGCTAATTTTAGGAAGAATTGAGGATTGAGGATTGTAGATTGCCGATTGGAATTGGTTGGAGAGATCGTAAAAAAATGCGGGATGTTGGGATGGGCAAGGGGAATTAAGGTCACTTTTTGTAATTTTTCCGCGAAACAAATGGGGGGATTTTTGATTGAGGATGGTTGATTGAAGATTGGAGAAGGATGGTATCGCTTGCCTGGGATGAGGTTCGTTCCGCGGAACGAAAGGAGGAACGAATAAGGGATTTTGTTGATTGAAGAATGCAAAAGGGGGGAAAGGGAAGGCATTCATAATTGGTTCACTTCTTCATGCAGAACACAGGTATTATAGAACTAATGTTCTTATTGTGCAAGGTCTGGAGAAGAAGGGCAATCACATTTGGAATGATCAAACAAGAAATAGAATGCGTCATCGCGAGGGCCGGTGCTTGCCTGCCCCGATGTTTTTACCGGGTCCGACCCGAAGCAATCCCCTCGCAAGCCAGGAGATTGCTTCGTCGGGCTGACGCCCTCCTCGAAATGACACAAAAGTTTAAATGCGATTGCCCCAGCTGGAGAGACGGACAAGAGCAGCGCATGATTATTAATCAGACTATTAATATCCGCTAACGAAAATATAATAGAGATTGGATAGACTTAAATCACATCCAATAATTCCGGATGGTTTCTTAGCCAAGGCATATTGTCTCTACCAACTTGAAATGGAGGTTCGAAATGAAAAATAAAATCCTGTTTTCCACCCTTTTTATCCTGTCCTTGATCATCTCTGCCTGTGGGGCAGCGACGCCAGTAGCCCCGACGACGGGGGCAGTGGTAAATGTCGGCCAGAGTGCAGCCCTGGGATCCTTCCTGGTCGATTCGAAAGGGATGACCCTGTATCTTTACACCAAGGACACCCCAAACACCAGCTATTGCTATGCCAGTTGCGCGACCGCCTGGCCGCCTTTATTGACCAGCGGGGCCCCAACTGCCGGGACGGGTGTGACTGCTTCCATGCTGGGTACCACCAAACGCACCGATGGTACCACCCAGGTTACCTATAATGGCTGGCCACTATACTATTGGGTAAATGATAAGGTCGCCGGCGATACCACCGGTGAAAATGTCCAAAATGTCTGGTTTGTGATCACACCGGGAGGGGCGAAAAAATAAGATATATGATTCACACGGAAGTTTCCACTGAAAATATACACCGCCGAGCACGCTGAGAGCGCAGAGTAACTCATTTCCATATCCGCCGGGGGGCTGTCCCTACGGGATCCCCTCCGGGGACAAGTTGCTCCGCGAAAGCCCCCGGATCAGATAACAACGCCCGCTACCTTAAAGGGTGCTGCGCGAAAGCGGGCTAAAAATCGTTTCAAGCTGATTCAAGACTGCATCCAAAGATTTAGCCGACTGGATTTATCCACAGGCAAAGGTTGCGAAGCAAGTTACCGAACGCTCTCCATTAATTCAATCTCCGCGTTCTTGGCAGTCTCTGCGGTGAATATTGGTTTTTTACAACCACAGGCGCGTTTCTCTTGTAGGCTGCCATAAACCCGGCTACAATAGCCGCACTATGAATATTGCTTCCGACCCCAGCCTGATTGTGAAAGACGTACCAAGCGTTCTCGAACTGCTCACTGTGACCCTGCTCAAGCAGGCCCAGGCCGGCCGCACATATCTCCAGGCGGAACTCACCCGGATCAACCAGATCCTGGACGAATCCAGGCACAAGTAAGCATGGAACCGACACTATCAGACCTCCAACGGCTGGCCCGCCAGGCCGGCGAAATCCTGCGCCTGGGCTACGAGCAGGAGCACCAGGTGGATTACAAGGGTGACATCGACCTGGTGACGGAAATCGACCACCAATCCGAAGATTTTGTGCTGGGCGAAATTCAGCGCCTCTTTCCCGGGCACCAGATCGTCTCCGAGGAAATCGGGCTGGTACCCGGCCGCCTGGACGTCCAGTGGTTCGTGGACCCACTGGACGGCACGGTCAATTACGCTCACGGCATCCCCTTTTTCTCCGTCTCGATCGCCTATGCCCATGAAGGCGTCATGACGCTGGGCGTGGTTTACGATCCCATGCGTGACGAATTGTTTTCGGCCGAACGCGGCCAGGGAGCCAGTTTGAACGGGCGCCGCCTGCAGGTCTCGCAAGTGACGGAACTCCTGCGCAGCCTCCTCGTGACCGGATTCCCCTATGATGCCTGGTCGAACCCGCGCAACAACCTCGAGAATTATGGCCGATTTGCCAAATTATCGCAGGGCGTGCGCCGGCTGGGCTCGGCTGCGCTCGACCTATGTTACGTGGCGGCCGGTCGCCTGGAGGGTTATTGGGAATTGAGCATCAAGCCCTGGGATGTGGCAGCCGGGGGCCTGATCGCCTCGGAAGCCGGTGCAACGGTAACGAACCTGGCCTGCCAGCCGGATTACATCACCCCGCCGTGTTCGCTGCTGGCTGCTCCGCCCAGCCTGCACGCCAAAATGAAGGCGGTTCTGGACGAGAAAGGATAATCTACGGGGTCTACCCTATAATGCTTTTATCTTTGAGACAGATAGAAAGTGTAGCACTTGGATGAAATGGGGAATTTCAGCCTATTAGTGATTGTTCCATAATTGGAAAATGCTTTATACCAAATACAATACGTACCAGTGGCTTTTCTACGCTGGCAAGCGCATGTCACTATTTTGACGCTTAGCCCAAACCGTTTTTGATATGTGCTCGTCACTACCGATTGCTTTCCTTTGTGAAAGTTGTGCTTCATAAAGTTGAATCCCTTGACTCAGCTTTCTTTTTCAGCTATACTAATTTAGGTTAACCTAAATATATATTTAGTCACAATATTTCTTTTAGAGACACAACATTATGACAGAACTCATCAGCGACTCCATCCAGGACTATCTCAAAATCATTTACGTTCTGACCCAGAATGGGGAAAGCGCCAGTACCAGCGCGCTGGCAACACGGCTCGGATTTGCACCCGCCTCCGTCACAGGTATGATGCAAAAATTATCTTCTATAACACCTGCGCTGGTTTCCTATCGCAAACATCAAGGTGTCATATTGACATCAGCAGGCCAACGCGCCGCGCTGGAAGTCATCCGACATCACCGTTTGATCGAAGCCTGGCTGGTTCAGACGCTCGGATATTCTTGGGATGAAGTCCATAATGAAGCCGAGAAGCTCGAACACGTGATCTCGGAAGACTTTGAAATGCGGGTCGCGGCTGCAATGGGGCATCCCGACCGCGACCCGCACGGCGAGCCCATTCCGAGCGCGGAATTGGTCATGCCAGCAGACAAAAGCATCCCGCTTTCTTCCATGCAGCCGGAGCAGGAAGCCGCCGTGCGCCGAGTCGACGCCCAGGATGCAGAGTTTCTGCGGTATCTGGAGGAACTGGGGCTCATTCCGGGCGCGCGCCTGAAGACATTGTCTGTATCACCCTATGACCAGGTAATGCGCTTACAGATTCAAGGGCAGAAGCAGACGGTCGTGCTTGGCCCCTCAATTACGAAGCGGGTATTCATCGAAATCTTATAAATATAAAGGATAACAGATGTGACCACAAAACAAGAAAAAGAGCCCGTGCGAGCAGGAGATGTCAGTACTCTGAAATCAGCCAATGAAGTCTTGGATGGTACCAGCAAGAAAGCCTTCTTATTACGCATATTGCCCTTCCTCGGTCCGGCCTTCATCGCTTCTATAGCTTATATCGATCCGGGAAACTATGCAACCAATATCCAAGGCGGTGCACAATTCGGTTATGAGTTGTTGTGGGTTATTGTTGCCAGTAATTTGATGGCCATGTTGGTTCAAACCCTGGCCGCAAAACTGGGGATCGCTTCGGGTAAGAATTTAGCGGAAACGATGCGCGATCACTACCCACGCTGGGCTGGAATTGGGATGTGGGTTGTAATGGAAATCGTCGCGATGGCTACGGACCTCGCAGAATTGCTTGGAGCTGACTTGGGGGTCTATTTACTATTCCCAACCTTTTTGCTTAAAATCGCGGCACTG
>Ga0116107_1000494_pt1 | contig 30420 bp, 25 predicted proteins | sample June2015DPH_6_10_FD_88969 | JGI IMG/M metagenome (GOLD analysis project Ga0116107, IMG submission 88969) | Peatland microbial communities from SPRUCE experiment site at the Marcell Experimental Forest, Minnesota, USA - June2015DPH_6_100 | ecosystem: Environmental > Terrestrial > Soil > Wetlands... | reverse complement strand
CCCGGATTGCCGCACGCAAATCGAAGTCGATGGCATGCTCCATGAGTGGTTGGACAACCCCGATGGCCGCCCGACGCAGCCCAAATGGATCCTTGGTACCACTGGGAGCCAACCCGGCCGCGAAAAGACCTACCAGCGAATCCAACCGGTCGGCCAGGGCCAGCACCAGCCCGGGTTTACTGTGCGGGACGGCCTGGTACTGCTCCCCTATGGCCGCCGCCACCTCCGGATGATCGCCCGAGCGCAGGGCATACTCGCCGCCCATGATGCCCTGCAATGAGGTCATTTCGACCACCATGCGGGTGATCAGGTCGGCTTTCGATAAAAAGGTGGCCCGCTCCGCATCCAGGCGTTCAACCTCTGTCAGACCGATCATGGTTGCCAACAATCCTGCCAGCTTGAGCATGCGCTCGGATTTATCCAGCATCGAGCCGAGTTTCTTCTGGAAAATCAGCGAGGCCAGGCGCGGGCGGAAATCCTCCAATTTTTGCTTCAGGTCTTCGCGCACGAAGAAATTGGCATCCGCGAAACGGGCGCCCACCACGTGTTCGTTGCCCTGGCGCACCAGGTCCTGTCCCTGCTCGTCGCCGTTACGGACGATTACGAAATTCGGGAGCAAGGGCGAATGGCCATCGGCCCCGGCAGCGCGAATGGGAAAGTACCTTTGATGTTTCATCATCACCGATATGAGCACATCTTCGGGCAGGGCCAGGAATTCTTCCTTAAAACCCCCCAGCAGCAGCATGGGTTTCTCGACCAGGTTGGCCACCTCCGCCAGCAGTTCATCCGGCAGGATGGCTTCGCCGCCGACCGAAGCCGCCAGCTTGCGGACTCCTTCGGCGATCAGCGTCTTGCGCTCTTGCCCTTCCAGCAGGATGCCGTTCTCTTTGATCACGCCGGAATACTTGTCCGCGGAAGGTATGAGGATTTCAGGCGAATTATAGGGGCGCAGGCCGCGGGTCGTGCGCCCGGCAGTCAACCCGGCGTACTCGAACGGGATGACTGTCTCCCCCAGCAGCGCCACGAACCAGCGCAGCGGTCGTGAGAATGCCACGCCCGATTCATTTCCCGCTGTGCGGGACGCAGGCAGCCAGCGCATGGATTTGTCGAACTTGATGCCCGCGACCAAGCCCGGCAAGGATTCGGCCAGCACCTCACCGGCCGGGCGCCCGGCCTGTTTTACCAGCGCGACAACATACTTGCCGCCTTCGAATTCACGCACCTCCAGGTCTTTGGGGGTCAGGCCTTTGCCGCGGGCAAAACCGATGGCAGCCGGGGTCGGGACGCCATCCGGCCCGAAGGCACGCTCGGCAGCCGGGCCCTTGATCAGGTCAGCCCGGTCGGGCTGGCGGGGTGCCAGGCTCTCCACAACCACGGCCAACCGGCGCGGCGTCCCGGAGACATGCACGCGGCTATGTTCCAGGTGCAATTCCTCATCTATTAGTTTGGGGACGGATACTATCAATTGTGCAATAGCCGCATCCAGGTCCGCGGCCGGCAGTTCTTCAACGCCGATTTCCAGGAGCAGAGATTGGGGAGTAGAGATCAGAGAGTAGTCCGGCCGCACAGGTTGACTGTGCCCTGCTTTCTGGTCTACGCTCTCTTTCGACAATGGATATTCCAATTCCTTGCGTTGTTCCAGGTAGCGCTCGGCCACCCGGCGGGCCATCTCGCGCATCTGCCCGTAAAAGACCTGGCGCTCGGTCACGCCGATGGCGCCGCGGCAGTCCAGGGCATTGAAGGTGTGCGAGCACTTCAACACGTAGTCATGCGCCGGCAGTACCAGGCCGGCCGCAATGCAGGCTTCGGCTTCGGCCTTATACAGATCGTACATCTGGCGCAAGCGCTCCACGTTGCCGATCTCAAAATAGTACTTGCTGTGCTCGTACTCTTCCTGGCGGCGCACGTCCCCATACTTGACCGTGTCGTTCCAGGGCTCGTCCCAGATGGCCGCGGCGTTATTCAGGGCGATCAGGATGCGGTCCAGGCCGTAGGTGATCTCCACCGAGACCGGGTCGAGGCTCTGCCCGCCGACCTGCTGGAAGTAAGTGAACTGGGTGATCTCCTGGCCGTCCAGCCAGATCTCCCAGCCCAGCCCCCAGGCCGAGATGGCGGGCTGCTCCCAGTTGTCTTCGACCAGGCGGATGTCGTGTTCACGCGGATTAATGCCAATGGCTTCGAGCGATTGCAGATAGAGTTCCACCGGATCCCCGGGGTCCGGCTTGAGGATCACCTGGAACTGGTAATGCAGTTGGAAGCGGTTGGGGTTCTCGCCGTAGCGCCCATCGTCCGGGCGGACGGACGGCTCGACGTAGGCCACGTGCCAGGGTTCGGGCCCCAGCACGCGCAGAAAGGTGGCCGGGTTCATCGTGCCGGCACCCACCTGGGTGTAATAGGGCTGGCCGATCAAACAGCCTTGGTCGGCCCAGAATTGTTGCAGTTGCAAGATAATGGATTGAAAGGAGGAAGACATTTTTAATTTTAGATTTACAATTTGAAATTGAGGGTTAGTGCAGCGAGGAGATTATACCGTAAAGCAAGAACTGGCAGGTTTTACCGGTTGATTTGCGTACCCACTGGGCTGAAAAGTCGACCCGGTTTGCCTCACTCTGTTGCCATCATTTCAGGTCTACCGGACTATGGAGCTGAGCGGGCGCAACGAAAGCCGAAATAGTTGAAGGAATACGTAGGATCGAGCCATAAGCGGGCGGCAGAACTCACTTGGGACTCCATGAAGCTCCACGCGCCGCCGCGCAACACGCGATAGGTTCCGTTCACCGGCCCTTGCGGATTGCTTTGCGGCGATTTACCGTAATATGTCTCACTGTACCAATCATTCACCCACTGCCAGACATTCCCGGCCATATCCAGCGCCCCATACGGACTGGCCCCGGACGGATTTGAGCCAACCGCGCTGGTATCACCCACACAGGCAGATTTATACCGAGGTTTAAGGTTTGCCAGCAAGCAAGTCGGGGCAGCGTTCCCCCACGGGTAGTTACGCCCAACCGTGCCACGCGCAGCTTTCTCCCATTCTGCCTCCGTCGGCAGCCTGGCCCCGGCCCAACTGCAGTAGGCATTCGCATCCGTCCAATCTACATAGATCACCGGGTAATTATCATACTGCGGGTTGCCGTAGTAGCTGTTATGCGTATAAGAAATGGATTGGCTAGACGCCTGGCAGGTGCCGGTTTTGACGCATAGGGCATACATGGCATTGGTTACATCAGTTTTGTCGATCCAGTAAGTATACAGGAACACGCTATGCTGCGGTTTTTCATTGCTCTGAGCTAGAGGATCTAAGTCGGTCGAGCCCATCAAGAAATTCCCTGCCGGCACATAGACCATTACCATGCCATCAAACGGTCGCGTCCAGGTGGTACCAATACCAGGGGTAGTTGCAACTGTAGCGCTTCGTGTTAGAGTGAATATGGGTATAAGAGTGACCTGGGGTGTAAAAGTGAAGGTAAATGTCGAGGTAATGGTTTGTAAGGAGGTGGGTATGTGCGTGGCGGTTGCGGTCGGATTGGCGGTGGGCGACGGTGGGCCGGCATTTAGATTGCCGCGCGCCCAGAATGCCAGGAGTGCGATGACCGCCACCCCAACCGGAACAGACCATGCCCAGACAGGTATTCTTGTTTTTGGAAGGCGTTTGCGGAAGCCATCCGCTAGGGCCCGGCCTTCCGGTCCCTGCTGCTTTAGTTGGGAAATCAGCTGTCGCGCTTTGCCCCACTGCTCACCCGCCAGGGCAGATTCGATTTCTAGCTGCAGCCGGCTGGCTTCGACTGCCCACTGTGCGCGCTTCTGCGTCTCCTGCCTGGATCTCTCCAGTTCCAGCGCAGCCTGGCGCGCTTTTTTCTCTTGTGCCTGCCGCAGGCGTTCTTCTGCTTCCTTACGGCTCTTTTCCTCGGCAATACTTTTTTGCCGGGTTTGCTCCTCTTCCAGGGCTACCTGGTGCGCTTTTTTCTCTTCTTCCAGCCGCAGGCGTTTTTCTGCTACCAGGCGTTGTTTTTCCTCGGCAATGCTTTTTTGCCGGGCTTGCTCTTCCAGCCGGGTTCTTTCTTCGGCTGCCAGCCGTGCCGCGGCTGCTTCCTGGCCTTCAGCGGCACTTATCTCCAGATCCGGTTTTACTCCCAGCACCTGCAGGAGTTCACCGAAGTGGCGCGTATAGTTCCTCCCCTGCATGTCGATATAGTGCATGGTGACCGACCAGAGCGGCAAGTCACACGTCTTATGAATAAGCGGGATAACCTTCAGCTTTTGGTTGCTGGCATAAATAAACTCCCGTTCCACCCATTCCGAGACAATGGAGTTGGGAGAAAGGACAATAATAATGTACTGGCTTTTCTGGATGGCCGCCTGGATCTCCATCCCCCAATGTGCGCCGATTTCCAATCCCGAAAGATCGTACCAGACCTCCAGCCCGGCGGTTTTCAGATCCTTTGCAAGGCGTTCGACAAAGGCAAGGTCTTTGCGGGAATAAGAAATGAAAACTTGAGTCATTGACCGGCTGTTAAAACTCCGGGTTTATTTTACAACAGATTCCCGCCAACGAGCCGGCGGACTATGAGCGGATACAAGCGTATACACGTTAGGCCTCCGAGTTTTTGGAAAACCGGAGGCCCCGATTAATTCGTCCTTATAGCAGCCCCGCCCCCTGCGAGGCCTGGCAGATATAGATCTCGGGAGGCAGGCCGGTGCGGCGTTCGTATTCCGGGCCAAGGGATCCGGCAAAGGCGCCGGCTTGATCGCTTGCCACCAGGTTGACCGTGCAACCGCCAAAGCCGGCCCCGGTCAGGCGCGCGCCGAAGCAGCCCGGCAGGGACTGGGCAATCTGCACCATCGTGTCCAGTTCGGGGATGGAGACTTCATATAAGTCCCGCAGACTGGCGTGGCAGGCGTTCATCAACCGGCCGAATTCTTCGGTTTTGGCTTCTTCCAATAATGGGATGGCCCGGCGGGTGCGGTCGATCTCTTCCACCACGTGGCGGGCCCGCTGCTTCACCTTAAGCGGCAAGGCATGGCTCAAGCGGTTGAAATCTTCCACGCTGACGTCCCGCAATGCCTGAATGCCCGGCAGATCGCGCGCGAGCAGGCGCACGGCCTGCTCGCAGGCCGCCCGGCGCTCGTTATACTCGCCCGAGGATAATTTGCGGCGCACGGAGGTATCCGCCACCACGATGACCGTATTTGCGGGCAGCGGCAGAGTGCGGTATTCCAGCGAACGGCAATCCAGCAGCATCAACCGGTCGGCTTCGCCGCAGGCGGAGGCGAACTGGTCCATGATACCGCAGTTCACGCCCACGTAGCGGTTCTCGGCCTTCTGGCCCAACAACGCCAGCTGCATGGGCGGCAGGCTCCAGCCACCCAGCCGGCTCCAGGCCACCCCAAAGGCCATCTCGATCGAAGCGGAAGAACTCAGGCCCGATCCACGCGGGATATCGGAGGAGAAAGCCGCTTGCATGGCGGGAGCGACCAGCGCGGCCTCGCCCAGCGCCCAGGCCACCCCGGCGGGGTAATGGGCCCACTCGGGCAGGGGCGAGCCATCCGGCTGTGTTTTACCTGCCAGCGTCGCGCCGGTGAAGCGAGCCTCTTCTCCAAAATCCGCCGCCACCAGGGTAGTCTGATCGGTGGAAGACGGAGAGAAGGCAAGATAGGTGGCCCGGTCGATGGCGGCCGGCAATACGAAACCATCGTTATAGTCCACGTGTTCGCCCAGCAGGTTCACCCGCCCGGGAGCACGCGCCACGTACACGGGCGCCTGCGAAAAGCGTTTTTGAAAGGCCTGGATGGCACTGAGGCGCGGGTTCATGCGGAACCTCTGATTTTGTAATGCAGATCGGGTAATCCTTGCAGGCGTTCGGCGGCGCTTTCGGGGGTGATATCGCGCTGCGGCATGGCCAGCATTTCATATCCGACCATGAATTTGCGGACCGTGGCCGAGCGCAACAGGGGCGGGTAGAAATGGGCATGCAGGACCCACCCGGGGTGGGTCTGCCCGTCGCTGGGCGCCTGGTGGAAGCCCATCGAGTAGGGAAAGGATATTTCGAACAGGTTGTCGTAGCGCGTGGTGACCTGTTTGAGCGCTTCCGCCAGGTCGCTCATTTCAGAAGGGGTCAATTCCGCCAGATGAGCGGACGGGCGGTGCGCCACCAACAATATTTCGAACGGCCAGACCGCCCAGAAAGGCACCAGGGCGGTAAAACTGGAATTCTGGAAAACAAGGCGTTCCTTCCGGCGGTTTTCCTCGGCCAGGTAATCCACCAGCAACGGCCGGTGATGTTCTGCGAAGTAGGCGGTCTGGGAGTCAAGTTCTTTGGCAATCTCATTCGGCAGTTGGGACTGCGCCCAGATCTGGCTGTGCGGGTGCGGGTTCGAGCAGCCCATTACGGCGCCCTTGTTTTCGAAGACCTGGGTGTAGCGGATAAAATCCTTTGTGCCCAGGTCGGTGCTTTCACGCCTCCAGGCTTCCAGCACATTCTCGATGGCAGGACCATCCAGTTCGGGCAGGGTCAGGTCGTGGCGGGGCGAGAAACACACCACCCGGCACAGGCCGCGCTCGGGGCTGGCAGTCAGCAGGGGGTGGGACGGGGCGGGATCAGCCTCCGCTACATCCGGCAGGAGGGCGGCAAAGTCATTATCGAAGGCGAATGTGCCGGTGTAGGATGGATTGGTTACCCCGCCGGCGCGGGCGTTGCCAGGGCAGAGATAACAGGCCGGATCGTACTGCGGCAGATTTTCTGGAGGGGTCTTTTCCACCTGGCCGAGCCAGGGGCGCCGGGCTCGGTGCGGGGATACGAGCACCCAATCACGGGTGAGCGGGTTGAAACGGCGGTGAGGCGAATCAAGCAGGGACATTTTTAAGGGGAGGGAGGGAAGAAGGATGAAGATATTATAGCATCAGGGAGAAAGAAAAGAATTAACCACAAAGTACACAAAGGACACAAAGGACACAAAGGATACCAAGAAAAGAACAAGGGAAGAGGAAGAAATTGTGGATTGAGGATTGGCGGAGAATGGCGTTATTGGAGGGGGAAGATTCGGTGTCATTTGTGCAATCCTGATGATTTAAGAACCTGGTCCGGGGATATAAAAGTGAATGCGGGTTCGGGAGGGGGCGGCTGAACCGGGGAAGGGCGGGTGGAGACGTGGCGAATGCGGCCAAGCCGGTCCATTACCAGGGAACTAACGCGGAAGCGGCGGCGGCGTTCCTGCTCTTTTTCACAACGGAGATGACGAACCATATAGAAGCCTGGCTGCATGAAGAGCAGGGCGGTGCGCATCTGCCAAGTTTCTTCGATGCCGGGGGATATGGCCACTGTGTTCTCCTTGATCTCAAAACAATCCTGGGCGACCAGGGCGGCGAGATCGACCTGGCCACGCGTGTGGAGATCTTTATACAAGGCACGGTAGAGAGTGAACAGGCGGCCACTGCGGAAAAGGCGCCGGTAGTAGCGGCGGCAGGTAAACATGGAGGGATAGCCAACCGGCAGGTCCTGCCAGCGGGCGTGGTGGGCGGTTTTCCAGAAGATGGCATCAAGCATTTCCAATGGGCCGGCGGGAGGGCGGCCGCGACCCCGACCCCACCCCCGGCCCTCCCTTCGCAACGCTACGGGATCCCCTTCGGGGACAAGTTGCTTCGCGATCCCCAATTCCTCACCCCGACCCTACCCCCGGCCCCTCCCCCAATCCTGCGGATTTGGAGAGGGGGGCCCTTCGACTTCCCCCTGCAGGGGCAAGCTGCTCGCCGGTGCCTTCGTCACCGGTGCAGGCTGGGCAGGCCCTTCGACTAGGCTCAGGGCAGGCAGCAAGGGCTGGAGGAGTTGCCATTGCGGCGGGCTGAGGAAAGGAAAATCCGGCTCGGAAATGGCCGGGAGGAGGGATTCCCCAGATGGAATGGAATTTAGGTCACTTTTTTGTGTATCGCTGCGAAACGAATCAGCATCACGGGTGATGCGATGTTCCCAGAAGTCATAGGCGATGAGGTCCAAGGCGTGACCGGCGACAAATTGCAGGTCGCGAAAGGGCTGCCAGCGCTTATGCAAAATGAGCTTGTAGCGCACGGAGGTGTTGATGGCTTTCAGAGCGAGTTTGTGCAACGCGATAAACAAGGAGACATTCCCGGCAACCATTAGGCCCGTGCATACGTGATCCAATACGTCAATTTGCTTATGCAGACCCGGGATGGCACGGGCAAGGACGACCGGATCGCCCTGCGCCTCGATCTGACGATAGCGGCCAATTGTTTGAGTGAGTTTTGTAAGGGAGGCAGGGTGATGGCGGGAGTAAAAACCGTGCCGGAGGGCGTTGCGGTTGGAGGGCTGGCCGCCGCGGCGGCGGGCCGGGAGGGGAGGGCGGGGGGTGACGGAAGGAGGGGTAAGAAATGGGATGGCCATAGGGGAAATATGCTCCTTTATATATTTTTAGAGGCAGGTACCAACCCCACCCCCGGCTCCTCTGCCCTTTCGGGTACAGGCCCAAATCAAAAGACAGATTTGGAGAGGGGAGAGAAGCTGAGGCGCAGCAGCCCAGATTCGATAAGGGATTTGAAGAGGAAAGCCCTGCGCCTGCGCTCATGGGGAGGGGAGAGTTTGCGCGGTTAGAAAGCAAGCCTTTTGTGTCGGCCATAATATTAGAACTTTAGTTCTGATTTGTCAAGAGGATTGTAAGGATGAAAAAATAATAAATAAGGATAATAAAATACTTATTCTGGAACCAATTCTTTCATCCCCATGGGAGTGTTATACTGTAATTATTCCGCAAAACCTCATGACGGGAGTGGAAAATGCCAGGCGGTAAAAGACAAAAAACATACCAAACCAGTTCCCAAAATGGAAATATCACCGATGTGCTCAAGGAGCTCTGGCAGGCCGCAGTCAATTTGCGCGGCTCGATCGAGCCCTCGGATTACAAGCGCTACGTGCTGCCGATCATCTTCCTGCGGTTCCTGTCCCTGCGATACGAACGCAGACGGGACTATTTAAAGCTTCAGATTGCCGAACCAAAAAGTGAGTATTTCGGCGATACTTCCGTGCTCGAAGACCAAGACGAGTACCGCCAGGTGGGAGCATTTGTCCTGCCGGACGAGGCCCGATGGGAGAACATGCGCAGGAACGCCCAGGCGGACGATATCAAGGTGCGGCTGGATACCATCCTGGAACTGCTGGAGACCACCTACCCCGAGTTGAAAGGCTTGCTGCCGCGCATTTACGCCGGTTCCAACCTGGAGCGGGAAAGTGTGAGCGGGCTGATCAACTTGTTCTCGAAGGAAATCTTTGAGCGCGATTACGGCACGGAAGACCTGATCGGACGGGTGTACGAATATTTCATCGGCGAGTTCGCCTCGTCGGAAGGCAAACGCGGCGGGGAGTATTTCACACCCTCCTCCATTGTCCGGCTGCTGGTGCGAATGCTGGAACCGGAAAGCGGCACAGTGTTCGACCCGTGCTGCGGGTCGGGAGGGATGTTTGTGCAGTCGGATGTGTTCACCCATCACAGCGGGAGCCTGTCGTTTTACGGGCAGGAGTCGAAGGATTTCACCTACCGCTTATGCCGGATGAACCTGTTCATCCACGGTTTGGGCGGAAATATTCAATTGGGCAACTCGTACACGGATGACAAGCACGAAACCCTGAAGGCCGATTTCGTGCTGGCCAACCCGCCCTTCAACGATGGCTCGAAAGGCGAGAACGGCTGGGGAGCGGACAAGATCCCCGCCAACGACCTGCGCATGAAGATCGGCGGTGCCAAGCTGCCGCTCTCCCCCCGCAATGCCAATACGATGTGGATGCTACACTTTTTATCCCACCTGAAAGAGGGTGGGACGGCCGGTTTCGTGATGGCGACGGGGGAACTCTCGAATAGTGAGACGGCCCGTCTGGAAGTACGCAAAGCCTTAGTAGAGGGCGGCTACGTGGACTGCATCGTGTCGTTGAGCGGTCAGTTGTTTGCGAATACGCAGATCCCATGTACGCTGTGGTTCCTCTCGAAGAACCGGCGGGGTGAGAAGGGCTTTCGCCCACGCACAGGAGAAATCCTGTTTATCGATGGGCGCAAACTGGGAGCGCTGATCCCGGGTTCACGCAAGCAAAAGGAACTCTCGGAGGCAGACCTGGAGCACGTGGCGGCGGTGTACCGGCAGTTCAAGCGCGCAGGCGTGCCGGAGGCGGTGCCGGGGTTTTGCCGGGTAGCGCAATTGGAGGAAGTTGTTGAACATAGATATTCTCTGACACCAGGGCGTTTTGTTGGTTCAGGGGATATTGACGAAGATGATTTATCTTTCGATGAAAAGATGCCAATCCTGGTGAATGAATTAAAGCAACAGTTATTAGTTTCTAAATCTCTTGGTGATGAAATTACCCAATCCCTAAAGGAAATTGGTTTTGACATCTAATTCTATTGAGCCGATTTATGGCAATACGCCTCCCACATGGATTATGGTGACACTCGGTCATCTAATCGATAATAGATTGGCTGAGTTACAAACAGGCCCATTTGGGACAACACTGCATGCATCATCTTATCGGTCAACCGGAACTCCGGTTGTGGCTGTAAAGCATATTGAAAACAATCGACTAAATCATGATGATCTGCCTAGAATTGACGATGAAACTGTTCAAAGATTAAGCCGCTATCGTTTGCTGGAAAATGATATTCTTTTTGGCCGTAAAGGATCAGTCGATAGACGCGCCTTAATCAAAGCCGAGGAGGCTGGCTGGTTACAAGGAAGCGATTGTATTCGTTTACGGTTTCTTGATGATAAGATTTTCGCCCGATATATCTCTTATGTTTTGGGAACAAGCGCTTATAAAGATTGGGTGTTACGCCATGCTGGCGGCGCGACAATGCCGTCCCTCAACCAAGAAATCCTGCGACTGACACCTTTGCCATTGCCCCCACTCCCTGAACAACGCGACATTGCCCGTATCCTGGGCGCGCTGGATGACAAGATCGAACTTAACCAGCGTATGAACCACACGCTCGAAGCAATGGCGCAGGTCCTGTTCAAATCCTGGTTTGTGGATTTTGATCCGGTAACAACGAAAAGTGAAGGTCGCATTCCCTTTGGCATGTCCGCTGAGATTGCCGCGCTGTTTCCGGGTGAGTTTATTGATTCGGAGTTGGAAGCGATTCCGATGGGATGGAAAATAGGGATAATCGACGAAGTTTTCAACTTGATAATGGGACAATCACCACCTGGAGAAACTTACAACGAAATTGGCGAAGGCATTGCTTTTTACCAAGGGCGTACAGATTTTGGCTCACGTTTCCCTAAACCGCGCATTTACTGTACGGCACCAACTCGATTTGCCAACCCAGGCGACACGTTGGTAAGCGTCCGCGCGCCGGTAGGTGACATTAACATGGCAATTGAAAAATGTTGCATTGGGCGTGGTCTTGCATCCATTCGACATAAGAGCGGCAGCCAGTCTTACACGTATTATGCCATGCACTTTTTGCGAGATGATTTCGATGTATTTGAAGGCGAAGGGACTTTGTTTGGTTCAATCAGTAGTACGGGATTCCGCAATATCAAAATTGTTGTTCCACCGCCTAAAGTGATTGCCGAGTTTGAACGCCGAATATCGCCCCTGAGCCAGGCGATTGAGAATAACGAGCGACAAAATGTCACGCTGGCGAGTATCCGGGATGCGCTGCTGCCGCGTCTGCTGAGCGGGGAGATTCGCATCAAACCAAAAAACGGCCTGACCAAGCCAGGCCAGTGACTCAGGAGTAAACCCATGGCCCATCAGGATTGGAAGGGACAAAACATCCCCCATGTAATCAAGGAATTCGATGGTTCATCCTTTTCCATTTTGCCTATTCTTGAATGTTTTCTCAAATACAATGAAGATACGATTTACGACTTACTTCCATCCGCAGATTCCTATGGTTGGGGCGATCATTTTGCTAATATCTATGCCTGGGCACAGAACGCCTATCGAGTTGTCGAGATAATCCCGGATTTCTCGCGCTTTGGTTGTTTGCCAGCCTGGTTCCCAACGACGGACCGTCTCAACCGCAAGTTGACCGGTCAAGGGCAGGTAAACTGATTCCTGTTCATGGTCGATCTGGCTTATGGCGGATTGCCCGACGACCATCACGATGTTGATCCCCGCCTCCTGGCATAGGCGGTCTTGGATTTGAAAGACGATCTTTTTGGGGAATATGTGGGTATCGAGGAAGGTGAGAACATCGAATGGGAAATTGAAACATAATTTTTCCTGCCCTCTGATCGGGAAAGGTGAAAGTAAAAGATTGATATGGTTGTAATGGAAATTTTGTTCTATTGACTTTGAGAACAATTGCTATATAATGATAGAAAATGAGAAAAATTCACAAAAATAAAATTAATAATTCAAGGATAATGCCATGTTAATCGAATTTACGGTCGGCAATACTTTATCATTCAAAGAGCCGGTCACACTTAGTATGGTAGCGGCCAATACAAAAGCCAGGGACCCGAAAATAAACGAAAATAATACTATAATTGTTGATGACCAATTAACCCTCCTGACAAGTACGGCAATTTATGGTGCGAACGCTAGCGGAAAGAGTAATTTCATAAGGGCGATGGCCTTTATGAAACGATTTGTAATCAATTCATCAAAAGAATCGGGAATCGATGAACCAATACCAATCAGACCTTTTCGTCTCAGCACAACAACTGAAAGTCAGCCCTCTTTTTTCCAAGTCATCTTCCTGTTGGACAATATAAAGTATCGTTATGGATTCGAAGTAAACCGAAACGAAGTAATTTCTGAATGGTTATTTGCTGCATCTTCTCAAAAGGAGTCGCGCGTATTTGTTCGCGATGAAACCGGGATTCATATCTCCAGAAGTTTCAAAGAGGGAAAAGGCCTAGAAGCAAAAACTCGCCCAAATGCGTTATTTCTCTCTGTTGTGGCACAATGGAATGGACAACAAACGAGAAAATTAATAGGGTGGTTCATGAGTGTAAAGATGATCTCGGGACTCGATGACGTATCCTACAGAGGTTTTACCCTTCATTCCTTTGACGACGGAAGTTATCGCCAGGAAATCAGCAAATTGGTAACCTCTTTAGACTTGGGAATAGAGAATATCTCTTCCGAGAAAATGGAAGACGATAAAGTTAAGGCACTTGTTCCAGACAACCTCCCATCAGGCTTAAAAAGAGTGATGCAAAGGGAAGCTGAAAATATTAAGATTTCCATCCTTACGACACACAAAAAATATGATGAGAGCGGCAATCCAGTCGGATCTGAGGTATTCAAACTAAGAACACACGAATCGGATGGTACCGAAAAATTGTTTTATCTGGCGGGCCCTTTCATTGATGTGTTAAAAAATGGTTCTATTCTTTTTTTCGATGAAATGGAAGCGAGACTCCATCCATTGATTACACGGGCATTAATCGGATTGTTCAATTCCAAGGAAACAAATCCAAAGTTTGCTCAGTTGATCTTTACCACACATGACACTAATTTGTTATCCAATAAAATCTTTCGGCGCGATCAGATTTGGTTTGTTGAGAAAGATCATTATGGGTGCAGCCATTTGTATTCGCTTGCAGAATTAAAAGTGCGCAACGATGCATCATTTGAAAATGATTATTTCGAAGGGCGTTATGGTGCAGTCCCATTCTTGGGAAATGTTCATCAAGTTATTATTGAGGAGTGAGCATGCCCGAGCGCCGATTTCTGAAGGAAGGTAGACTATCATACAAACGACGGATTAATCAGTTTGAACCTCGCCAGCAATTCTTAATTGTATGTGAAGGCGCAAAGACGGAGCCAAATTATTTCAAAAAATTTCCAATTCCACCTGATTCAGTAGTCGATGTGGAAGGACCAGGTGCAAACACCGATGGGTTGGTAAAAGAAGCAATACTACTCATGAAAAAGAAAAAATATGATCAGGTATGGGTCGTATTTGATAGAGATTCATTTACGCCACAGCATTTTAATAATGCAATTCAATTAGCAAAAAACAATGGAATCCGAGTAGCATATTCTAACGAGGCTTTTGAGCTTTGGTATTTCCTTCATTTTCATTATTTGGAAGCTGGTATTACACGAGATGACTATTGTCATCGCTTAGGCCAGGCAGATTGCCTTGGGCATAAATATGACAAAAAAAGCGAAGATATTTACGATGAGTTAAGTGGTAAGCAATCCATTGCAATACGAAATGCGAATAAATTATTAGAACAATACAATCCCAAGAATCCAGAATCAGATAAACCTTCTACAACGGTTCATTTACTTGTTGAACAATTAAATCGTTTGGTATGGCACTAATTTTACAAAGTGGGGTAATAATGACTCATCATGGCACGGAAACCGAGTTTGAATACACCACCATCCAGCGTCTGGAAGCGCTGGGATACCAGCACGTTTTCGGTATGGATATCGAACGCTCCCGGGATGAAGTGGTGCTCAAGGATGTACTGCGTCAGGCACTCCATGACCGGTATTCTGACCTGCCAGGCACGGCACTGGATGATGCAGTGCACATGATCAGCCGCCCTGACGGGGTGGATACCCTGCGACGTAACCTGGCTTTCCACCAACTGCTCACGCGCGGCTTCGATCTCAAAGTCGAATTTTCCGGCGGGAAAACAGAATTCCGCCATATCTATCCGGTCAATTGGGACGAGCCGGCCGAGAATGATTTCCGCGTGATCAACCAGTTCCCCATCCACGGGCAGAACGACCGCCGCCCGGATGTGATCATCTTCGTCAACGGGCTGCCGCTGGTATTGTTTGAATTAAAGAATCCCTACTCTGAAAAGCCATCCGTCGAGGATGCCTTCAACCAGATCCAGCATTACACCTACGAGATACCACAGGTTTTCGACTTCAACGCTTTTACCGTCATCTCGGACGGCATCACCAGCCTGCACGGCGTCTGGACGGCCGGGATGGAGTGGTTCAGCCCATGGAAATCCATCGACGGATACGAGGTCGAACCCAACACCACCGGATCAATGAAAACGTTGATCGAGGGATTATTCCCAAAAGAGCGCCTGCTCCAATATATCCGCGATTTCCTGGTGTTCGAAGTGGTCAACGAGAAGATCACCAAGAAAGGGGCGCGCTACCACCAATTCTTTGCTGTACGGATTGCGGCGCAGAAGACTCTGGAAACCTACCAACGTCTACGCTCCGGGGCTTCCCCTGACCGGCGAATCGGCGTCATCTGGCACACCACCGGGTCAGGCAAGTCCCTTTCGATGGCTTTCCTGGTCGGCATCCTGCGGCGGGCGCCGGAACTCGAAAACCCGATCTTCGTCATCGAAGTGGACCGCAATGACCTGGATGACCAGCTGCATGATCAATTCCTGGCTGCTCACCTGCTGGTGGGGAACGTCAGGCAGGCCGTAAGCGTCAGCGATCTGCGGTCCCTGTTAGATACATCCGGCGGTGAGGTCATCTTCACCACCATCGAGAAATTCACATTGCAAGAAAAAGAACTCGACCATCCCATCCTGAATACGCGCCCGAACGTCATCCTGATCGCCGACGAAGCCCACCGTTCGCAGTATGGATTCAAGGAAGGCTATGCCCGCTACCTGTCGGATGCGCTGCCGAATGCCATGCGCCTGGGTTTTACCGGTACGCCCATCAGCCTGGGCGGAGCCGATACCACCCAGGTGTTCGGCGACCTGATCCACACCTACGATATCCTGCAATCGCAAATCGACAAAGCCACCGTACCGATCTACTATGAGGCACGCCAGATTCCGCTTGCATTAATAGGCCAGAACCTGGATACCCGTCTCGGCCATGTAACTGCAGGCCAGGATCCCGCCGAGGTGAACCGCAACATCCCGCGCTGGGGTGCGCTGGCAGCTGCGGCGCGCTCCGACAAGCGTCTCAAGAATATGGCGCAGGATTTACTTGCCCATTACCTGGATCGCACCGCCACGCTTAAAGGCAAGGCGATGATTGTTTGCATGGAGCGCCTGAACTGTGTGCGCCTGTACGAAGCGTTGCAAGGCCTGCCGGGTTGCCCGCCCATTAAAATTGTCATGACCGGCAACCTGAGCGAAGACCCGCCGGAATGGAGCCAGAAAGGCTACCTTACAACCAAATCCCAGCGGGATGCCATAAAGCAACATATGATCGATCCCGAGGACCCGCTCAGCCTGGTCATCGTTTGCGATATGTGGCTGACCGGTACGGACATCCCCTGCCTGCACACGCTCTACGTGGATAAGCCGATGGAAGGTCATAACATGATCCAGGCGATATCGCGAGTCAACCGGGTTTTCAGCGACAAACCGCACGGCCTGATCGTGGATTACATCGGCATCGGCGATGCCCTGCGCGAAGCCACGGCTCATTACACGCAAGGCGGCGGGCAGGGAGATGTGGCTGCCGGCATTGACCAAAAAGCCCGGCCATTATTCTTGGAAGCCCTAAAAGATATTCATGCGACACTGCCACGCGGCAAGGATTATGGCGGTTGGCGGCACATGTCTGAGATCGAAGTGGAAGATCTTTATGCACTCGTTTACGGTTATCTTGCCACCGAGGATGACCGCCGCGACAGCTTCCTGCAGGTGGAAGCGCGTCTTTCCTCTGCGTTCCTATTGGTAAAGCACTTGGATGAATGCAGGATCCACGCCGATGAAATCATCTTCTATCAGCGTGTCCGCAAGCAGATCATGAAAATCGTTTCCGGACGAATCAGCAGCCGCGAACTCGACCGCGCCGTACAGGACCTGGTGGACGACAGCGTTCAGCCCCAGGGTGTGGTGGATATTTTCAAAGCGGCCGGAATTACCAGGCCGGATATTTCCATCCTGGATGATGCCTTCCTGCAAACCTTCAAGGACCATCCCCCGGAGAGCCTGCAGGTCAAACTGCTCGAACGACTGCTGGCTGATGAGATTGAGTACCGGCGGCGCAGCAACCTGACCCGCTCCAAATCCTTCAAGGAAACGCTCGAAAAAACTTTGCAGGAATATCACAACCGTCTGATCGACGCCAAGGAAGTCATCGAGCAGATGATCGCCATCAAACAACAGATGGATGCCGAAACCCAGCGCGCCCAGGAACTGGGGCTGAACGGCGAAGAACTGGCTTTTTACGATGCCGTGGCATCCAACTTCATCAATCTTTACAACGAAACCTTTCTGCGCGAACTGGTGCATGATGTAGTCCAAACACTCAAACGTAATCTGAAAGTGGATTGGACTGAACCACATCGCCAGGATGTGCAGGCTGCAGTTCGTGCCGCAGTCAGACGCGTACTCAAGCAGCGTAAGGTGCACGAAAAGGATCTTGAGCCGTTCCTTGGATCCATTCTGGTGCAGGCTGAGGCACTCTATGCAGATTGGCCGGTGGGGGAAATGGCTGATTTGGGAAGTGACACTATTGAGAGCAGATGAATACCAGAACACTTGCTGCCCATTCCACCCAACATCTGCAAATAATTGCCCAACAATAGTAACAGCGAGGTTCCATATCTTTTTTCCCTCCTAAAAGCAAAGCAATTTTGGTAATGAAAATCACATACAAAGGACGGCCTCAAAAATCGTCCCTTGTCGCATTAGCATCCAGCCAATCCTTACCCTCCTTTGTAAGTATCCGTGACTTAGTCGAGGATGTTCCGGGCTTTTTCCAAGCCAGGCTGGCCAGTTTTGTCCGGCCAAAAAGGAAAGGGCGGAAAATCTAAGGATTCGCCCATCTTTTCCACATAATTTCTTCATACAATTAAGGTATCATCTATTGGAATCTATTGAAACAGGAGAACTGAAATGAGTAAAACACAAAAAACCTGGATCGTCGTCGGAGCCGTGCTGGTGGTAATCATTGGAGCGGTGCTGGTTTTCGCCAATCTGCGCGTCCAGGGAAGCGGCACTGCCGGCACTGCCGGCACGAGTGGCAGCAGCGGGACAAGCGCTTACCAGACAACCACCGTCCAGCTCGGCACACTTACCTCCACCGTGGAAGGCACGGGCACGGTCGGGTCGAGCCTTTCGGCGATTCTTACCTGGCTTTCGAGCGGGCAGGTCGATAAAGTCAACGCCCAGATCGGGGACCAGGTCAAAGCCGGCGATGTACTGGCCACGCTTGTCCAGGACTCGACACAGATCGGCCTGGAATCCGCCCTGATCACCGCCCAGCAGAACCTGGCCGAGTTGACTTCACCGGAAGCGATCGCGAATGCCAAACTGGCCATTACGACCTCCCAGACCAATGTAACCAATGCGCAACTGGCCTTGAACAATCTGAAGTATTGGCAAAACACCTCCTTGGTCCAAAATTACTATGCCAATATGGTGCTTGCCAAGTCTAACCTGGATAAGGCGCAAACCGCCTACGATAATGCGCACGGCGGGCAATATATCAACAACGCCAACCAGGCGGCGGCCTACAATGCCCTCTATACCGCCCAGGTAGCCTACAATAATGCCCAGTATTATTACAGCCTGTATTCGCAGGCGCCCACTCAGAACCAACAGGATCAGGCCCAGGCGAATCTGGACCTGGCCAATGCCACGTTGAAGAACGCCCAGGTCTACCTGGCGGCATTGACAGGCGGGACAGTTCCACCGGACGCCACCGGAACAGCCTTGCTCCAACTCAAACAAGACCAGCTGGCCGTGCAAACCGCACAGGGGAATCTGGACGCCTCCGAACTCACCGCCCCGTTTACCGGCACAATCACCCAGTCAAATGCGTACCCCAACGCAGTTGTCACGCTGGGAACCCAGGCTTTCCGGATCGATGACCTGTCCAGCCTGAATATCGTGGTTCAAGTTGTTGAAGTGGATATCGATAATGTCAAGATTGGACAGCCGGCCACGATCACCTTTGATGCCATCCCCGACAAAACCTACACTGGCAAGGTCATCTCGACCGATCTGGCCGGTACATCCTCGCAGAGCAGCGTCAACTTTAATATCACCGTTCAGATTACCAACGCGGATGCACTGGTCAAGCCGGGCATGTCGGCCAATGTCACCATCATCACCAACAAGGTGGATAATGCCATACTGGTTCCCAACACATCCATTTTCACCGATACCAACGGTGGACAATATGTTTATCTGGTTCAAAATGGCGGCACCACCAAGGTGCCAGTCACGGTTGGGGCGATCTCGGATTCTGTCACGCAGATCACCAGCAGCAACCTGAAGGCCGGCGATACGATCGTGCTCAGCTTCGCCAGCACATCCACCACCGGAGGGTTCGGCGCCTTCCGGCTGGGCGGCGGCGGTGCCGGCGCGGTTACCGCAGGCGCCAGGCCCGTGGCGACCCCTTAGGCCAGGAGACTGCAATGGATGATATCGTTATCCGGGCAAAAGACCTGACCAAGGTCTACCACATGGGTGAAGTGGAAGTGCAGGCGCTGTGCGGTGTTTCCCTGGAAGTCAAGCGCGGCGAAGTGGTGGCGATCATGGGGCCCTCGGGTTCCGGGAAGTCCACCTTGATGAGCATTCTGGGCTGCCTGGACCGGCCAACCAGCGGTGAATACATCCTGGACGGCGAAACGGTGGCGGGCCTGACCGATGACCAACTTGCCAGCATCCGCAATCGCAAGATCGGCTTTGTGTTCCAGTCTTTTAACCTTTTGCAGCGCGTATCTGCGCTGGTCAATGTGGAACTGCCCCTGGGATACGCCAACCGGCCGGACGAAGGCCGGGGCAGGGCGGCAGAAGCCCTGCGGGAAGTCGGCCTGGAGAACCGCATGAAACACCGGCCGGCGGAACTATCCGGCGGGGAGCAGCAGCGCGTGGCGGTGGCCCGGGCGCTGGTCAACGAACCGGCCATTCTGCTGGCAGATGAACCGACCGGCAACCTGGACTCCAGGGTGGGCCAGGAGATAATGGATTTACTGTTAAAGCTTAACCATGACAGCAACACCACCCTGGTCATTATCTCGCATGACCCCAGGATTGCTTCCCAGGCCCAACGGATAATTTCAATCCGGGACGGCCTGGTCGAGAGGAATACGCAATGAAAATCAGACGGGTTTTAGTGGGAACGCTCACCGTGCTGGTGAGCAATAAATTACGCAGCGGGCTGACCATCCTTGGCATCGTGATCGGTGTGGCCGCCGTGATCGCCATGCTTTCGGTCGGACAGGGCGCCCAGAATTCCATCACCTCCTCGATCAGTTCCATCGGCACCAACCTGCTGTTCCTTTCGGCCGGGTCCGGGGCCAGATTCGGAGGCGCGGGCGTAGGCGGCACTGTGACGGTGCGAAATGTTCGACCGTTGACAATGTCGGATGCACAGGCCTTGCAAGACCCCTACCAAGCACCGGATGTTCTGGCGGTTGCGCCCATTTTACAGGGCGGGAATATCTCCGCCTCGGCCACCAACGGGCAAAGCACCACAACCACCGTGTATGGCGTGCCATCCGATTACTTTTCCATGCGCGATGAAACCCTCTCGGAAGGCGCCATTTTCAGCGACCAGGAAGTGAACATCCACGCCCGCGTGGCAGTGATCGGTCCGGACCTGGCGTCCACGCTTTTCGGCCAGACGACCGGTCTGACCGGGCAGACGCTGCGCATCAACGGTCAGACTTTTACGATCATCGGCGTCCTGCAATCGAAAGGCGGTACGGCCCTGGGGAGTTCCGATAACCAGGCCATCATTCCAATCACCACCGCGCGTGACCGAGTCATCCAGACTCCCGGAAACTATGTGAACACGATCTATATCCAGGCCACCAGCGCCAACTCTGTTACGAATGCCAGCACGGAGGTTTCCAATATCATGCGCATGCGCCATCACGTGGCGGTCGGTGCGGAAGATTTTTCCATTTTCAACCAGCAGGACCTGGCCAACACGGCCTCTTCGATCATCGGCGTGCTAACCGTCTTCCTGGGAGGCATCGCCGCCATCTCGCTGCTGGTAGGCGGGATCGGCATCATGAACATCATGCTGGTCTCGGTGACCGAGCGTACCCGTGAAATCGGCCTGCGCAAGGCCGTCGGCGCCCGCAACCGGGATATCATGGTCCAATTCCTGGTGGAATCTTTAATCCTGAGCCTGCTGGGAGGGGTCATGGGCATTTTGCTGGGCTGGTTGATTGCGCTGACGATCGGCCGGATTGCCTCAGCCAGCGGGACTTCCCTGACCCCGGCAGTCAGCCTGAACGCCATCCTGCTGGCCACGCTCTTCTCGGCGGCAGTCGGCCTGTTCTTCGGCATCTATCCGGCCCGGCGCGCCGCCATGCTCGAGCCGGTGGAAGCTTTACGATACGAATAATACCTGGAGAGGTCATATATGTCATCCCTTGATCCAAAACCTGTGAAGCCAAAAAGAATTCTCAACACAAAATTATTGCCCATCGCGGCGCTCCTGCTGGTGGTGCTGGCGTTGCTGTTTCTGGCCGCTCCGCTCATCCGCCTCGCCGGCGGTACCCAGAGAGCCGGTAACTTTGTCACGCCAGGCAATGGCCAAAGCGGCTCTTCCGTACAGGGTAGCGGTCCGCAAGTGCTTATCGGTGGCGCCGGATCGCAGGCCCAGACCCGCCGTTTTACGGTTGGCACAGGCGGCCGGGGTGGAATTATCCTCTATTTCGTGATGCTGTTGGTTTCTTTAGCAGCAGCCGTAGGTATGCTTTTTACCAGACGCTGGGGACAGGTGCTGGGGATCATCATAGCCGTGCTGTATGGCTTGCTGGGGCTGGTTTCGCTGCTGCCGTTGCTCCTGATAAGAATTGTGGGCGCACCCAACCCGGTCAGCCTGGTCCTGGGGATCGTTCACGTGCTGCTGTCGGTGTCAGTCATTGTGCTCGCCTCGATTCCGGGGAAGCCGGGATTACCCCTCACACCGGCACCGGCCTCTAGCAGTGCTTAACTACCGGCGGCCTGTCCACATGGAATATGGGCAGGCCGCTATTTTATTCATACATCATTTTCTTTAGAGTGGACTGTGACCGGTGTACTCCTAGATGCCGACATTGCTGAGGATTTCCAGAAGCTCGGAAAGCAGGTTCGTCAAATCCGGGTGGCTTGCCTCGAAATGGTGTAGTCCTTCTTCCAATCGTTGGAGGGTCGATGGATGGACCGGAGTGACAGTCACGTCCGGCCGGTCGAGCAGCACCTGGATTTCTGATTCAAGCTGAAGCAACAGTTCCTGGCCTTTTTTATCAACGGTGTGGGTGTTCTGGATTTCAGTGTGCAGTTGTTCGATCAGTTTGCGTAACTCCTGGTCATCCATGGGAAAGCGCCTCCTTCAAAATATGGTTCTGTTCCACCATTTTACACCCGTAATCCAGGAGATTGTCAATAATTATCCCGATGAGCCTGTCTGATCCGGCCCGGCGTGTTCTTAAAGGGAACTGTCACCGGGCAAATATTTCCGTTTCGACCAAACCGTTCCGCCACGGGCCAGCCGCTGCGGAGATGTTATGTAAAATTAGCTTTCAACCCAGAGTCTGCCTGCCACCTGCTTCCCGATTGCCTCTCCAGGAAAGCCTCCTGCGCAATCCGGCGGATGATCTGGTGGACGGCCTGCTGGCCCGGGCGCATGATGTGCAGAAATAACCGGGATCAACCATGCCTAATAAATTCACGCCCGCAGGATGTTCCTCGGGCGTGAATTTTCATCAGTTTCATCCGCGAAAATAAACTGAATCAGCCTCATCCGCGCTCCATAATAATCCAGATTATCTAATAAATACATTAACTAAGTATTATATGAACACAATATGTGCAGTTTTGTTTTACCACTATACTTCAAGCCGGGCACCAGGTACAACAAAACATCATGGTTTCACCGTAATTCCCTTTCCTGGTGTTATCAGCAGAGGGGTCCTTCTTGAGATATAAAAAACGTCATGAAGGGGTTTTATTGGCTTTCTGGGGATTGCAAGTGTAAGGAAAGAAATAGATGGTGTTGAGCAGAACGGTTTAGGCCCTTCTCAAGACATCAATCCATATAACGGTAACCCATGGCATCTCCCCCAACTGGGGGAGGCAGATTCCCCCCAGTATGGTGATGCGGCTGAGGGGGGGTTCGTTGTATGATGGACTGAAGGTATTGGATCATGACGGCCAACATGCCTGATCAGGCAGGTAGAAATTCGCCTGATAGTTCATCTATTGATTTTGGAGGCAAAATGTCAGAACAGAGTGTCATCGGTGTTTACAACAGCATGGCGGAAGCGGAAGAGGCGGTACGCATGCTTGATAAGGGCAGTTTCCCAATCAAGCAGGTCTCCATCGTCGCGCAAGACATGCAGAGCGAGAAAGAAGTGCATGGCTACGTGACCGCCGGCGATGTTGCCAAGTCCGGAGCCAACACAGGCGGGTGGGTTGGCGGGATATTCGGATTGCTCGCAGGCGCGGCGTTCATCTGGGTTCCCGGCTTCGGGCCTTTACTCGTTGCGGGGTCTTTTGCCGCAATATTGCTCGGCAGTATGGAAGGCGTGGTAGCCGGAGCAGCGGGCGGCGGACTGCTGGGCGCACTGGTCGGTTGGGGCGTTTCCAAAAAGCACATCCTCAAGTACGAGGAGCATTTGAAAAGCGGCAAGTTTCTTCTCATGGCCCACGGCAACGCAGAAGAAGTGGCGCACGCCCATACCATCCTACAGGGCACCGGGGCGGCCGATTTGACCCATCACGTTGATGCAGCAGTATGAGCAGCGCCTGTTTGACCGGTTTTTTATGATATTTCCACGCTCACGAAGTGATGACGCCTTTCTTAAGGAGGTTCAAAATGGAAATTCCTGTGCAGGCTCAGGTTGAGTGTAAGGACGGTCTGTGTGGCCGCTCCATATATGTCCTGATAAACCCGGTAACCGACCAGGTAACCCATCTGGTCGTGAAAGAGGATGGTTCCGACACGGAGTATATTGTGCCAGTCGAATATGTGACCGAGACGATCGCCAGTACGATTCGACTGCGTTGCACCAAAACCAATCTGAAGAAGATGCACCGGTTTATTAAAACCACTTTCATCGAAGAGAAAGTGCCTTATACGAGTCTTGGTGGTGGTAATGAGATGTACGGAAGAGGGGCCTATTACTATCTGCCCTATGTGGATCCTGAAATGACGGTGCAAGTGCCGGTGGAGCATAAACAAATCCCTCCGGGGGAACTGGCTGTGGAGCGTGGTACCCGCGTGGAGGCTACGGATGGCTATGTCGGCCACGTCGACGAATTCGTGGTCAACCCAAAGAACGGCCACATAACCCATTTAGTCATGCGGGAAGGACACCTGTGGGGGCAAAAGGATGTGATTATTCCCGTTTCTGCGATGGGAGATACTCTTGGCAAGACGGTATTTCTGAAACTCGATAAACATCAGATCGAGTCTCTGCCGGCCTTTCCTCTGCACAGGCGCTGGTCTTGATCGAGGTACACCATGAGCATGTTCCGAAGATATACCATCTTTGTCCCCATCGTTCTCGCGGTCGTGGTTGGCATTGCGTGGTTTTCAAGTCCCGGGGAGCATTTTGCCCGAGTCGCATTGGCCTGCAGCGGTTATCTGCTGGGCTGGTCCTCTGCATGGATCGCGTACTATGTTTATCTCCGGAAGGAACCAAATCAATAGGCGAGGCATTATCATCCTCCCAGCCAGATTATTCATTTTTCAATAATCAGTAGGTCAAAGAGGCAGGTATGTTGGCACAATTTAAACGAAATTGGTGGGTAGTACTATTGCGTGGCGCGGTCGCAATACTTTTCGGCGCGCTCGCGTTAGTTTGGCCCGGGCTGACGCTCGAAATACTGGTGCTGTTTTTTGGCGCGTATGTGCTGGTGGACGGAATATTCGCGATTATCGCCGCATTTACCCACCGCGCCGGGCACGATAGGTGGTGGGTGTTATTGCTGGAGGGTCTGGTGGGAATTGCCGCGGGGGTAATTACCTTCATAATTCCGGGCGCGGCGACACTGGCACTACTCTACCTCATAGCGCTTTGGGCGATTGTGACAGGTTTATTGGAGATTGTCGCCGCGCTCGGATTGCGCAAGGAAATTCAAGGGGAATGGCTGCTCGCGATCAGTGGAATCGTATCGCTTATTCTTGGAGTTTTGCTGCTGATCTTCCCTTCGGCTGGTGAAGTCACAATCATCTGGTTGATCGGCGTGTACGCCATTCTCTTCGGCGCGGTGTTGCTGGGTTTGGGTTTGCGGCTGCGCAGGCTTGGCAAGCTGCCATCAATATGATCTACCGGGAATTGTCAGAAATATATATATGTTGAGGAGAAGAGTCGTGGGTAAAAAGAGGGCTTGATGTATAATCTTTTTGCTTATACCAGGAGATTCCATTAGCTTTTGGCGAACGGCAAACGAACCACCAGGTGCGCAGAATCTGGCACGAACCTGGATTATATTGGCTGGATGTTTGGACGAAGAAAGGAATAAATCATGGACATTGGACCCCTTGAATATGTTGTAATCGGCGTATCTGACCGGCAACTCAAAAGCGCGCTGATCTCGGAACTGAATGCGATCCAGGAGGCCGGCAAGATCCGCGTGGTCGATTTGATCTTTGTTTCAAAATCAGCCGACGGCGCCGTTGCGATGCAGGAAGTCAGCGAACTGGTTGAAGAAGAACTGGCGGAGTATGGCGACATTGCCCTCAACCTGATGGGATTGTTGACGGCTGAGGATATTAACCAACTGACCGGGCAGATCCCCCCCGACAGCTCCGCGGTCGTAATTCTGATCGAACATACCTGGGTGATCGGGCTGACGGAAGCGGTCCGCAAGAATGGCGGAGCGGTTTACGCGGCGGGAATGGTTTCACACGATGTATTGGCGCATGTCAGTGCTGAGCTGGCAGCCGGAAAGGAAGGCAAGAATGCCTAGAGGATTTGGTGGTGGCTTCAGAGGTGGCGGATTTGGGATGAGAAGGGGCGGTTTCCCCCTGATCGGGATGGGGATGGGCATGGGGATGGGTGGTCCATTGATGACCGGCTTGATGGCCGGCGGATTGGGCTATATGCTGGGCAGCAACGCCAACCAGGGACAAAACCCGCAGGTTGTACAAATGATGCCGGCGCAACAACCCTACCAGGGGCAACCACAAGCTCCTGCGGGCGCGGATAAACTTGCACAGCTCAAGCTGCTCGGTGAGTTACACGACAGAGGCGTATTAACCGATGAGGAATTTACCCGCGAGAAGAACCAGTTATTGGGCCGCTAATCATAAGATGTGGGCAGATGTCCGCACGGACATCTGCCTTCTTTCCTGCAGATTCCCCTGATATGGGATTCGATATTGAAGGTTGTTTGTCGTAACACGGAACGTACCTGTTTACCGGAGTTGTCAATATGAACACCATGAATCGTAACAGTAGTTTTTTGTATCCAACGGAAGGCGCGATCGACTTGCAGTCCATCATGCGCCAGGTGTATACCTGGATGGTCCTGGGGATGGTTATCACAACGGCGGTTGCCTACGTGACAGCCACCACGAGCCTGATCAATCTTGCCATGAACCCGATTATCCTGCTAGTGGCAGTCCTGGCCGAATTTGGCCTGGTGCTGGGCATAAGCGCAGGCCTTAGCCGGCTTTCTTCGGGCGTGGCGACCATGTTATTCATGCTGTACGCAGCTTTGAACGGATTCACACTCTCGATCGTGTTGCTGGCTTTCACCGGCGCATCTCTTTTTGTGGCGTTCGCCACCACTGCGGCCTTGTTCGGGGTCATGTCCGTCATCGGCTATACCACCAAGGTGAATTTATCAAGGATGGGTACATTCCTGATGATGGCTGTGATTGGGCTGGTCATTGCGATGGTCGTTAACATGTTCGTCGGCAGCGGCCCGTTCGATACGATCATTAGCGTGGTGGGTGTGCTGGTCTTCACCGCCCTGACCGCCTTCGATACGCAGCGCATCGGTCGCATGGCTGCGCAAATGAATGTAAATGGTGACACTGAGGTGAAGTTCGGTATCTTCGGGGCGCTCAGACTCTACCTGGACTTCATCAATATGTTCCTCTTCGTTCTGCGGTTGACGGGTCGCCGCCGGTAAGCCGAAGCTCGATTCAAATTTTCGTCTCACGCATGGGTCACAAATCCAGGAATTTGTGACCCATGCCATTTATTAGGCCAGGCATTCCACGCAACCCTGGGCCGTATTTCAAGCTAGAAAGGAGCAAGTACATCGTATAATGAGATGACATAAATGGAGTGAACCTATGGCAACTTTCCCTTTTTGGTCGAAAGATGTAAATGAGATCGCCCAAAGCGTGAATTCGTCCACGGCAGGGCTGAGCGAAAAGGACGCGCAGGAAATCCTGCGGCGGGTGGGTCCAAATAGCACACAAGCCAAAAAGCGGGTCACGCCGCTGGGATTATTCATCAACCAATTCAAAAGTCCGATCGTCATCATCCTGATAGCCGCCACCTTGATCTCGGCCTTTCTCCAGGATTGGGCGGATGCCATCATCATCCTGCTGATCGTGATGGGCAGCGCCCTGCTCAGCTTTTTCCAGGAATACAACGCCAACAACGCCGCCGAGAAATTAAAGGAACAGGTCTCGTTCAAGACGGATGTTTACCGTGACGGGAAAACCATATCGATCCCGACCGATGCAGTTGTTCCCGGTGATGTGGTCCTGCTCTCGGCTGGCAGCTTGATCCCGGCGGATGGGCTCGTAGTAGAAGCCAGGGATTTCTTCGTCAACCAGGCCGTCCTGACCGGTGAGACCTTCCCAGTGGAGAAAATGCCGGGCATCCTCCCCGAAAGCGCTGGGCTGGCTGACCGGACTAATGTGGTTTTCATGGGGACAAACGTCAGTAGCGGCAACGCCAAAGTGTTGATTGTCGAAACCGGGCTGACAACCGCCTTCGGTCAGATCGCCGACAAACTGACCCTGCGCCCGCCGGAGACCGAGTTCGAACGCGGCATCCGCAAGCTGGGCTATTTGCTCACCGAAGTCATGTTCATTCTGGTGCTGGGCATCTTCTTCTTCAATGTGCTCTTACACAAGCCGGTGCTTGATTCATTGCTCTTTTCGATTGCGCTGGCAGTCGGGTTGACGCCGCAACTTCTGCCCGCCATTATTAACATCAACCTGTCGAAAGGCTCGCAGGATATGGCGAAACACGGCGTGATCGTGCGTCGGCTGGAATCGATCGAGAATTTCGGCAGCATGGATATCCTTTGCACCGACAAGACCGGCACGCTGACGGAAGGAGTGGTGCATTTGGATGGTGCGCTGGATGTGAACGGCCAACCATCTGATCGAGTAAGCCTGTACGGCTACCTGAACGCGCACATGCAGACGGGTCTGCCCAATCCATTGGATGAAGCAATAGTCAGCAAAGGAGCCAAGGGTGCGGAAGATTACACCAAATTGGATGAAATCCCGTATGACTTCATCCGCAAACGCCTGACCGTGGTAGTGGAGCGGAAGGATATTCCGCCCACCATGATCACCAAGGGCGCGCTGGAAAATATCCTAGCAGCCTGTTCACGCGTTCAGATCAGGGAGGAAGAAAAGGACCTGGATGCCGGTCAACTGGCCGGGATCCAGGCAAGGTACGAAGCCTGGAGCGCCCAGGGCTACCGGGTGCTGGGGGTGGCGGTCAAATCTGTCAGCGGGCAGGTGCATCCCTTTTCCAAAACTGGCGAAACCGGCATGACGTTCGCCGGGTTCCTGTTGTTCATGGATCCGCCCAAACAAGGCGTACAAGACACCATACTGGCGCTCGAGAAATTAGGTATACAGCTTAAAGTAATTACGGGAGACAATAAATTGGTGGCGCGTCATACCGGACAGGCGGTGGGGCTGGGTGATGCAAAGGTCCTGACCGGCGCCGAGCTGGACGACATGCACGACGAGGCGCTCTGGCATGTAGTGGAAGAGACCACCATTTTTGCCGGGGTTGATCCCAACCAGAAGGAACGCATCATTCTTGCGCTTAAGAAGCGCGGGCATGTGGTGGGTTACATGGGCGACGGGATTAATGATGCACCTTCATTGCACAGCGCGGATGTTGGCATCTCGGTGGCGAACGCCGTGGATGTTGCCAAGGAAGCCGCCGACCTGGTTCTGCTCAAACAGGATCTGGATGTGCTACGCGAAGGCATTGTGCAGGGACGAAAAACTTTTGCCAACACGCTCAAGTATGTCTTTATGGCAACCAGCGCAAATTTCGGCAACATGTTCAGCATGGCAGGCGCTTCCCTGTTTTTGCCGTTCCTGCCGATGTTGCCCAAACAGATCCTGCTGATCAACTTCCTGACCGATCTGCCTGAAATGACCATCGCTAGCGATCACGTGGATGATGTGTTCGTCGAACGTCCGCATCGCATGGATATAAAATTCATCCGCCGCTTTATGCTGATCTTTGGCCCACTCAGTTCCGTTTTCGATTACGCCACGTTTGGAGTATTGTTGTGGTTCATGAAAGCCAACCAACAAAGTTTCCAGACGGGTTGGTTTATTGAGTCGATCCTTTCGGCGGGAGTGGTGGTCTTTGCGGTGCGCACACGCCTGCCGTTTACACACAGCCGCCCCAGCCGCGCCATGCTGGCTGTCACAGGTGCAGTCATGCTGGTGACATTGTTGCTGCCCTACTCACCCCTGGCTGGATTGCTGGGCTTTGTGCCATTGACGATTCCGTATCTGCTGGTTATTTTTGGAATCGTGGTGCTGTACTTCCTTTCAGCCGAACTGACCAAACGCTGGTTCTATCGCCAGGCCAGAAATAATGGCTGACCACGAATACCCATGAATGATAAAACTGACCGCCGTCCCATTGCAGTCTGGATACTGATTTCTCTTCAATTTTTGTTGGGATTGGGCGCCTCCGTCAGTGGCGGCCTGCTGGTGGCGGCCCCGGACGGAGAACTGATTCAAATGCCACTTAAGCTGCTGCAATATTCCCCGTTTTCCAGTTTCCTTGTCCCGGGTATGATCCTGGCGCTGTTGTTGGGTCTTTATCCGCTGGCGGTTGCCTATGCTTTGTGGCAGAAACCCGCCTGGCGCTGGCCGGATGGCCTCAACCCGTTCAAAAACATGAAATGGAGTTGGGCATCTTCGCTCTCCACCGGGGTCATCCTGCTGATTTGGATCACGGTCCAGGTGCTGATGCTTCGATCAGTGGCTTTTCTGCATATCCTATATTTTGTCTGGGGCTGGGTGCTGATCATTTTGACCCTCACCCCGGGCGTGCGCTTGGACTTTATACGATGACAAACAAAATTCTCATCACCTATGCCACCTGCACCGGTTCCACCGTTGGCGTGGCCGAAGCGATCGGGAAAAGCCTGTCGGAAGGCGGCGCACTGGTGGAGGTCTTGCCCATGCAGGCAGTCAAAGAGCTCGCCTCCTACCAGGCCGTGGTGGCCGGCAGCGCCATCCAAAACCAGCGATGGCTGCCGGAGGCCATTCAATTTATACAAATGCACCAGTCAGAATTGAGCAGCAAACCCTTCGCGGCTTTCCTAGTATGCATGACTCTGGCCATGCGCAACGGCGAGAAATACCGCCCGTTCGT
>Ga0116107_1000445_pt1 | contig 32348 bp, 39 predicted proteins | sample June2015DPH_6_10_FD_88969 | JGI IMG/M metagenome (GOLD analysis project Ga0116107, IMG submission 88969) | Peatland microbial communities from SPRUCE experiment site at the Marcell Experimental Forest, Minnesota, USA - June2015DPH_6_100 | ecosystem: Environmental > Terrestrial > Soil > Wetlands... | reverse complement strand
CTCTCGGCCAGCGCCTGGGCGCAGCAGACCGTCACTGTGCCTGTAACCTTCAGCATCGACGCCAACGGGCATGTGAGCGCAACCGTAACGCTGCCCCCTGCGGCCTACCCTGGCGTGACATCCTGCGGCAATGGATGTCTCCAAGCCATCCAGCTTCAGACCAACGGCCCGCCGCCTAATGGCATCAGTGTCGGCACTACTCCCGGCGTTACAGTGGTTCTGACTCCTGCCAAGACGACCTGCAAGATCACGGTCAACGGCGGCATCATCACAGGAGCGACGGGATGCTGAAGCGTCTGCTCATCGCGCTGTGCCTGCTGTCGCCCTCGCTGTGGGCGCAGACTCCCACACACTGTACGGACGTTGCCGGGCTAGATACCTACTGCGGAATCGCTGCACTGCCCTCGCCGGGCGGTGCAACCGGCTACTTCCGTATGGAAAAATCCGCCAGCGGTTCCACTGCGGGGCACTGGCTATTCGTCGATCCGCTGGGCAATTACTTCTGGATGATGGCCACCTACAATGAAACAACTTCGTTCTTGCAGACCACGCCGACCAATGTGTTGACTGTGAAGTACGCTGGGAACAAGCGTAACTGGTGCTCACACAATAATTCGCGCTTGCTCTCGTGGAATTTCAACACGATTGGCGAATATCAGTTGACCTACTGTTTGCCTGTGCATAATGAGTCGGGCAATGCGAATCCGGTGCAAATGCCGTTCGCCTACCTCATCAACGCCATCCCGTCGATGCACAACTACCCCCTCACTTATGGCATACCGGAAGCTCCGAAGAACATGATTACGGGTGTGCCTAGCAATATCACAGTGTGGCGCGGGTCGGTGATGACGGATATGTACGATCCTAAGGTAGCAACTGCTTACACAATTGTCGTGGCTTACGCGGCTACCACCATTCTGACTGCTGGGTTTGATACTCCTTGGATTTTGGGAATCACGACTGACGACACCGACTATCTCTTTGGCCTCAAGAACAGCGGCAACACTCCGTTTTCCCCGCATCCCAACACTGGCTACATCGCTGCCGTCACCAAGTTTGATTACACGGGAATTTGGACCGGGACCGACATGGTGTTACATACCAAGTATGCATGGACATGCGGGCAGGCGGGGATCGACTTTGGTTTCGGCGTCGGCAAGGGCTATCTCGACAACAAGTATGGCACGATTGCCGCGCTGAATACAGCTTGGGGAACCAGCGGATTCTATACCAGCTTCTGTGACGCGAGCGGCTACGGCGTAGGTACTGGAGTTCTCGATGAGGACGGGCGGCACTCGTGGGTTGGCCTCGATGCTTATAATCAGGTTGGCATGTCAGCCGGTATGCTGGTGGACGTGAATCAGTTTGCGTACTGGTATGCCTACACCTACGCTAAGACGGCTGTAACTTCTATCCGCACCAAGGATACCTACCATCTGATCTTTGGTCCAGCGTCCCTGGGTGCCAACGGTTACGAAGACCGCATCCAGAACCTTCAGGGTCTCAGTGACGGCGGCATTCAGGTGATAGGCTTGACCGCGCCAGGTGTTCCTGCGCCTTCTCCGCCTTATAGTGGCATCAAGGCGACCTATGACCTTATAGGCAAGCCTGCATTCCTGTGGTACGCTATCACCGCCAACGCCGATTCAGCACTCTACCCTTATACCCAGGCCCAAGGCGTTCCAGACTTTCCGACGCAGGCGCTTCGTGGCACTCGTTACACCTCCGACCTTAACTCGTTTCTTGCGGCTAAGGGAAGTGATGGCTCTAATTACTTACTAGGAATTGACTGGTGGGAGCAGACTGATGGTAACTTTTCTGAAAAAGCCAACTGGGGGTTAGTAAGCGACCGCGATAATCCCTATCAACCTCCATTTGACGGCACTACTTCTGTTCCTGACGGCCCCTACATGACAGTGCCCGAAGATCGTCAGTATGGAGATTTCATTACTCCGGTTACAGCGGCTAATCTTGGCATTCTAAACACACTCATCGGCGGGGGCGCAGGATTAACGATCACTTCGTCGGGATGCCCCACTGGAACGGTTGGCGTTCCCTACCTTTGTAACATGACCGCCACAGGCGGGACCACACCGTACACCTGGAGCTTCAGCGCCGGTGGCCTGACTGGATGCACAGGGTTGTCGCTAGCCACCGTCAGCAATGTAGGCGTCATCAGCGGCACGCCGACGATAGCGGCGACCTGTTCGTTTACCGAAGAAGTTACGGATTCGACATCCCCGACGCCGTTGACTAAGACGCAGCCGAACAGTGTCACCATCAGCGCACTGCCTGCCACTTCAACTAGACTTACGGGAACAGTTAAACTGACAGGCAGCGTGGTGATAAAGTAGGCTCAGAGAGGAGGATGTAGCCGTGGCAAACGTGGAGCCGTGACCGATATGACGCAACCAAAGACACCATCGGAGATGGAGGCTGAGTTACATGCTATCAACCGGCGGCAGGACGTGCTTTGCATGTTTCTGCTGGGCCGCACATTGGATGGCGATTCTGCGATGATTATACAACCCACTCCTGATTCATGGTGTGGGCGCATAGCCATCGAGGTCAAGCAGATTAACGACATCGCCTGCGGTCTGAAAGAGCGTTTCGCATGGGGCGCAGCGGCCATTGTAGGCGCGGGCGCGGTTATCAACCTGACGATTGTGATTTGGGAACATTATGCAAAATAAAGGAGGCACTATGCTGTTCAATTTACTGTTCACATGTGTTGTGTTGTTATTGGTCTGTCACGCTGGCTGGTGGTGGACTCAACCTGCCAGTCCGTGGCGCAGCGGCTACTCGTTTCTGGCTCTGGTCACCGTGATTCTGTTCGTGTTCTGGTGGCTGAAGCTGCTGGGCGCTATTGCATGAAAGACCACTTCAGCGAGTTGCTGCTGTTCGTCACCCTGATGGCGATGCTCGGCTTCTCAGTGTTCATGTCGCATATCCACAACGACTCGCTGGCTAGCAAGGGCATGGAGTTCGGCGGGCAGGCACTGGCGGCCCTGCTGACCTTGATGGTGGCGAGCAAGCAGGCGACGGCCAACAAGCCGCCGGATTTGCCGCGACCGCCGCCGCCGCCGGAGGTGCCCCATGCCGCTCCTTAACTTTCTCGAAGCCATCGCGCGCGAGGAGGGGTTCTACGTTGCGGGCACTCGCGCCCAGCGCAACCACAACCCCGGCGACATTGAGTGGGGCGAGTTCGCTCGGGCGCATGGTGCAATCGAAGGCGATCCTCGGTTCGCGGTATTCCCTGACGATGCCACCGGGTTCGCTTGCATGAGGGCACTCATGCTAGGTGCTTATCGCGGCCTGACCGTGGCGCAGGCGATTGCCAAGTGGGCGCCGCCGAACGAGAACGACACCCAGTCGTACATCACCAACGTATGCCATTGGACAGGACTGACGCCGGACACGATAATCGACACGCATCTAGGAGGCGACGATGCCGCTACTTAAAGGACGGTCACGCAAGACCATTCGCAAGAACTTCCACGAGTTGCGTCATGGCAAGACGTTTTCGCGCACCCGCAAGAAGTTCGGCAAACGCAAGGCGCAAAAACAGATGATTGCGATTGCCCTCTCGACAGCCCGCAAGTCAGGCAAGCGCAAGAAGGCCCACAAACGCTAGATGCCGTACAGCTACGTCACCTTCGGGCAGCTCAAGGCAGCGCTCTTGCAGCGCTTGCAGGACACCCTCACGCCTGCCTACACCACCTCGACTGGCTTTGGGTTCACTGACCCGACAGAGGCCGGGCTGTACCTAATTGAGGCGTTGCAGGTGCTCAACTCCCAGGTGGCCGTGTGGAACGCCGACTACGTGCTGGACTTCTCGCCCGGCGACACTTGGAAATCGCTGAACGTCGCTGGCTCCCCGCGCGTCCGCACCGTCACCGACACCGACATCCTCACTCTCATGGAGTATCACCTGCTGGAGCCGCCTTCGGGCTCCACATGGACCGGCACCACTCAGTTCAACATCATCGACCTCGCGCAGGCGCTACAGTACCGCCGCGACGAGCTGCTACAGGCATCTGGCGCGAACGTTGTCACCTTGACGCAACCTTCCCCTACGGCTGGTTACCGTAGCACTCTGCCCGATGTCGTTCTAGCCCTCCGCCGAGTCCGCTGGGTGCCTGTGGCAGGCGCGTCGTATCCGTTGTGGCGGGAGGACCGGGTAACGGCAGATGCTTTCGGAGGCCAGTTGACGACCGACGTGCGCGATCCCGAGTCGTGGCTCATCACTGCCAACGCGCCTTTGCAGTTCGACGTGGACGCGGTGCCGCCCGTGCCTGGCACTTGGGATATGCTGGCGTTTGAGCCGGGTGCTGCGCTGGCGCCGCCGGCCACCACTGTCCTTGGCCTGCCTGACGACTGGTGCTGGGTGGCCAAGTGGGGCGCGCTAGCGGACGTGCTCAGCAACTCTCCTGAAGGTGCTGACCAACTGCGCGCTCGCTACTGCCTGGAGCGCTACAAGCAGGGCACCAAGGCGATGCTGGCGCTGCCATGGCTGCTGGATGCCAACGTCGCTGCTGTGACCGTGGATACCCCTTCAGTCGAGGAAGCCGATGCCTACGCCCAGAACTGGGAAGTCACATGGCCTATCGCCGATCCCCAGCTAGTCGTCGGTGGTGTTGACATTCTTGCTATTGCACCATTCGTTACCGTACCTAATCCATTAATATCGTCCGTGGTAACAGTGGTGGGGAACGCGCCGGTGCCTGTGCTCGACGCCGACCCGATTCAACTGTCCCGCGACGGCGTAGATGCGGTACTGGCCTATGCGCAGCATCTAGCCATGTTCAAGATGGGCGGCAGCGAGTTCACCTCGTCCATCCCGCTGCTGGCTGCCTTTGAGGCCTACTGTGCCCGTGAAAACTCCCGCTACCGCGCCCTCGGCGTAATGCGCACCGATCTCATCACTGAAGGCAGCCGCACCCTAGACATTGACCCGCGCTTGGAGGATGAAGGCTTATCGCGTGAGGACATGCGCACCCTGAAGCAGCAGGTCAGCGCGTGGAAGGAGGCCAGTGCCTAACGACTTCCTTAGCGCAGTTACACCTGTGGCAGGTATGGCACAGGCAGTAGCGCAGCCTTCTCAATTCGCACAGATGGCTCAAGCTGCAATGGCACCTAAGGCGTCCCCGTATGCGAAGCCGGGGCCTTATGCAACCAAGCTGTCACCGCAGGAGGAGCGGCAGTTCACGCAATGGGTGCAGCAAAACAAAATCCCGTGGAAGGACTCTCCGACTGCTGACTACGACATGCGTGGGTACTGGAGAGCAATGCTAGCAGGTGACCCAAATGCGAAGCAGGCGGCGAACCGCCACTTCCCTGATACCTATAAGACACCGTATCATAAGACGTTCTCAAACGAATCACGCTATGCAATGCCTGACGCGCCTAAATGGGTCGAGAGCGCTACTGACTGGAAGCTAGTGGATAAGAACGGCAAGGTAGTTGCCGTGGAGAAGAAGTAGATGCCTGACTACCAGCATCCTAACGGCGAGCGCTTCATCAACCACGGCCTGCACACCGGCTCCCCGGCTGACGCCCTCAAGCCCGGTGAGTATCCTCTGCTGGTCAACGTGCGCAGCGATACCCCGGACGAGCTGACCACCCGGCCCGGCCACATCATCGTGATGGACAGCGGAGCCACCGCCGGAGACCCTATCCGCAACATCTCTACCTACATTGAGATCGACAGCAGCGCGGTCGCTGGGCCGGTCATTCTGACTTCCTCGGGCGGCAACATCTATCACCAAGGCATCGTCGGGCCTATCGACACCGGCTATGGCACTGGTATCCCGTCCATGCTGCCGCTGCGCCCCTCGGCTGCTGCTGACTCTTGGATGTACATTGGCGATGATGTTCAGTACCACAAAATCTCGCCGCGCAACCCTACTACCCCTGCCGTAGTAGTGCAGAAGGTGGGCATTGCTGAGCCCCAAGCTCCGCCTGGCCTCTACATCGAAGAGGCTCAGACCAACTTCGTGCGGTTTAATGCGCCATGGACAAACTCAGGCGCGTGTGGGCCAGTGGCCGCCGGTACTCGTACTGGCGATGCGGTCACTCTTGTATTCCCTGATCCTGTGTCTGGCGGCGCACCCTACACCTATCAAATTGGTAGCTACAACCCGACAGCCCAGTACCAGAAGGAACAGTTGCTTGATCGAGGATTCCCGCCAGCTTCGCCTGACCCGCTGGGCCGCGTCAACGATGTGTTCCCGGCCATGCCGCCCAATATCCCCATCCTGGGCATCGAGTATTTCAGTGGCACCACCGGCCTATGCGTGGTAGTGCCTGACCTGCTGGGCATCGGCTTGTCGCCAGAGCCGTCTATTACCGCTAACGAGATCATCGCTAACTTGCGCCGGGGGGCATTGGTGCAAATCGGCGCAGAAATCTGTCTTGTGTACGACGTAGAGCGTGGACCGACTGGCGGCATCTGCTTCACTACCTTCACCACCGTAAACCACACTACCGCCGAGACGGTCAGCGGCATCCCCGCCATCCAACTATTCGAGTTCTCCACCTATGGCGAGGTGATGAACTCTGAGATGTGGTACTTCTCCAGCGGGGCTGGCATTGGCAGCATCCAGATTGACAAGACCATAGCTCCAGAGATAACTCAACTGTTTCTAGCCTATAACACGGAGAGTGCCTTCCAGCCTGATGATTACCTGCACTTTTCGGTGAACCTGCTGAAGCCTGAACGGCTCATCGAGATGAAGATCGTCATTGACGTGAACAACGGGCCAGTGAACTTTACCGACAATGCGTTCTACTACACGGTGCGGCCCAGCGACATCGAAGCTGGCATCCAGAACACATTGACACAACTGGGCGTGGCTCAACTTTATAGCCAGCGTCAGCTCATCGCTGAAGAGGCCAGCGCCGGGGTGGACTCCTCTGAGCAGGCTGTCCCCGGCTCGAACCAGTGGTCGGAAATCCGCATCCGCATTGGCGACTTCCTCCGCATTGGCAACGACCAGACACGCACCCTAGCCGACATTCAGGGATTGCAATTCATAATGAACACCACGGGGAACATCGACACCCAGATCAGCTCAATCACCACTCGCGGCCAGTGGCAGATGGATGTGAGCAAGACTGGACAGCCAGTGCTCTATCGCTATCGCGGGCGCTCGAGTGTGACTGGAGCGCGCTCCAACCCGTCGCCGCCGACCCGCTACGGTATTAGCCCATTGCGGCAGCACGGACGGATAGTGCTGCCCACATCGCCGCCGGACCCGCAGATCGACTTGTGGGACATCTTTCGCATTGGCGGCACCATCGACAGCTATCGGCTAGTGGGAACCGTGCCGGTGTCCGACGGTGGCTTCGAGGACAACTATGGCGACATCTCCATTGCCGCCTCTGAGGTGCTGGAATACGACAACCTGGAGCCGTGGCCGACCATCGACAACCCACTGAACACCGCTGGCGTCAGCGTCAACGGCTATCTGGTCAACTTCTTACTTACTGCTGGCGATCCCCACTTGTTGACCTTGCCGTACTATCTGCCGGGCAACCTTGTCCGCATTCAGGATACGGTGTACACGCTCTACACCCGGCCTACAGTCGCAGGCACTGCCGTAAGCATGGTGCTGCTAGAAGACGCCGGAGTCGCCGTCAACACTTCCCTGGTCATCTATGAGCCCGAGCTGGCCAACGTGCCGCTGCCTTTCCTGTGGGGGCCGACTGCTGAGGGCGGCACGGTATTCGGCTGCGGCGATCCCTATCGTCCGGGCACGCTGTACTTCAGCAAGAATTTCAACCCTGACTCAACGCCGGACAGCTACAACTTGGAGCTGTCACCGCCGTCAGAGCCGCTGACCGGCGGCTGCCTGCTCAATGGCGAGTCCTTTGCCTTCTCGGCTACCAAGTGCTGGGCGCTGCGACCGTCCTTCGGCAGCGAGAACCAATACACGGCGCGCGAGGTGCCGACTGGCGCTGGCGCCATCTCCCACTTCGCCATCACCACCGACGGCAAGCACATCTACTTTGTCGGCAAGGACGGCATCTACGTCACCGCTGGCGGCCCGGCTACCTTGATAACCAACCGCGAGAACATCTATACCCTGTTCCCCCACGAAGGCGTGCCCGGCGAGTCATGGCCTTACCTGGGCAACACCGTCGAGGCCCCAGACTACAGTCAGGCACTAGCGTCGTTCCATCTTTGCTATGCTAATGGCTACCTGTTCTTCGACTACGCCGGGAGGACGCCATGATGCTGGGCATGACTTGGGAGCCAATGCAGCAGACGATGTGGTGCGATGACCTGACCTTTACCCACGAAGGGCCGATCTGCACTCACCCGTCGCACGATCTCGCGCATCTGCTGGTTCGCGCGACCAGCGAGCTACCGTGGATGCCCAGCGGCAGCGACTCCGTGGTGCGGCTGGCCGAGTACAACGCCACTATCCTTGAGCACTTTCTGGATGCCGCCTTTAACCATGCTGTCGCTCCCCTAGAGATAGCCAGAGAGTACGGAACGTGGTTTGTCGAGAAGCACTTTTGTCCATTCCCGATTTCCGCTGAGGAAGCCTACCGCCGGTTCCGTGAGGGCATTGACTGGGATGCGATCAATCGGCTGTCGCCATATTTCTTTGCACTCAAACATCAAGAACGGGAATCAGGATTGACGGGGAAGACGTTCACCCTATTATTCACGTCCGATGATTCCCCTAGCAAGGATAAGAGCACCGACGGTGCGGAGGTGAGGTTATGAGCTTTCCAATTAACTGGAATACAGCACCAGATGATACGCCATTAGTTCCGTTCTTTCCAGACGTGCCAACGTGGACTAAGATTATCAAGTCCTTGCCTTCTTTGATAGTAAGTACGTCTGATGACGGATTTGACTTTAGCTCTGCAGTAGGGCCACTAATACCTTGGACAGACCCCAGTGATGCAGACGAGAATGACGGTATAAGCTCCGCATTTGATGTCACTGAATATGACAATACAGTGGGAGGCGTGTACAACACTGCTACCGAGTGTTTGTACGCATCCCAGTGGGGCTTTGCTATTCCCGCAGGTGCTACCATCCAGGCAGTAATGGTAAGCATCAACGGAGTCATCTATGACATGGCTAATGTTGGATTCTTTCCTCCTGGCCCTACGCCTTACTTCTTGCTTCCTTTTGCCCTGCACGTAGATAGCGACTGGCAGTACCTAGAGGATGGGGTTGGTGACTATGTTGGGTTGGCTTTCCCTGTAACTGGCCAACAGTTCTCAGATGGCTCTTGGGATGGTACGCCTGTGGTAGTAGGAACCGATGCAATCAATTTTACCGATCCTTCAAGCGTCTATCCCCCTGCTGCTGGGGGGCTACTACCATTCCTTGGTGCGAGCGGTATCACACTTAGCGCTGCACAGGTCAATGATTCTGGATTTGGTATTGGGTTTACGCTTAAAGCAGTAGGAATAGGGTAGAGACAAACATGCCAGATGCACCTTGGGGTTACACCCATTCCAACATCTACGCAATGGCTATTGCAGTGTACTACACTGAAGGAGCCGCGCTAACTCTAGCGTGCCCACTAGCAAGCACTGGCGAGGTTGGAGTTGCGTATAGTGCATCACTCATCGCTAGTGGCGGTACGCCTCCTTACACCTTTGCTATCATCGCGGGTAGTCTGCCTCCGGGCCTGGGACTGAACTCCGGCACAGGTGAGATCAGCGGTATACCAGCGACTACGGGCGTCTATCCCTATACTGCACAGGTCACTGATTCTGTTGGGGCAACTGCTACCGCAGATTGTTCGATTACTATTACCGCACCGCCGCCGCCCCCACCACCCCCTCCTCCACCCCCGCCGCCTCCTCCACCTCCTCCACCTCCACCTCCCCCACCTCCACCACCCCCTCCACCTCCGCCGCCGCCGCCGCCGCCACCGACTCTCACCGCCTCTCGGCTGGTCTATGACACCAAGGCTAAAGCGTGGTGCGCCGATGTTGGGCTGGACATCGACATGCACTACAACATCCCGCAGGAAGACCCGGATGGCATCACTCTGGTCTATGCCGGGAGTTTGGAAGGCGTGGTATACACAGAGAGGCCGCTGGTTAACGATGCGACTGCTCCTATTGTGTGCGTAGTAGCGACGCGAGAGAACTGCCCGGACGCCCGAGCCTACTCATGGTTCGGCGATTGCGGCCTTGACCTCTTGCCGACCAACAACATCTTGTTTACGGCGCAGGCGACAGTGCTGGGCGGCCCGGTTAGCACTCCAGTGACCTTCCTATCCCCCACCCGGCTGCCGCTTAGCGTGGTCGATGTCGGTGGCGGGGTAACTGCCAAGTCGCTAGGGCTGTTCCTGTACTGGTCGCAGACCTACGGCACCGGTGAGACCTCTCCGGCTGTGCTCTACGTGTGGTCGCCGACCTTTGTGCCCAAGCCGGAGACCATCCAAGGCAGGTTCACTGACTGGGCTCCCGAGCCGGGCGCAGGCAACAAGTTCTTCCAGGGGTTCATGCTGGAGGGCGACAGCAACGGCATTCCCAAGACATGGCTGATCCGCGATTCCGATACGCTGACCGTGCAGCAGGCATTCTCGCAGGCGTTCTCCAAGGATGCCCAGCAGGACCGGGCATTCTCCTTCGCATTGCCTTTCGTGGCCCACTCAGCACGGCTGGAGGCCACGGACGAGGTGCCCTGGCGGCTGTTCAACCTGCACTGGATTACCGTGCCTTATCCCGAGGCTGCGCAGACATGGCGGACGGAAGGCACGGCGCACGGCGAGCGCGGATTCCAGCACCTCTACATGGGGCAGCTAGCGTATATCAGCGCCGGACCCGTGACGCTGACGCTGCGCTTTGACCAGTGGCCGACGATCACGCTGGAGCTGCCGGCAACCCCGCTGCAACTGGAGCCCATCAAGTTTCAGTTCAAGATTCCGCCCAACAAGTTCAAGATCGTGGGCTACGAGGCGGTCGCTGACGCCCCATTCTATCTGTGGGTCGAGGACTGCGAGTTCTGGCTGGGCGAGTGGGGCCGGGAGGCTCCGTACCGTATCATCCGGCCATTCGGCGGGCTGTCGAAAGCTCCGAGGGCATTGGTGTAATCATGGCAAACAAGCAACGCTACTATCCACACGTCGAAGGCGATGAGTCAGTACAGCGCGCTATCAGGGAACTGCATGACCATGTGTATGACCTGCGCGATGAGCTAGACGCGCACCGCAACACCATCGCGCAGATGAAGGGGCAGCAGAGCCAGCAGAAGCCGACGCTGCCCTACAACGACAACTTCTTGGGCATCAAGCTGATGGCGGTTACTGACCCAACGACGCTCAAGACTGGCTACTCGTGGAAATACAACGAGGCCACGGGAGCATTTGAGCTAGGGCCTTGACGGAGGGCGTAGAATGGGGGAGAGGAGTGCTATGAGCGTGGAAATCCGCGAAGTTCGAGGCTCCGGGCTGGCCGTGCTAGCCCCGTTCCTGTACGCCCGTGGCACCGCCATTCCTTACCCGCATCTTGCCATCGCCAAGGTCGCCTACGAGGGTGCTCGCATCGTCGGCTATGCCATCTACCAATGGCTGCCACATGTCGAGCCGCTGGAGATCGTGAAGGACTATCGGGGCGGCGACCTCGCAAGACGGCTGGCAGATGAGATCACTGCGCTGGCCGCCGCCAATGGCCCTTACCTCGCGGTCGCAGACTCGCCGTTCGCCGCACGCATGTGCATCGAGCGCGGCTTGCGCCCCATTGAGGGGCAGGTGTTTGGAGGCCCGGCATGAGCTTTTTCAAGTCGCTGTTCAGCAGCCCGTTTGGATTGAGCCAAGGCCAGAACGCACTTAACGCGCTCCAGAAGTCGGCCATCCCGCAGGGCATGGAAGCCACAGGCCGGGCGCTCGGCTACGATGAGGCGCTGCTGAGCGGTGACCCGACAGCCGAAGCCGCAGCCATCGCGCCGGAGATGAACGCTTCCGCCGCTCAGACCGAGCAGGCCAAGAAGCAGATCAGCAGCGAAGGCACGGCGCGCGGCGGCGGGATCAATGCGGCCTTGCAGAAGACTGCTGACCTGCCCACCAAGACCGCTGTGGACACGATCACCGCACTTCAGCCGGGAGCCGCTGCGGCAACTGCGGGCATTGGCGAAGGCCTGACCCGCGCAGGTGAGAGCGCCGCAGGCACCGAGGTCAGCAACGCCTTGCAGCAGCACGCGCAGGACTTGGGTGCAACATTCGATACGCTTAGCATGCTCAAGCCAAGCACTCCAACTGGGCTGCCAAGCGGTGCGCCAAATCCTGTGCCCGAGGAACCCGCACCCATACCGTCACAGATTCCTCAGATTCCCACAGATGCAGAGGGCTACCCCACGGGAGGAGACACCGAGAGCGCCCTTACCAGTCAATTTGGAGGTGTACCGTAATGTCCGTACCCCAGAACCATCTCTTCGGCGGCATCTGCCCGCTAGGCATCATCACCGTCGCCGCTGCCGGCACTCCAGTCCCGATCACGCAGAACGTCGGCTCGCAGCAGGCGGGCCAGGGCACCCCTTGGGCGCAGGCCATGCCGGGCACCTTCCAAGGCCGGCCCTTCTCGGGCAACTGCCGCCAGCTTATCCTGTCCACGCCCGGCAACTCTGGCGTCATCTACATCCAGTACGGCAACGTCGCTGGCTTGGACACCAACGCCACCTTGCTGGTCATCGCGCCTAACCAGATTGCCTATCTGCCCAGCGGCATGTGCGACTCAAACATTGATGTAACGTCTATCTGGGTAGACGGGGCCTCCAGCAGCGACATCGTGGTGGTGGCGGCGGCAGACGGAAGTTAGGAGGTAACACCATGCGAAAACTCTGGGCACTCTGCTTCCTCATACTGGGCTTGGCGCTCAGCGCTGGGGCGCAGACCGCATCGCCCCAACCCATCACGGCATACTGTGTGCTCACCGCCACAGGCTACTGCCCTAACACCACGGGTGCGGTCGCCATCAAGCAGGGCATCGACACTCACAACGTCTACATCGTGCCGGAGGGAACGCCGGGCACCATAACCGTGCTGATTCAGGGCAGCGTCATCGGGGATTTCACCGATGCGGCTACCTGCGGCACCTCAACCACCACTACAGCAAACCTGCTGTCATGCTCGGGCATCTACGCCGCTATCCGGGTGCGAGTGTCGGTTATGACAGTGTTCACCTCAGTCAAGCTGTTCTACGTCGGCACCTCCACCGTCGGGAAAAGCGGTCCCAGTGGAGGCGCCGTCGCCTCTGTCACTGGCGCAGGGACGGTAAGCTGTAGCCCTACCACAGGAGCGGTGGTTTGCACCGGATCAGGCAGTGGCGGCTCGCCCGGCGGCTCCTCTGGCGATGTTCAAATCAACAATGGTTCTAGCGGATTCGCGGCAGGTGCCCTTAACGACAATGGCACGACAATTACGGCCACGGAAACGATCACCCCAGCGGTTTCGGCAGCCGTGGCCCTCGGTTCCTCGTCTCTTCCTTGGGGCACGATGTACTCCACCGGAAAGGTTAATTACGGGAACGCATTCGACCACGTAACCACCACCAACACTTCGGCCAACGTCGCCACCAACGACCTCTATTACTACTGTGACGCTACTGGCGCTCCGGTAATTATGACACTGCCAGCGGCCATGGGTTCAGGACGACACATCGGCGTGATGAAGCTAGACAGCACCACCAATGCGTGCAGTCTGGCACGGTCTGGATCAGATGACATTGACGGTGCGACGGCAGCGCAGGCTAGCGTCCAATACGCCTCATTCTCGGTGCTTGACGCGGCTTCAACGCACTGGATTCGTGACCATGCCAATCAGGGGACCGGGGACTGGACGGGAACGAACTTTGCTAACCAAGTTAAGGCAACCCATCTTACCTCAGCTCTGCCGGTCCTTCAAGGCGGCACGGGCTTGACGGCGGGCAGCGCAGGCAACGTCCTTGGTGGGGCAACTCCCTCGTATGTGAAGGTTACTTCATCCTATGTGGACTCCTCTGTGTGTGCGACCGGAGCATGTTCGCAGACGGCGGCAGCAGCTACGGCATCGGCAGCAAGCGTCACCAGCGGCCATCTGGTGAGTGCAGGCGCGGCTAATGCTTTTGCAGATAGTAACGTGGTCGCAGCGGACGCGATTACCTATCACACTCCGGCTACTGGCCTCGCTCGCACCACAGCAAGTTCGCAGGCAATAGCGGGAAGCGAGTTAAGCGGCGATGTTACGACTAGCGGCAGCAATTCGGTAACGTTGAAAGCCCAGTACAAAACTGGCTCTTGTCAGACAGGCTTAGGCGACGGCTACAACCTGATCCCCGCACAAACCTATCTCCAGTCCTTCTGCAAGAACGATTCTGGCGTTACCCGAACGATCACCGCAGTTGCCTGCTATACGGATGCCGGAACATCCACGCTGGCCTCGGCAGGAAATACACTTGGCTCAATCACGGCAGCTACTAACTGCTCATCGTCCTTTGCTACAGGAAGTCTAGTCGGAACCGCGCTGACTAACGGCGACTATATTAAGTTTTCTTTTGTGGCTGACGGCTCCAGCCACCAGACAACGTGGGTCGTGAGTTATACCCAATGAGAAAGCTAATCTGGCTCTTATTCATCGCATCGTGCTTCGCCCAGACCGGGCCGCATCGGAAGATATTCACAGCGGTTGCCGCACCTGCCCTTATTCAGCATACGTCATGCAAAACCGCTAGTTCGTCAACCACATGCAGTTTCAGTGGCGGCGCAACAGCTACGCACTCTATCGGAATTATAGTACAGTCTGACCACGTTCCCTGTTCGGCTTCTTCGACCCCATCCAATACATGGATACTGGAAGCCACATCAGCAATCGAATCCGGCTACACCTCAATGCTTGCTGCGAACAATGTAGCTTCAGGTACTAACTCCATCGTGGTAAGTTGCCCGTCAGCTACGCTTGTAGGTGCCTCTGCCTTCGAGATTTCCAACGTAAATACGGTTGATGTTTTGGGGATTCTAGCCTCGGCAGCGAACACGGCAGTTTCGATCCCGACGAATGGGGCTGTGGGAGCGGCTACTGAATATGTAATGGCCGGAGCTGTGGACTGGAACAACTACAACACCTGGACTCATGGCACAGGGTACACGATTGAGGAGCAGAACTATCAGAACGATAGCACCGGAACCTACACCGGAGCCTATGAGGACATCAACACCAAGACCGGACTGAGCGGAGTGCAAACTGCCACGATGACCAAGAGCGTCAACGCCAGCTTCACAGGCGGCATTATGACGTTCAGCAACTCGCCAGCGCAGGGTAACGCCAATACCTTTGTTGATTTTGAAGGACTATCCAACACGGTAGCGCCCACAGCAGCAACGATGTATGCCTCAACTCATGGTATTCTCCCAAGTTATGCGGGATGGAGTATCACCAATCCCCACACGGCGCTTACAGGTTCGACCTCGGCACAATCTCCTTGTACATATTTTACTTCCATCCAGCTAGGAGCAACGCTCTACACAGGATCAGGAAGTCTTGGGTTGCTGGACACTACTTCTACTGCGGGCGGGGATTTCGTTTCATACCCAATTGCAATTCCCCAGTCTACGGTGTCTATAGGTTACTGTGTTCAATTCTCAATTCCGCAAAATGATTCTGCTGCCAATGCTTATTCACTCGTTGAAATAGTAAAACAGGGCGGGGCAGATTACGTCGATACAGTAGTCCAACCAAACGGGACTTCCTTAAACTTCGGTTTTGAGGTAGCGGGCGAGGGACACACAGGCTCCATAGCCGCAGCGACTAACACGCCATATTGGATAACCAACTTATATGTTGAAAACGGCACTCATAAGATGGCAGTGTACAACGGAACCACCGGAGCGCAAGTTGGCTCAACAATTTCTGTAACGGACAACGGCAGTAGTAGCCTAGCTGACACAATACAAATCGGTGTCACGGGATCAGAAAGTAGTACAGCCGGGAAAACAATTTACTTCGACAATGTTGAGATAAGTTTTGCTGGCACATTCCCGCTAGGGCCATAGCCATGAGTGACACTATGCAACTGTTCGCTGAATACTTATCGGTTAGCAAGGAAATCATCGTGCGCGTGGCACAACAATCTTGCATGAAAAGCGTAACCTACGAATGGGACGGCCAGACTGGGATGACTAACGTACACTCCATTATGTCGCTGATGTTCAAGCAAAGCGTCGTTCTGGGTGAGTTATTGGGAGGAACCAAATGAAGCACCTACTTCTGATTCTCGCGCTTCTCGTTTCCACGGTGGCTTTTGCGTCCGGGCCTCCAGGCCAGAACCACGGCATCAACCTAACGTGGACGGAAGGCACCGGCAATTGCTCCTTCAACGTCTACAAGGGGACATCGACAGGTGGCGAGAACTACAGTGCGCCTTACGCCTCTGTCGGGGTGGGCGTGTTGGTATTTCTCGACCAGACAGGCACGGCGGGAACGAAGTATTACTACACGGTCACGTCTGTGCTGAACGGGATTGAGTCGTCACCGAGCGGCGAGGTGTCGGCCAATTACCCTACGGTGCCTGTCCCGCCAGTTGTAACTGCCACGCCTCAGTGAAGTGTGGATGCGTATGCAAGAAGGGCATTTGTCAGTGTGTAAGAGGTAACTAACCATGGCAATCGGAGACATCCTGCGCGACATTGGCGGCGGCCTTGAAAAAGGCCTGAAGGTGACTGGCGAGGTCGCCAAGACGGTGCTGCCCGAGGTGGGGTACGCGATCACCGGGCAGGGCGCGGAGTTGAGTAGGGAGAAGCGGCAGCGAGCGCAGCGGCTGCAGGACATGCAGACGCAGATCAAGGCGCAGGCGCTGGAGCAGGCGCTAAGCAATCCTTCGCTCACGCAGGAGCAGCGTACTGCCATCTATGGGCAGCTAGATTCGCTGGTTCAGCCTATGGCGGCTCAGGGGCCGAGCATGATTCAGCGGGTGCATAAAGCCCTACATCCCAATGCGACCGTAGCGCAGGGGCCGCAAGCGCCCACGCGAAACGCGCCTACCGCCCAAGGGGGTTCACTGGCGCAGTTGCTAGGGCCAATCAAGCCGCAGGCTCCTAACCAGACTGTCCATAACCTCTACGAGCAAGAAGTTGCGGCTGAGATGCAAGCAGGGCGTGACCCTAATGCCAGTCCACGAGTCAAGCAACTGGCTGAGGCCATCCACAATGAGCAGAAGGAGCAGGTCGAGCAGTTGAAGCAGATGTACGCTGACGCGGTTAAGGCCGCGCTCGACCGCAACGAAGACCCTGAAGCGGATGAGAAGGTGCAGAAGTTAGAGCAAGCTATCCACGGCATTGAGCCAGGGTCGAAGTCCAATCGTGACGATAAGGCAATCGAGATAATGGGCAAGCCCAAAGGGACGTGGACGCCTCAAGAACAGGCGTACATGCAGGGCTACAACGAGTGGGTCAGACAAACCAAGGTAGCTCCCGGCATGGCACGGGCACAAGTGTTTGTCAGTGGGCGAGAATTGCCTGTTATGCAAAACGGTCAGCTTGGGTATATGAATCCTGCTGAAATTGAGGCGGCTAAGAAGGGGGGAACACCTCCAGTTCCCGGCTCCCTTGGCGCGCAGGCCATGACCAAGGAAGCTCTGCTTGAGGACATCCGTGGGGGCTCGCAGCAGGTTAGGGATTCCGTGAATGCCATGTCCGACGCGGACTTCTCATTCCCCAATCGTGCTTTAATCGCAGGAGCGCTGAAGAACAATAGCCCGTCGAATGCTATGGGAACCTTGATAAGCGGCGCAATGAAGGATTCCTTGAATCCCGCACAGCAGGATTACCTCATCAACTTGGCTAACCTCATGGAGAACGGCATGGCCATGAGAAAGGTTCTTGGCGGTGGCGCGGGAGCTAAGGACATCCGAGACGCGGTGCTCGCCGTTATCCCCGGTGCAGGCACTCCATCTAAACAATACGCACTAAAGCAACTTGCGGTATTTGATAAGACGCTGGACCGTCTGGAGCGCGGGATACCTGATGTACCGCTGCGTAATCCTATCGTGCCTCCAGTTTCAGCCGCTGGGGCTTGGACACCTCCCGCAGGTGCGCCTCCAGCACCTGCTCAGGACGGTCAAGTTTTGCGCGACAAGGCTACCAAGAAGGCAATCGCCGTGAGTAAGGGGGGCCAATGGGTTCAACCCCAGTAACGCCGCAATACGAGATTGTGTCACCGGATCAGCAGGCCAAGGATCAGTACGAGATTACGCCTCCTCCTGAGGGTGCGCTCGCTCGCGCGTTCCATGCAGTCGGTTCTGGGTTTAAGCAGCCATTTCAGCAGACTGCTGAGGCAGTGCGTGATGTCAAGCGAGCAATCAGTACCAAGGAAGGTCTTCGTGATTTACAGACCAAGTATCCTCCCTCAGGGTCGATGCTAAAGTCGGCAACCGAAGCCTACGGAGGGTTGCTGCCAGTTGATGTTAGACGCAAACCTGAAAAGGACATTGACTGGCCTGCAACGGTTGGGGCTAGCCTTGGCAAGATAGGTTCATTTCTTGCCATGGGAAAGGCTAGCAAGGAGGCACTGCCTAAGGGTGGAGAGGCCTCCAGAGCCAAAGCACTTACGCAAGCCAGCGGCGTATCCACCACGACCAGCATTCCTAAGTCATGGGAAACCGCTGTACCAGAGTTACAACGCACAGTGGCGGCTAGTGGCAAGGCCCCGGAGGCGAGCATTCCTGCGCTCAACCACACAGTGCAAGACACTCTGACTCGTACTCAGAACGATTTCAGCCTTCGCTTGCAGCCTATTGCAGGCGAGCAGCGTGTGCCCATCTCGATCTCTGACTCCATCCGTGCCAAGATCACGCCTAACATGGCACAGACTGCTGATGGGCAGCGTATGATTAAATTTCTGAATAATCGGGCAATGGAGTTCGAGAAGCCTTGGACACTGCGACAGCTTGACGCTGAGCGCATGGCTGCGACTAAGCGGCTGCGAACCATGCGCAACCAAGCACCCTCAGGACAGGCCGCAGCATTGAAGCTCAGTGCCAGCGCCATCGCCGATGAAGCCATTGAACAAGGCGCACAGGACATTGTATATGGCGCATTGGAGCGTAAGTACGCAGGACAAGTTCCGCCTGACTACTTCCGCAACCTCAAGCGGACCCAATCTGCCCTCATTGACATCAAGGATCAGTTGGCCAAGCGCGACATCCAGATTGAGAATATGAAGTACGCTCCGTTACGCGAGCGGATGCGGATGCACACTTATGTCAGCAGCGGAGGACATGTCGGTGGCGCAGTAGGCAGACTAACCGAGTTGATATATCCTGAATACAAAGGCGCAGAGAAGGCCGCTGCTAAGGGATTAGCGCCTGAGCAGCCTAAACATGACCTGCGCTTCCTGCTGACCGCACCTGCGGCGGGGGTGCCGGAGGCAACGGGAGCGACGGAGCCGCAGGAGTGAGTCCAGCAGAGGTGGTTGCGCCCGCCCTGCCCATCCTCTCTGCCCGCCACCTCGATATTTGGGATAGATGCGAACGCCGCTATGCCTTCGAGCGCGACTACGCTCCCATGACCATCTCCCCCATCGTCCTATGCTACGCCGCCCTAGAGAGCGCACTGACCGCTCCTGACCCCGAGGAAGAGGCCAAGGCTACCGCCATGCGGCTGTGCTCCACCTACGACCTGCAATGCCAGACAATCAGTTCTCAGGGACACGCCGTAAGCGCTTATGAGATTGCCACGCATCACGGCTATCTCGCCGGCATCATCGCTGTGGCTCTACGTCAGCGGCTGGGTCTGCTGACCTCTCTGGCGCCTGTCCTGACGGACGCTTATGAATGGCGCTCAGCGCTCTACCAGGACGCTGACGGTGAGGCCCATCGCATCACCCTGGTCAGCCATTGGGACGATGATCGGCTGCGGGCCGAGGCCCACTCCTGGCACACCATCGGCGAGTTGGCCGCGCTGGGCCGTCCGCTGACTCTGCACGCCATCGTTATCGGGCCGCACCGTACCGGGAGACGGCATTCGCCATGGGCCAAGGCGGTGCTGCATCCCACCAACGGCCAGCTAAGGTTCAAGCGGCGCTCCTCTACAGGTGACGTGGCCCACAAGAAGGACGGCCACCCAAGCCGCAAAGGGGATGGCTTCACGGTCGGCTGGAGGGATTGCTGGCGAGAGAAGCAGCAGCGGGTGGGAACGGCGGAATGGCTGCGGGTGATGGCGCTGGACGACGTGTTGAAGGAACTGGTCATCTCGCGCCGGATCGTGCTGGATGAGACTGACGCCAGGCTGGTGGCAGCTCGCAAGGAGATGTGTCAGTTGGTGCGGCGGATGGGGAAGGCCAGCGCGCAAGAGCCGATGCGCCGCAGTTCGTGTGATGAGACTGGGCGGGGGCCATGCCCCTTTCAGTTGGTGTGCTACAGCAAGAAGCCGGGAGTCACTCCGGCGGACCTGCCGAGGGCGTACCGGGCAAGGTAGCCTTCGCCTTGGCCTGCTCGGAGTCGAGGCCGCAATTGTGTAGCTTCTCTAACTCCTGCCGCAGTGCCTTTAACTCAGCCGCCTGCTCCTGCATCAGCTTTAACTGCTCGGCCATGATTGCCTGCATAGGAGCCAACTGCTCCGCCAAGACCACGCGAAAGGTGGCTACGTCATCATTGACGGGCGCATCACTTGCAATATCGGGTTCGTGGATGGTGGTCGTGCAGTTGAGGTCGGGACAGGTCGCGTTCGGCTCCTGCGCAGTGAGCGGAAAGGCGAGCAGGGCCAGCGCTAGCAGGACAGTTCTCATGGTTCTCCTTCTCTGTGACAGCGGCAGAAGCCCGCGCCCCTGCCGCGCTTCCGTGCAGTAGTTTGGCGTTTCGCCCCTTTTTCGGCGGCTCAATCTGACCGCAGTTACCTGCTAGTCAGTGTGGACGAAGCCGCTGCACGAACCTTCCCATAGCGTTTGGTAATAAGCCATTCATAAACCAACTGAGATAACCGTGCTTGCTGGCCGATACTTAAATGGCTAAACGCATCAGGTTTTGTCGATTGTTTAATCATCATTGCCTCGTCTTCGGTTACTTTGCGCAGGAGCGGCAGAAGCCTGTGCCCCTGCCGCGCTGTCGTTACTTCATAATCAGCCCTAACAGCTGGATTATCAGCGCCACGGGGAACCTCCCTTCTGATCCTTACCAGAAGCACCAGCGCCATAACCGACGAACCGGGCACCGACGCCAGCGGAAGGACCATTTGCCGAACAATAGCATCTCGCTGGCGAGATTACCATGATTTATCCGAATCATTGAATCACCTTCATTTCCACGCGGGGCCAAGGTGAAGCACCCAGCAGTCCGCAGCGTATTGTTGCACGTAATTGAATGGTAGCCAGAAGTCGCCATTCACGCCCCAGGAGTTTCCCCAGGAATTGCGCCTGTGCTCTGCACCAAGCGAGCCATCGAGGTTCTTGTGGTTTATGTCGTAGCCAAACATTAAGGTGCAGTGTCCGCCCAAGCACTGCTCTCTAGGCGCTGGCATCGGCACCTCGCCGCTCGTTGCAACCGCATCGCTCTCGAATGAATCGTACACGTTGATGCCGTCCACGTAGCAATAGCCACTGGCGAGGCACAACATGCGGTCCTGCTGTGTCAGTAACGTGTGGTAAGCTCCACCCTTGTAGAGCAACGCATTGCTTAATGCTTGGGTCGAAGGCGGAATGTTCATGCTGTCAAGACTGTACGGATCATCGGTTTCCGGCGCCGCACCGTATTGATTAAACACCTTGGCTCCAGTGCGAACCTGAGCCCCGGCATCGTTGGGCAGCGTTCCTTCCATCTGACGAGCCAGATAGTAGATGAACTGCGGTGAGAGGTTCAGGGAGAAGTGATGCGGCCCGTAGCGCCGGAATAGCCAGTCGGCATGACCTGCCCAGCCGTGACCGACACAGCTACCCTCTTGCCCTTGGTCACGTACTGGCCCTAGCGAAGCGCTCTCGTCGGCGGATGGCGGAGGTGGCACCGCAGCGAACCTCATCACTCTGTCGCGGCTGTCAGGAACGTCTTTGATGCGTCCATAACGCCGTCCTGCTGGTGAGATTGGTAGGCTCATATAGTTTTCACTCCTGCCGCTGCTGCCTGCTCATTGAACTTATTGCGCAGCCAGTTTGCCGACCTTCCTGCGTAAGGGTTAACAGGAGCCTTTGCTGCCGTCGTCACGCCAGCAAGTTGCAATGCAGTAATTAAGGCTGCGATGAGAATGGCCAGCTCAGCCTTTAATGCAGGGCTAATGTTGAATGACTGTTCGGCTTGAGCTAATGCAGATTGCAATGCTGCAATCACGTTAGCCGACACCGGCATACCGGGTTGCCATCCTGCTAGCCCAGCTTGCGCGACTTGCAAGTAAGGAACGATTGGAGCCAACCCCGGTATCAGCGGAGCAAGCGCGGCGGCAGTATCTACTGCCAGATTAACGTAGGCTACAAGATTCGCAGGGGACTTCGTGCAGCCCGTGCTAAATGTGAGCAGCCCCATGCATAGTAGCAGGGATAGGACTATCGAGTACGCTTTTTTCATGTTCATGGTGAGTCTCCTTTAGTTGATATTCAAACATCGTGGCCCAGCTTGGGCCATAATTCAACTCTACGCCGACCTGCAACCCGCCAGGCACCAGCTTGCTGACCAGCACCTTGGAGGGAGCGGTCAGCACCGGCTCGATCTCGGCGACGTGCTCTGGAAGCAGGGCAGCGGGGAAGCAGAACTGCCACGAGTCATGCACGGCGTTGCACAGGCCGTACTTCTCAGCTAGTCCCGTCAGGTGCATCTGTTTGCCGCGCTCCCGCATCTCGCCAAAGGCATCGTTGGCGGGCAGGAACGCTACTGCCTCTTCTGCCTGGTCGCCGTTCTTCCACCCTCCACGCCGGCTATCCCACACAAATACTTCATAGAATCGCCGCACAGCCCCAAAGCGAGAACGGAGGAATTGTTGATCGTGGGCCAAGTGGCGGACACGATCCTGCCATGCAAAAACTTCGGGAAAAAGCGCACGCAGAAGTTCAAGAAAGCGGCCAGCAGTGCGTTCGTCCGGGAAATTCTCAAGGTTCTCCTGGTAGAGGCGACGCTTAGCCATCCCGAACCCGACACCGAGAATTGAAGGCTTGGCTTGCTTGTCCCGCACCCGCTTGCGATTCGCGTCACCCTTGAGCCACTGGAATCTATCCATAAGCGCATCGTCATTCTCCTCCATGATCTGCGGCTGCCACAGCTTGAGGAAGCAGCCAGCGATGAACGAATGCATGTCCAGCCGCGCCATCCGCATGTAGGCGGCTGAGTCGGCCTCAAATCCGGTCGTCATCACATGAAACGACTTGTAATCCCACTCCGTCAGGATGTGCCCAGCGGGAGCAGCCACCATGGCACGTAAGGCCCCGGCGAGTCGTCCGTGCTTGGGGAAATTCTGTACGTTGGGATTGCGGCTAGATAGTTGGCCAGTTCCTGTATCGAAGGTGAAGGTAGTGCGAACGCGACCATCAGCCTGCGGCTTAAAGCCCTCAATGTACGTTCCCTTCGCCTTTCCCAGCTCACGTGATTCAATAACCTTGAGGTAGAAACTGTCGCCTGTCTTGGCCGCCAGCCGCTGGAGTTCCTTCTTCTCGGTGGTATCGGCTTGAGTGCCATCGCTGCGCTCCTTCTTGCGGGATTTGGGGACTGGGTGGCCCTGGTGCAGCATGTAGGCTCTTAGCTGCGCGGGGGAGTTGGGGAGGAAGGGTTCGAGCTTGCACCATCGAGTGACATCCACCACGACAGGATTTCCTTCTGCACTGAGGATCGCCTCACGAAATACCCGCTGGGTAAGACCCTCAGTGCACTCAGGAGGTCTAACATATCCGTAGGTGTAACTACCTTGTCGCCCTCGCCTTGGAGAGCAACTTCTACATTCGTCAGGAAAGCGTCCTTGCAATTCATCATCAATCTCCTTCTGCGCTGCATTGAACTCCTCACCCAGCGCCAAGCGGCGGTTGTTGTCAATCGGCACTCCACGGTCCTCCATGGCGGCTAGGACAGGGCGCACCTCGTAGACCTGCGACACGTAGGACTGCCACAGGCCGTCGCGCTCCATCGTGGCCTTCAGCATCCCGTACAGGCGCAGCGTGGCGTCTACATCGGCACAGCCATACAGCTCCAGGTGCGAGCCCGCCAGATGCTTCCACGGGAAGGGGAAGTTGGCGAACGAGGCCGCGAACTGAAGGTGGGCGGGAAGGTCCGGCTGCCACCAGTGGTACATCTGGAGAGTGTCGTGGACGGTGCCTACGGGCGTGTAGTCTTGGCCTTCACGGGCACCTGCCGCCGCGAGGACTTTGTTGTCAAAGAGCCAGACGTTGTGGCCGCACTTGACGTTGGGCAATCCAAGGATATGCCTTGCGACTGCACGATAATCTCCGTCCCAAGGGAGTGCAATACCCATTCCGCTAGTGAGACTGAATTGTACAAGCGCGATAGCTGTGTCGGCGAAGCCCTCTCTAGCATCTTCATCGAGCGAAGCAGACTCACGAGTTTCGAGGTCATAGCTAAGTGTGAGTCCAGCGTTCTCACGCACTCGCTGATAGAAACTCCAGGCGTCCTCAAGCGACGGGTGCGCTTGGTACTGCAAGCTGCCTTCATTGACTGCCTCCTCGGGCGATGCCCAAATCCAGTTGTCGTCTTTGCCCTTGGCCACGTTCAGGGCACGGGTCAGGTCACGGGCCAGCACTCCCTGAAGGTGGGCGGCGCCCCGGCGGATGAATGCTGGGTGAAAGGAGCCGACGACCGGGATGGGGCCGCCATCGGCGTCGGCGAAGTCAGGGGTCAGGCTGGGCAGGACAAAACCCCTCAAATGACTGATACCGCGCTTGTCGCCGGTCATGCCGGTCAGGACGCGCAACGCCGTGCCGCCGAGCGCGAAGATGCACCGGGGGCGGCGGGCGCGCACCGCCTCCATAAGATAGGGCCGGCAATGCTCGATGGCGTCGTGCTCCCACGGGGCGTCGCTAAGCCAGTCTCCCTTGGGGCGGCAGCGCAGGACGTTGGTGATGGAGAACTGGGCGCGGTCAAGCGACAGGCGGCGGATGGTGCGCTCCAGCAAGGAGCCGGCGGGTGCGAACGGCACGAAGGGTTCCTGAAGCCGCTGCTCGTGCTCGCCTGAGGCCTCGCCGACGATCATCACGCCGAGCGAGCCGGTGCCGCTGACGAGGCTGAAGTCGGTGCCGTGGGAGAGGCAGGGACAGCCGAGGCAGCCAATGGGCTTCTCTCTCATAAGTAGCCTCGCACTCGCGGGTCCGTGTTGCAGTGCCGCGCCCACACCTCGGGCTGGCCTACCATACGCAGGCCCTCCAGCGTGCGGCAGCGGCTGATGGCGACGTAGGCCATGCCGGGCTGCTTGAAGAAGCCGTGCCTAAAGTCTATTTGAACCCTGTCCAAGCTAAGCGACTGGCTCTTATGCACCGTGGTAGCGTAGGCCAGCCGCAGCGGGTAGTATTCCACCTGCCCGAACACATAGCGGCCCTTGTAGTTGCGATGCGACTCCGGCAGGTAGCCCGGCCGCTTCTCCTTGCCGCCGCGCCAGTCGTCAGGCTTGTCGCGCTGGTCGGAGTCGCGGCACAGCTTGCCTAGGTAGATAGTCTTGCCAGTACGCACCAGTTCAACGTAGATGCCCTGCTCGCGGGCATCGATGTCCACTACATGGCCGCAGTCGCCATTGACGTATTCGAAGGCACCGTCGGCCAGCGGGGAGTTGGACAGGACCATGACGTAGGCACCGAGCTTGAGTTCCAGCCTGTCGGGAACCAGCTTCCACTCCCCGCGCTGACGGCCCCAGCGGCGGCTGGCGACGGTAAACGAGCGTCCCTTGACGCGAGCCAGCGCGATCCCGTTGAACCTGTCTACCATGTCGTTCTTGGGGACGATGGTGGTGCCGTCGAACTCGGTATAGAGCGAGGTATGCCACTGAACGCCTTGCTGAGATAGTTCCCAAGCTGAAGCCGCGCCCAAGCCCTCACGAGCCATACCTAGCGCTCGCAGGAACCCTTCTTGGCCTTGCCGCCATACCTTGGTCAGCTTCTCGGTATTCACTGCGAACCGGGGCCAGCAGTCAGCCTCGAAAGCCCATTGGCCCTTGACCGGAGGAAGCTGGCAGAAGTCGCCCACCAGCACCAAGCCCAGCCCATGCGCTTCCTGACAGCCACGGTACAGGATGTCGAGCGCCGGAGCAGTCAGCATCGAGCATTCCTCGACTAGCAGGTTCTGAATGCCGTCATCGCGGATGCCGCGCAGCTTGGTAGCAAGGCCGCCACGCAAGTAGAGGTCGCGCAGGCTGTCCTCGTCGTAGTAACCAAGAGCGCTATTAACTGTTATGGCACCTAGGTTGACCGCTGAGATGCCTGTGGTCGAGGTAAGCAAGGCCCACTGCGGGTCTATAGCGATGCGCTGCTGCACCTGCGTGGTCTTGCCGGTGCCAGCCACGCCCGTCAGCAGAGAGCAGGGGACCGCGCCGTCGCCAGCGTCCTCGACGAGCTGGCCCCAGATGTCCTCGGAGTGGCCGTTCTCGTCGGTGCGGATGTCTAGCGAGTCAGTCATCGTCATCTTTTTTATGACATAAGTGATCAGTCATACGAATAGAAGAGTAACCGTGCTCATGGTATATGTGTTCAACTAGGTAGTCGCCACTGTCAATGCGCTTTCCACAATACTTGCACACATACTTACTGCAAAGACCGTTCTTATCTGTCATGTCCTAACTCCTATCCTAAGTTCGGAGGCGCAGCCTCTGCGCCGTGTCAGGCCGCGCCCCCTTGCCCTCGTTGCGCCCGTAGGCGCGTTGGGGCAACTCTATCTGACTACCGTGTTGCCCTTCGGCAGTTCCGCCACGGTCATATACCCAACGATGCGCGGACGCGCTACCACCCACGCGCTGCATCCGGGGCACTGGATGTTCGGGTCATGCGTCCCGGCCACCTTCCCAGCCTTGAAGTGGTGCTCCCCGGTGGCGATGGCCTTCGGCTTACGGCTGCCATCGTGCTTGGCCTTCTCCTGGCAGGCTTGGCAGGAGGCTTCCCAGGCGGTCTCGATGCCGACCTCAGGCTCTCCGGCTAGGGTCTTGAGCAGCAACTCCATCCACTGCGCGTGGGTGGCGCGCTGCGGAGTGGTGCCACCAGCCTTACGGATGATGGTTGCGGCCTCGCTGGTGCCCGAGCGGTTGGGCAACGTCGTCACCCAGTTGTCAGTCAGGACATAGCCGTCATACTGCTCCTGCCCGCCAATGCCAATGACGTTGGCTTGGACGGCGGTGAACAGCAGCGGCGGCGAGCCGGGCCGCCAAGTGGCGATCCGGGGCGCGAACCGCACCAGCTTGCCTGCGCCGTCCTTCACGTCCACCTGCTTGAGTTTGGCGCGGTACTTGCCATCCGGGATAGGCGGCAGGCTGGCGTAGGCGTCGCCTTCCGGGTTATCGTCCAGCGCCTCACTGGTGAGCCGTGGATCGTTAGGGTCAAGGTCAGCGATCTGCTCGCTGCCGTTTGCTTGCTCAGGGGCGTCCTGCGTAGGTTCGTCCTGCACGGGCGCGCCGAATGCGGTTGATGCCATGTTGTCCTCCATCTGTCGGTTAGAGTTATACTACTTCGCGGCTGCCACGGCTGCGGGCTTCCGCCCCAACTTGGCATCCAACTTCTCGCGCCATCCCTTGAGGGCATCGCTGCCGCCCTGCTGCGCGTTCAACTCATCCAAGGCTTCCAGGTAGGTATCGAACCCATGCTCCGGTGTGGGCTCAAAGAATCCGCCAGGGAACTTTGCGTATAGCGCCGTCACCTTCTCCGGCGTCACCCTAGGCTTGCAGTGGTACTTAATGCCAGTCACCGGGTCAGTATGCGACACGAAGTGGTAGCGCACCAGCGTTTCTACCACCTCCATCTCTACGTCCTTCACCTTCACCAGCCGCTTGGTCTGGTAGTCCTGCGCGTGAATACAGTCGCCAACCCACTGCGGCGCGCTGTAGAGAGATTGCTTGCCAGGGATGTCGGGGCCGCCGATGGTGGAGCGCGTGTCGTCCTCGCCTACCTTGTCCAGCGCGGTGAATAGGACGTACTCGTAGGGCAGCGACGTGAGATTTAGGGTGAAGGAGTTAAGCTGCTTGGGCATCTCACCGTAGTCGCCCCGCGTGGTGCTCCAGAACTTCTCGCTGATCTCGCTGCCCTCGACGTTGACCCGGGCCGTGAAGGTGCCTAGCTTGGCCCGCGACTCACCCCCGATGTCGATGCCATTCTCACTCAGGTAGCGCAGGAGCGCGACCGCGATGGAGGTCCAGCCCTCCACCACGATGCCGCCGAACTTCTCATAGTCCACTGGGCAAAAGTTGTTGTCCGGGTCAGGCCAGTAGCCTTGACCGACCTTGCGCAGGGTCTGCGGCACCCCGCGCGGCGAGATGCGGTAGGCGCAGATCATGCCTGCGTCGATTTCGGGCTGGCAGGGAGCCCAGCCGCCGCCGTCGGCAGACAGGAGCAGAGTGGCCTTGCCGGTGCGCTTGGCGATGTAGTGAGCGAAGTGCTTGGCGGCGGTGGTCTTGTAGCTGCCGGTTGAGCCGTAGATGACGCCGCTACGTGCCATGGACTACCCCTTCCATCACTATCGCGTTCATTGGCTTGGGCTTACGCGACTTGGGCTTGCCCGCGCTGACCTTCTCCACCGTCAGCACCCGCTCGCCGTTGGTCGCGTCCACGTAGTCGCCAATGACGATGCCGCCGGCCAGCGAGCGGTGCCGGGCGGTGCCGTCGCGGGGGATGCGGAGCTTCTCGATGCGTTGCTTGCTCACGCTGCGCCTCCGTCAACCCATGCATATACAGTATGATCGACGCGCCGGGAAATCACGTGCTTGTATTCCTTCTTATGCACCAGTATGTTAATGCCGCCCTTTGCTAATCTTGCATCACTAAGAGAGGGATAAGTTTCACTTACTACCTTGCCAGGATTGGCTATAGCAGCCTCTACTAGTGGCGCGTACTTACTTCGCGTAACTGTTACAAAGTCTTTTTTGTCAATTAGTTCCATTGTCTTCTCCTTGTGCAATCTGGATCAACTCCGTTGGATGGTTCGGCACTCGCGCCTTGTACTTGCCGCTGCCCATCGGGTCACGCCGGATGTCAGCCCCACCAAAGCAGATGGGCACATAGGCGCACTCACCGGGGTAGGAGCAGGCGGTGCGGGTCTGCGGGAAGCGCTGATTGAGGCGCGAACGCTTCTCACTCTCATCGTCTATCTCTTGCACATACGCCATGTCCCGCGCCACCTGTACTTCCTGCGCCTCAACTTGTTCAACCATATCCCGCAAATCATCTTCCTGACGGAACACAGTGACTGGCGGCACCAACTGCTCGCTGAGGATATCGCGCCCTGCCTCCGGCTGGACAGTGCCAGCATCCAGCAGATCAATCCAGGCTCCAACTGTCGTGTGCTCCCACACCGGGGCTTGGTTCCAGCTCTGCCAGGCCAGCTTTCGTTCCTTACCGGACGCATCCGTCCAGCCGAAGGAGTGCGCGATCTCGGTGTCAGCCGCCGTCATGCCGGGCTTGACCCACAGATAGCATAGCGGCGACTGCTGAATGCGGGCCTCAAAGCCGACGCGGGCGGAGAGGGCTTTGGCCACGCGAGAGCGCTTGTCGCGCTCGCCTTTCAAGATGTACTCATAGCGGATAGCGGTGATACGGGGCGGCGTCGTCAGGTCGCTCAGCCAGTCGATCATTGACTGACTCATATCCCGCGAGGCCTTGTCAATCTCTGCGGAGTGGCTGTCCATCTCCTCGCCGCTCAACTGTAGCAGTTCCCACCACCGCGCCAGCCGCTGCTCCACCTCCACCCCCTCGCTCAGCCCCTGCATGTCGCGCTCGGCGTCGCGCAGCTTCCGGGCGTCCATGGCGCCAGTGGTCTTGAAGGACTGGAGCACGAGGTCGCCAGACTGGCGGTGGCGCAGCAGGGCATCGGGGCGGGAGAGGAACCATAGGCACTCTACGGTCTGAGTAACACCTTCAGCCAACAGCCACTTGCCCTCACGCTCCACCTCCAGCACTTCATACTCCGCCAGCAGCCGAGGCAGCCCGCGCCGTGCCCAGCAGCGCACCAGCGCTTCCAGCAGGCAGGCTTGCTCGGCGCGCAGGTAGGCGTCGTACTCAGCACCGCCAGTGGGCACTTGCATCTCTATTTGTGTCTGAAATACAGTAGCATCCTGCGCGATGCGCGGCAGCGCCTCTCCCATCTCCACATCCAGCCCGGCATCGGCTTGGTCGTTAAACTCACGCAAGCCTATAGAGACTGCTGCCTCTTCTACAGTGCGCCACTGTTCCCGGTTGGCTAGAGTACAATTCAACAGCAGCATTGCTACCGCGCTGTGGAAGCACCCTCCCACCGTCAAGGCCACCGACTGCCGCGCCGGGACGATCCCGATGCCGTCCTGATGGTACTCGTGCCAGCGCTGGCGCTTGCAACGCTGATAGGAGATGACGCGAGAGCGGTCGGTGTAGAGGTCGGTGCTCACGCTGCTACCGCTTCCTTTATTACTATCTCGGTCAGGGCCAGCGCAAACACCTGCCCTGGTTTGTAGTCATCCAAGCTCGCCACCGAGATCACGGTGTATCCGTTGTAATCCCGCTTGCCGAACTCGTCACACGAGTTGAGGTGAACCCTCATCCCCCACTCGCCGTATTCCAGCTTTTCAACCTTCAGATAGTGCTTCATACCATAGCCTCCTCAGTCGCCTTGCGGGCGCGCTCGCGCAGCCGCCGCTGGCCCTCTCGGTTCTGGCATCCTTTAGAGCAGTAGCGCTGCCACCGCGTCTTGGGAATGAACCTTCGGGTGCAGGACTTGCAGAGCCGCGCTTTGTAATTTGCTACCACGGCTGCGATACTAATGCCATTACTAACGCTTGTCAAGGAAAATCGTACATGCTGGGGCATACAAAATCTGTGGCTAACGACTTGTGTAACGCACAACTAATGGTGTTAACTAATTTGCCACTTGCGCCTCCGCCCGCGCTTGTGCTATACCGTGGGGGTCATGTCCACGCTCGCTCAATCCGCCTGAAAGGAAACTAATTCGATGCCGTGTTTACCGTTGCTTCCCAATTATCCCGTCACCGACTTTATCCCCCGAAACTCAATCAACATCCTCTGCGGGCCGCCCTACAGCGGCAAGGACAAGTTGCTACAGACCGCAATACGCAACTACACAGATCATGGCGAGTGGCTAGGCTCGACCGCGCCTCTGTTCCCCGAGATGGACGACCCGCTGCCCATGACCGCACGGGTAGGCGCCATTTCAGCCACCGGGCTCCCACTGCCAGCCACGATACCACAAGTCCAATGGAAAGATTTTCATCGCAAGAACGACGAGCGCCCCATGACCATCGAGCGACTGTTTGAGCTTTTCGCCGAGCCCCGACCGCAACTCTTGGTGGTAGATGGATTTCAAAAGCTGATGCCTGGCGGCAAGATCAATGATTACTGCGAGGTCGCACACTGGGGGTCTTATCTGCACGGTTGGTGCCGCTCCCAGGATGTGACCATGATCGGTACTGCGCCGGCTTCCAAGACCCGCGAAGAGGATGGCGGTTACGCTCCTCACGACCGAGTGCTCGGCTCCGTCGGGTGGGCACAGCTTGCCTACACCCTCTGGCTGATTGATTTGGTGGATCGGCGCAACAACGAAGAGGCAGCGCGTTCGACTCAGCGGCTGCTTATCACCTTGACCCATGGGCCGCATCCAACTAGCTGGGTCTACTACGACTTAGACTCCAACGACTGGCTGGTGCCTTCGCTAACCTCTCCTCATGCCTGCGATGCAGCCTGGCGTGAGGGGCTGGCCGAGATGGTAGCAGCCAATTCGCAGAATCCCCTACGTACTTCGCAGATCGTTGAACTTGCGGCTACTCTCGGAATCAGCAAGCCTACTGTCGAGCGCTGGCTGCATGACATGTGGGACGAAGGCCGGATATTAAAAATTCGCAAAGGCATGTATTCTTGGGTTGACAAGCCCAAGGAAACCTGCTAGAGTACCCAACATCGGCACGGCACCTTCCCTAAGGAGTCGTGAGACATGACAAGTGGCTGCTTCTCGGCCAGTGAAGCAGCCACCAGTTACTAACTAAGCAACAAACCCCCTAAAAATTGACTGAAAGAGAGAGGGCGCTCACGGCACCCCCCTGATGGATGCGACATTTATTATATATACTATATATATTAAAGGATTTGATGTGATGTTTTTGATCCATCAGCGCGATGATGGAATGGATGCGGAATCCATCATCAGAGGGGGTGATGGATGCGTGATGGACACCTAACTCTCATGCAGTCATGCGGTTAAGAGAACGAATCATCACATCAGGGGGGGTATATGGGGGTAGGGTAACTAAGTAG
>Ga0116107_1000442_pt1 | contig 32622 bp, 25 predicted proteins | sample June2015DPH_6_10_FD_88969 | JGI IMG/M metagenome (GOLD analysis project Ga0116107, IMG submission 88969) | Peatland microbial communities from SPRUCE experiment site at the Marcell Experimental Forest, Minnesota, USA - June2015DPH_6_100 | ecosystem: Environmental > Terrestrial > Soil > Wetlands... | reverse complement strand
TCGATTTTCGACGAGATGTGACCTTGATTTTGATATGACACATCCCCCACGCCCAAGAATGAATGCTGAGCGCTCTGGGCCCGCTTCGTGTTCCTCAGAACAGCGAGAACTGTCGAAGCTGGCGCATAGCTTATGGTGCGTGTTTCCAACAAGAAGGCACCCGTCGAATCGCGGAGAGCATCGAACGGCAGCAGATTCAGTACTCCGTCTGGTACGACGATCAGGCGCTCGTGGGTTGCTTTGGCTGGGAGAGAGCCCAAAAGAGCACCGTAGAGTTTCTGCGCCAGATCAATGTCACCGCCCCTATCCCGGATTTCCTCCAGGTATTTACGTGTTAACTCTTCAATTCGCTGGCGTCCGGCAGGCAGCGCTTGCACGCCCTCGCCTTTTCTGGAGATCCAAACGCAATACGAATGGGGCTCGCTGAGCACGTATTCCAGCACAACCTCGTCGGGACGCAGGCTTGCCTGGATCACCTTCAGAGGGGCTGGCTTCTCAAACCATCCGAGCGTCGATTCTTTTCTGTCAGTTCGTGTCCACTCTAGCCGGCGCTCGTACTCTACGAGTTGATCGAGTAAACCAGTTCGTTCCTGAGCGTTTTCCGAGCGCATCAAACGAAGTTGTAACTCAGAAACCGCGTTTTCGAGCGCTCGCACATCTTCGGATTCGCTCTTGCTGAACGTGACCTTGTTTTCCAGAAGGGCTGCCGCCGTGCGACCTCGTACTCGTTCCAGGACACTAAGCGCCCGCTCTACATTTCCTTCCCGCGCTTCCATTTCAAAGTGGTGGAGGTAGGTCTCGCTCATTGCTCCGGCAAGCGAACTGCTCCAGTGCGCCTCGTGAAGGTTCAAGAGCATTCCGTCGATAACATCCTCAGCATTTTGATACAGTGACTCAGCCTCGGCAGAAGACCCCTTTAGCGCTTTGAGTTCCGCCAGAATCGTCAGATCCCTCGGGAGGTAATATCTGTCGCCTACGCGCCGACTGGCATCCACTCCTGCTGAAGCATATTCCTCGGCAGATTTTAGGTCGCCCGCATCGCGATATAGCCCGGCGAGATCAATCTTTGCTTCACCCACGGTGCGATAGAATTCGTGTTTTTGCGAGAGGTCAGCCGCCTGCTCAAGGTATTGCATTGCGTTTTGGCGATCTCCCGACTGAAGCGCTAGTTCGCCAAGATAGAGAAAAATCATAGCTTCATGCCCGTACCTTTGGTTTGCTCGGGCTATCGTTAATGCGTGCTCCAACTTGCCCTTCGCATCGGACACTTTGCCTTGAGCCACCAGAGTCTGAGCCTCGCCTTCATACGCCATGAACGGAAACCCTGCATCGGGATTAGAGTTACTCGTCTTGATGGCTCGCTCGAAAAATGCCAGGGCCTCACCATATCGCTTCGTTTCATTGAAGCCATTGCCAAGCATCTCGAGAATTCGAACTTGGCCAGCCTGATCGCCACTCGCGTTGGCAGATAAGAATGCGTCGCCAACCATTGTCGCGGCCCGGCGACTATCTCCATCCAGAAAAGCAATGAAGCCCAGTTCTCCTCTCGCCCGCGCTTCCCACTCTCGTTCTCCCAGCCCATGGGCAATTACCTGGGCTTCTGTCCAGGCTCGCTTCGCCGATGCCGGATTAATCTCTAGGTCGGTGTATCCCTTCACCGCTAGGCACCAAAGCCGCAATTGTGGATCACTCTTCACAACCGGAATCTCTAGCTGCTGTCCCAGCATCTCGGAAACGTCAACCCACGACATGGTCTCTGACTGCGCTCGAATCCGGCCGACACGGGCATATATTTCATTCCGCGTGTCGCCTCTCTCCCGGAAAAGTCCCTCTGCGCGAGCGTAGAGAGGCCCAGCTTTGGGCCAATTGAAAAGCCACGCGAGGCGGTTCGCTTCCGCAAGAAGTGCCTCAGGGTTCTTGGACGCTTCAGCGTCACGTAATAGATCGGCAACGGGCGGCCTCCCCTGAGGCCTTCGTGATACGTAGAGCGAAATGTATTTGCGGGAACTTACAGCCACAGAAGTAAAAATGACAAGAACCGAAAGAAACACAACAAGCCAGCGCTTGGAAATACCCATGTAAACGTTTGAGCCCCGTCTTCTTCTCTGCGGAAGATCGCAAAACGCCAATGTCTGGAGGCAGCGGGGAGTTGCCTCTGCGGGAACGTACTGACTGAGGAGATGATTCTAGAATAGATTAAGGCTGACAAAAAGAGAAAAAAGAAGCGCTGGCTCAGTCTCCGGGGCACCGACTGTTCAGCCGAGCGAATTGGGGAACTCAGACTTCATAGAGCCAGACTTTTGGCCGGAACAATTTCTGGTGTGCTTCTTACAAGGGCAGTGTCTCCGACCTAGCTACAATACATGGCGCGTTACAAGTGGAGTTATAATACAAACCTATCCGGTTGGGTTTAGCCCGTTTGCGATGATTGTCTGCACAGATCTGGACAGAAGTTACCGCTGATGAAATCAAAGCCACACGTTTTCATTGTTGAGTCTCTGAGGTTCACTGACGAGAACGATGACTTATTCGAGGGGAAGCTTATTTCCCGAATTCTTGCACTGAGCGGCTCGCCATCGCGATATGTGTACCTGCGGACCAAAAAAGAGCTCGAAAAGGTAGTTGAGCATTTCCGAGACAGTGCGTACCGGTATCTGCATTTGTCCTGTCATGGAAACAAAAATGGGATTGGCCTGACTTTAGAAGGCATCCGATTTGATGAGCTCGGAAGGATGTTGGCGCCGTTCCTCGAAAATCGACGGGTATTTTTCTCGTCGTGTGAAGTCATGAATGAAAGACTTGCAAAAGCCCTCCTCCAAAATACCGGTTGCTATTCAGTGATTGGGCCTTCGAAGTCAATTAACTTTGACCGGGCTGGCATTTACTGGGCTTCTTTTTATCACCTGATGCTTCGTGATGAAGCACAATCCATGAAACGAGACCGCTTGAAAGAAACTACGGCCTCACTGCAAGGGCTCTTTGGCGTTCACATGCGGTACTTTTCTGCATCGAGGAGTGCCGAGAACGGCTTCAAAGAAGTGCTCCTATGAGCTTACTAATCGATCTGACAGATGGGCGAAAGCTAGCTTTTGCTCTCCTCTGAATCCAAACGTGGGTGCTACAAGATGGGCGCAGAGGATCGAGTTTCAAACGAAAAGAAGAACCTGAACCGACTAGCCGGTGAGTTCTTGGTCGCCTCACGTCTGACGCAACGCGGATACATGGTCACCCTACAGTGGGGTAACACGATTAGCTACGACATTCTGGCGTTTGACAAGCAGGGAAACGTCGCCTTCATAGAGGTCAAATCAACCGCTTCCTATTCGCGTCGCTGGGTTCTTCAAAGTAAGTACGCCAATCCAAGAGCGGATGCTATCCCGCTTGAAAGGCGGTTTGTTTGCTGCGTTGACATCTCTAGCAAAGAACGCGAGCCGTCAGTCCACGTATTTCCTGCATCCCTCGTGGCATCGGGGCTGCACTACTATTTCCATGACAAATTTCCTGACAGCGCCAGCTATCACCTGTCATTGGACTTCAAACCTCAAGGCCACTCGAAGGAAGAGGTGAAAACAGTTGGCCAGTACATTGAGGAAGAGAAATACCTTGAGAACTACAGCATCCTTGGGCTCACTCCCGTCAGCGCGTAGCTCGAACGGCCAATTCCAGCCGCCAATGCCTCGGACCACGCCCTCGCGGCCTAAAGCGACGACTTGTCATATGTGCAAGGACTATTATTCGGCGACGCGCCTCTTGCTCCCAGAAGTAATGCGAAAAGGCTCCGGGAAACGCCCGGAGCCTTTCCCCAAGAGATGGTCAGAACGGGACCTCCTCGGGCTGAGCCTCGACCGGCGCTGTTTCGCGCACTTGCTCTTTCTTGGCGCGGTTCAGCTTGCGGATGGAATCCGCCTTCACCTGCCAAGTCTTGAACGGCACGGTGATCTTGCTCTTGCCTTTGCCGAACTCTTTCTCGAAGGTGCTGCTCACAAGCGTGCCTTCGATGTAGATGTGGTCGCCTTTCCGCAGTTTCGACGCGGCGTACTCGCCGAGGCCGTTCCAAGCGATGAGGCGATGCCACTCCGTCTTGGAGTGCCATTGTTCGTCGGCACCTTTCCAGGACCGCTGAGTCGCCAGCGAAAGAACCGCGTACTTGCGGTCTGACGTTTTGACGGACTTGTGCTCCGGGTTCTTGCCGAGATATCCGATTAAGTGGACTACATTGATGTGCATTTTGTGCTCCGTTTCTGCCCTTGTAATTGGGGCACCCGGAAGCGAGTGGATACTGCTCCCAAAGCGAGAGGATGCTTTTTGGGAGGGACACAAGAAATCTTCGACGCTGTTTCAGAAAATTTGTTGGGAGGAACCGGAAAAGCAGAAGACGCGAAGCTGCCGGGCGCAGGAATTATCCCGAAGCCGTGCCCAATGGAGAGGGTAGGAACGGAAGAAGCAATGCACCGAATCGGACTTAATTGATGATAGCGAGGAGCGGACACCCGGCAAAAGTCTTATAGGCAGCGCGGTATGTTCTCTCGCTGGCGGGCAACGTGTTGCGAAGAATAGCTCAAGAATGACAGCCCCGCGACGGAAGCCTAGCCAGTTGGTCGCACTAACTGTTTTGCCGAATCCTAATTGTCTTTGCGACCAGCGGTGGGTGACGCTTGCGTCTTCAAGTCACCATTGTAGATTTGAACTGCTTAAAATGCAGAGGCCTTGCCACCACAGAGCGTAATGGCACGATGAAGAGCCTTGACAAATCGCTCAGCGTAGTCCGAAGGAAACTCCCAATTGAGATCGGTAGCGGGGATTACGAGCGCTGGTTCCCATCCCAGATCATTTATGGACAGGCTTACCGATTGCGCTTTGTCTGTAGTGTGCACACGAACCATGCTCACGGGTCCGACAACATCGTGAGAAATAACATTAGAGGTAAGGGAAGTTGGGTCAAGATCTCCCAGATTGATCTTATTCCTTATACGATATGTTAATTTCCAGTTATCCATGGTTTCATAGACGAAGGTCACCTGACAGCCATTCATTTGAGGCATTAGATTGACTCGCGTCTCGGCTTTCCCATAATAAGTTTTACTCTCTTCATCATCGAGTGTGTTTTGAATCCAATGCAGCGTTTTCTGAATTTCTGGGCTAGTCTTGGGTGAAGGGTGGGGCCGCTTAGGCGCACCCAGCAATACATCATCTGTGATGTCCAGAATATCTGCTACCTGCAAGATCTCGTCTGGGTCACCAGCCAACGGGCGGTAGCGCAACTCGTTATCTTGCCGGAGCATCAAATCTTCGCTGATGTGCTTACCAACCTTGTCCACCATATATGTGCATGCGCCTTCACCCGATGGCCTGCCTAACTTATCCTTGCCATCATGCCAAGCTACAGTTTCACGACAATGTGCTGTAAGTTCGTGACCTCTATGCTCAATGATGTACGTTTCGTTCCTGCCCGCGCGAATATAGTAGCTGTTTTTAGTCTGTTTCGTCTGAGCGAGCGGCCCTTCTTTTGGAGTCGGGGGAGGCGCATCCGTAGGGAGAGGCGCATCCGCGCGGGCGGAGGCTGACTTATCTTCGTTGGGCAAGTTCTCAAGCTTCGCGGATTGATGCGAGAGCAGGAGCTTAGCGTCGTTGACCGGAATCGCAAAGTTCAGATTTTCGCCGCCTTCGAGATACAAGGTATTGATCCCGACAACCTCTCCGCGCATGTTGAAGAGGGGGCCACCGCTGCTGCCGGGGGAGATCGGCGCAGTGGTCTGCAAGAATTTTCCGAGTTCTTTCGATGTTCGAACTCCGCTGATTATTCCGTTTGAGACAGTTGATTCAAGCAAGAGCGGATTGCCGATTGCAACGACTTCTTCACCGACTTGAATATCATCTGAATCGCCAAGGGCGAGCGTTCGGAAGGTTCTGCCGTGTATTTTGATGATCGCGAGGTCGCGGGCTTTATCGGTCGCCAGCACACCATCAACAGGAAAGGCGGTATCGTCAGGGAATTTTACGATAGCGACGTTGCCAGTTTCGATGACATGGTAGTTCGTCACGATCACGCCGTCCGCGCTGACAAGGAAACCAGTACCCTGCGCTATGGGTTTATCGTTGGCTGCCGTGATAATAGTTACGATTGCTCCATTCGCCGTTTTAGCTATCGCTGGTATGTCCTTTCGAGGTGGTGCCGACTGCGCAGCCACGAGACCAGCGACTATAAAAGTGACAGAAAGAAGTTTCGTCGCACAACCCTTAACCATTTCTATGTCCTTTGCCCACAAGTACTGATTACATCCGAATGACGAATGCGCCGGGCATCGTGCTGGCATGTCCAACACCCGAATCCCTTATAATCATCGCCAAGACTTAAAGGTGAAGCGATAGTACGTTCCATATGAGTTAATAAAATCAACGAAATAGAATTCCGCTCGCGGCGGCAATGCTTGTTTCTGGTCTTTATCCACAGCTTCCGGCGACTGTTGCGGGAGGCCTGCCCGACAGGCCTCCCGCGAAAATATTTAATCGGCTGGCAAGATGGCCGCGAGAATCTCGGAACTAGCGCGCTGCACATGCTCCAATGATTCTGCCAAGGTTTCTTTGTCACCGGAATAGAGGTGAATGTAGTCAGCGGAATTCTCTGCCTTGAGGCCGATGGCTTCGCAGACGACAAATGCAACGGCCTCCGCCTCGGTCTCGCGGACGCGCTTCGTTGTCTCGGCGCGGCGCCCCTGCATGTGAAGAAGGCTGTGAGCTGCCTCATGGGCTAGAGTGGCGTACTCCTCAGCGGCGGACTGGCCGGGCAGGAGCACAATCTTTCCAGGCGAGCACTGTCCCTGCGCGGGATAGATGGCGTCAGAGTATTCGAGTTGAATCCCGCGCTGTGCGACAAATTGCTTTAGCCTGTCGGTGTACCCGGAAGGGTCACCCTTAGCAGAGCCAAGCTCAGAAAGCGGCTTCCCTTCAGTGTCCATCTGATCGAAGACATAAACCGCACGAAAGTACACAGCGGCCTTGCTCCCATCCTCTTCGGAAGTGGCTTCTTCCCTGTTCTTGCGAAGCACAACTGGCGCAAGGATCATGATTCCCTTCGCACCTTTCTTGACGTTTCTGCCAAGCTGCTTCCAAGTATGGAAGCCAGCTACGCGAGTCGCGTCCGGCCTTTGCGATACGATGAGAATCAGGTTATGCAACGAATAGCGATGGAACTTCGCCATCGCTGCAAGATAATTTCTCAACGTCTCACTGTGGCCCCTTTCCAGAGCCTCGCTAAGCTGTTCGATGGCTTTGCTGGCGATTTGTTTTGCTTGCTCGACTTTCATGGTTGTTCTCCTGTTTCGGGGAGTTCTTGCTCCCTTCACCCCACAGCGAGGGAGCAAGAACGCGAAACAGGGGACAGGAGCGAAGAGATTGGCGCGTCCAGGTCGGAACGCGTCGCACGCTTGAGTGACACAGACTTCCGTGGCACGAGAGTTGCTAGTGGAGACCGGAGGTGTGAGAGTTTACACGCCGGGACGCGGCAATTTCGAAGCGGCAAATATAGGAGAGCAAGCACAATGCGAGCTGTTGCAACCTGACCTCAGGTGCAACGCTCAGGAGTGAAGACAGCCGTGCGGCTAACAGCGTCTGGGAAGGTCAAACACCATCAACCGGAAACCGTCTCAATCTTCCTAAGCTTGTCGATGTACGCCTTGTCGATGTTGAAATGTTCGGCACCACGAATATACGCCGCCAGGTAGTCTGCGTTAGGTTGGTAGTGTCTCATCGGAGTGTCCTGCGGCACCGCGAAGTATGTCCAGGTGTCAAACTCGTTGCCGTCCTCGCTGACCACGGTAAGCCTTTCTCGGTGGTACGCGTTTTTGAATACTCCTTCAGACTTGTCGAGACTCGCAAGGTCTCGGTGGGTCGTGATCCGATAAACTACACCCCATACAGTCTCCCGAGGAGAGCGAATAATACTGCCGACGCCGCCTTTCCGCTTGTCGCTGTATCGTGGGAAGCAAAGCTTCTAGCCCTCCGCTTTCGCGACGAGCGGCTGGAGTACATTCCTGGAATCCGGACAACGCTCACGCATCTGAGCGATGTCCATGTTGGAACCATACGCAAAAACCAGCTCAACGTTTGCCATAGGGCCTCCACTTTGTTTTATCCGCACCATTCAACCGGCGTTGAATGAAGTGTCCAAACAGATACTTAGCTGAATGGGACCTCACGAAACTAGATGTTTTAAGGCTGCGCTAAACTGAGTTCAAGAGGCTCACAGGAACATTCAGCATGAAATGATCAACTCGGCCACTGATTAGTGAAAAGGATAGACCTCTAAAGTGAATCGCAGATATAGCAAACGGATCCTGATCGCATCAATCTTTCTCGTCTGTACCTGCTCGGGAGGGTTTCCATCCAAGGCATTGGGACAGAGCTACGTCAGCACTGAGCACATTAATCGCTGCTCTAGAATTGAACAGGTCGAGACAGACGCACTGAAAAATAACCAATGGGAGCTTGTGGTGTCGTCGGCAAGACAAGAGATAACCGAGTGTCGAGACCTATTCGAAGGGAGTATGGAGGCTGGAGAGCTTAGCAGCATTGCGATTGGCCTCAACATGCTCAGAAGATTTGATGAATCTATACCAATTTCGCTGAGATGCGTCGCCATCAAGTCGGATGCTGCATACTGCTATGAAGATTTGGGCGAGGCCCTTGAAGGTGTGGCTAGACTCACAGAGGCTAGAAGGGCCTACGAGCGAGCGATAAGCATAGGCGGATACGACCAGGTGAATGCGAGTGCAATCAAACTTGCTCGCGTGCGGTTGGCATCCATGCCCCCCGAAGGAGGACCACAACAGACTGATGGCCCCGAGAAGAGCACGCCGCCTGAGCCCGAAGGCAATAGGTTCGGCACGGGGTTCGTGGTAAGCAGCCAAGGACATATACTCACGAATAATCATGTGGTCGCAGGCTGCAGGGCTCTGACAACTCGCGAGGGGAAACCTCTCCACGTTTTAAGCAGAAACGCGAGCTCCGATTTAGCACTTCTCCAAGCAGACTTTGCACCTGGTTCCGTCGCAATTTTCAGGGCAGGGTCTTCTCCGAAGCTTGGAGATAGTGTCGTAGCATTTGGCTTTCCTCTGCCGGGCCTCCTCTCCTCTGATGGAAACGTCTCCGCAGGCATACTGAGTGCGACTTCTGGAATACAGAACGATATTCGGTTCGTTCAGATCAGCGCACCCGTCCAGCCGGGGAATAGCGGTGGTCCATTATTTGATACCAGCGGTCACGTAATCGGAGTGGTTGTCGCCAAGTTGGATGCGATAAGAGTTGCACAGGCTACGGGCGACGTTCCTCAAAATGTGAACTTTGCGGTGCATTGGTCGGAAGTACGAGCATTCCTGGAAGAGGCAGGTGTCCCGTACCAGAAGGAAATTTCTCAGCATGCAACGAGCACACGAAATATCGCCGCGGCAGCCACGCGCATCGCTGTTCAGATTGAATGCACTCCGTGAAGGATGCCACTTCCTGTGATACAGCCTTAATCCTAAATAGATTCAGGGCGCCGTATGACTAAAGCACGCGCCGGATCATTTCCGCAGCGTGGCTTTGAGGCGAATTGGGTCAAGCAAAAGGTCCAGGGCATTGAGAATCCCGAAAATGAAGATGTTGGCATTTTTGAGGGCCAAGACTGAACATCCCTCCCCATTGTCCACAGCTACCGCAAGTCCGCCTGCTTTTCGCACTACTCTCAGGAGTAGCTCATCATTATTGCCATTCCCGAATGCGGCCACATGGCCCGGCCCATGTTTTCCTGCGTACCCCTTCTTGTCACGGTCATGCCTTGATCCGGGCTCCAATATGCGCGGGTCCAGGGGGATGGCGGCCAGTTGTTCACGCGCAGTACCGAACGAATCGGCTGTCAGAACATCGATTTCAACGAGTTCCTTCAATCTCCTCAGACGGTCCTCAACACCGGAGATGAGCCTACCTCCAAATGAGAGGGTGCCGGTGTAGTCCGTTATAATGCGGCGTACAAAAAAGTTTGGAGCAAAATTCGGAATCTCAATTTTGATGCCGGGCTTAGTCATGGACCCTCCATTAGCGTCGAGTCTACTACCCACAGGCGAGGAATAGTGAACAGTGAGATGGGAGACAAAAGAGGGGCCGCGCTGAAAACACGGCCCCGCGCCTTGTGATGTTTGTGGATTTTACATGGACCGGTTAAAACTCTTAGCCCTTGGCCGCTGGGCCGTAGTCGGGCCTAGCTTCTTGATAAGTTTAGTCTGGTCTCTCACCTTGTCTCTCGACTGCGACAGTTCCTCGCGGAGAGCCCTGACTATCTTTGCCGAATCGACCTTGTACCGCACTGCTGTACGAGCGAGGTTTGAGTCTTTTGCGAGTAGTTGGCTCGGGTCGTAGCTGGGGCAATACAGGTTCGAGACAAGAGCGCAAACGACGAGAAAACGATGGAGGTCTGCGGCAGCCATGGCTTGCAGTGCTGCCGCCGCGATCTTCTCGTAGTCCACTGTTTCGCCACCCCATGCCGCCTTGCTCTTCTTCTCCTCCCATCCGTAAACCTTGCGGAGACGGCGGTGGTTGTCGTGGCCCAACCGCCGGAAATAGTCGAGGGCTACCATTTCCAAGTCTGGCCGGGAGAGAACGTCCGGCAGCTTCTTGCGGATTGCACCAAGGATGCGAACTCGCAACTCCTTCTCGACACGCTCTGCAAGTGCTTCTTTCTTGCGTTGGGCTCGCTCCTGCGGCGTCGGCTGGTAGCGGGTCACGCGGTTGTGAACTTCGCATTTCTCGGTCTGGCAGAGGTAGAAGACGCTGCCAGCACCCTTGCCGTCAATGAGAACGGCGGCTTTCGTGTTGGGGCACTCCCCTTTTGCTTTGGCTTTACGGTACTGCCCTTCAAAGAGCACGTCTTTGGCATGGCCGTTTGCCTGCCATGCAGGAGCCTGTGAGACGCGCAGAGGTTTCTCGCCTTTCTCCTCTAGCGGCTTAACCTGAATTTGCACGAGTGCTTCGACCTTGGCTCCGTAGCACTCGCGGTCCGTGCAAATGGACTTCTGCCGGATTTCGGGAAAGAGAAGCGGATTACTGCCCGTCCGTTTCGGGCAACGTGCGCACGCTCCCGCCTTTGGCAGAAGCGTTTCGTCCTGCGGGTCAAATGGCGCGTTCGTAAGGTCAAGATGGATTTCCCGCTCAATCCATGCGCGAAGCTCCCGCACTGTGGTTGCCTCGGCCTTCTTGTCTTTCAGGATGGCGGCGGCGGTCCGGTATTGCGGGAAGCATTCCGGTAGAGCCCGGCGTTGGTCATTCGGTTGGAGCCGTGCGATTTCAAATGCATGAGCAACCGTCAGCTTGTCCTCATAGAACGCTTGCTTCGCCTCGGGAATGAGTTGAATCAAGCGCAGTCGTCCGTTCACGTATGCTGGCGACCTGCCGACTCGCGAAGCGATGCTTTCGACGGTGTAAGTTTCGGGTTGGAGTTCAATGAGGGCGGCGTATCCCTGCGCCTCGTCGAGCGGATGCACGTCCACGCGCTGCACGTTCTCGACGACCTGTAGCTCAAGCGCTTGCGCATCGGTTAGTTCGCGCACGGTCGCGGGGATGCTCTCGCGTTTTGCGAGTTTAGAAGCGCGGAAGCGGCGCGTTCCGGCCACAAGCTCGAACGTGCCCGGTTCCCCTTCGGGAAGCGGACGCAAGAGAATAGGTTGGAGGACACCGTGTTGTCTGATGTTATCTGCGAGTTCGGCCAGCTTCGCCTCATCAAAGAAGCGGCGCGGGTTGGTTTTGGACTCGCGGATTTTTGCCAAAGGAATGTCCTGAATGGATGAAACCACAGGGGGGACTGCTTTCGTTCCACTTGCTACCATCGTTGCGTTCATTTCTATTTCTCTCCTTTTTTCAGAATTTTTTTGTGGCCTAGTATTCTTCGGGCAGCAAGAGCGTGGTCACAGAGCGGTCCGACTCCGTGATAATCCACAACTTGTCGCCAGCGTAGGTGCGGTAGGCGCTCAAGAGCCGGAACCCGTGCTCTAGGCTGTAGTCGTTTTCTTTGCGGTCCTCGTCGGTCAAATCGCCCCACTCGCGGTTGACATGGCGCGTGAGGAACTCGCCCGGCTGTTGTCCTGCCTTCTTAAGCGCGGCCAAAGCGCCCGGTGTCGCGACGATCTGGCCGAGTTCGAAAGCAGGTTGTTTGCTGAGTTGTTGCATTGGAAAAACTCCTTTCGTTGGTTTCGTTTTTTGCTTCTTAGAGGCACCGCAGAGAGCGGTGCATTAAAAGCAAATGCCCTTCCTGGCGGGGCGAGGCGCCTGGCCGTCCGCGCTGTCAAGGCCGCGTGGTTTTCGCGTTCATCGGAGCGAAGCGTGAGAGCCTTGACAGAAGAAGCGGGCGGTCCAGGCGCAGGTTTTCAGCAGGAAGGGCAAATGAGAATCTAGTTCGGGTGGGACCTACCGATAGGCTTTAGGTCTTCTCTTATCGAACTAAACCGGTGTGGATTTGTGGCACGGATTCCGAATGTCGAAAAGAATTCAGGCTCAAATGAGGTTACTGTTAACAGTGCTATTCTTGTCTTCTATATGACTGCGAAGAAGGCTCCGCTAACTAAAGCTCGATCCGGGTGGACGCAATTCGGGCAGCAGGGGCGTGCCCATTTCGGCATGGCTTGTACCAGATGATGCGCAATCGCGTGTTGGCAGACGAACTTGCAGGTCGCACCGGAGCCGCTTGGGCCGAGTTCGCAGTGTGTCGTCATCCCGCCAACCAAGCGCTGATTGTTCTGAAAGAACCTGTGTCGTCGGTCCGCGATGCCATCGGGGCATTCCGTTCCGTTTCTACCATCGATGCTGTATTGGACTGGGATGCGGAAACACTCATAGGAATAATCGGCTCGATCGATGATCGGCTAAAGGACTGGGAAACGTGGATGCTTGGGCGGTATTTTGGTTAGGCTGCCCAATCTTTGCAGAGCAGTTCCGCTTGCTCCAAAACGGTTTGTGTTGCTTTTTCCTGTTTATCCGGGGGATAGCCGTACTTGCGGAGGATACGTTTGACCATGGTGCGTAGTTTGGCGCGAACACTTTCCTTGACGGTCCAATCAATGGTCACATTCCTACGAACAGTGTCCACGAGTTCGCGAGCAATCTTTTTCAACGTGTCGTCACCAAGAACTTTAACAGCGCTGTCGTTCACTTCGAGCGCATCGTAGAACGCCAATTCTTCGTCGCTGAAGCCCAGATTCTCTCCACGCTTATTGGCTTCCCGCATGTCCCTAGCGAGGTCAATCAATTCCTGAATGACCTGGGCGGCCTCAATAGAGCGATTCTGGTATTTGATGATGGTGCGCTGAAGCATTTCCGAAAAAACGCGAGACTGAACCAAATTCCTCTTGGACATGGTCCTCATTTCGTCGGTAAGTAATTTGTTCAGGACCTCGAAAGCCAGATTCTTTTGCGGGAGCTCCTTCACTTCCGCGAGAAACTCATCGGAAAGAATCGAAATATCCGGCTTCTTGAGTCCCGCCGCCGAAAACAAATCTATAACCTGATCCGAAGCAACGGCGCGAGACACAATCTGCCGGACTGCGGAATTCAACTCTTCTTCGTCTTTGCCGCCGCCGATTGTGGTCTTTGCGAGGCCTGCGCGGACGGTTTGAAAAAATCCTACGTCATCGCGCACTGCGATGGCCTTTTCGTGTGGAACAGACAAGGCAAACGCCTTTGAAAGCTGAGAGGCTGCCTTCATGAATCGGTCTTTGCCGTTTTCTTGCTCCAAGACGTGTTCTATTGCGGACGGAACAATGCCAGTGCGTTCCTTCGGGCTTCCAGTCTTGTATTTTGAAAAGTCGAAACCGTGAAATATGCCTGAACAAACCTCGTATTTCTCAAGCATAGCCTCGACCGCTTCCTCCTGATCGAAGACAGGTTTGCCTTGACCGCCGCTCTCCGTGTAGTCGGCAAGAGCCTTTCTCAACTGATCGGCAAGTCCTAGATAATCGACAACGAGTCCGCCCGGCTTGTCTTTGAATACCCGGTTTACACGCGCTATAGCCTGCATGAGTCCGTGCCGCTGCATGGGCTTGTCAACGTACATCGTATGTAGGCAAGGCGCATCAAACCCGGTGAGCCACATGTCGCGAACAATCGCGATCTTCATGGGGTCAGCGTCATCCTTGAATCGCTTGGCCAACGCCTCCCGGCGCGGCTTGTTCCGTATGTGAGGTTGCCATTCGAGATTGTCAGCGGCAGAACCGGTCATAATGATCTTTATTGCACCCTTGTCGTCATCCTCGCTATGCCACTGCGGGCGAAGCTTTTTGATCTCGTCGTAAAGGTCCACGCAGATCCGGCGACTCATGCAGACGATCATCGCCTTGCCGTCCATGGCGTCGAGCCGTCGTTCGAAGTGGTCCACGATGTCCTGGGCGATAAGGCCAAGGCGGTGCTCTGTGCCGACCATCGCTTCCATACGTGCCCATTTAGTCTTGAGCTTCTCCTTTGTCGTGGCTTCCTCGCCCTCGGTAATCTCCTCAAAGTCGGGATCGATTTTTGGCCGCTCTTCGTCCTTGAGTTCAAGTTTCGCTAACCGTCCCTCGTAATAAATTCGGACTGTCGCGCCGTCCTCGACTGCACGCTGGATGTCGTAAACGTCGATGTAGTCGCCAAAGACGGCAGGAGTGCTTCGATCACCCGACTCCAATGGCGTAGCGGTAAAACCAATGAAAGAGGCGCGAGGGAGAGCGTCGCGCATGTGACGGGCAAACCCTTCGATAAACCCATATTGGCTGCGATGAGCTTCGTCGGCGATGACAACGATGTTGTGACGATCCGAGAGGAGCGGATTTCGGTCGCTCTCTCGTTCGGGCAGGAATTTCTGAATGGTGGTGAAAATCACTCCGCCGGAGGACCGTTGCAGACGGTCTCGCAAGTCCTCGCGGCTTTCGGCCTGTTCAGGGGCCTGACGTAAGAGGTCCTGGCAGGAAGCAAACGTCCCAAAGAGTTGATCGTCCAAGTCGTTGCGATCTGTCAGCACAATTAGTGTGGGATTCGTCATTCCCGGCTGCTGGATGACTTTCCCGGCGTAGAAAGCCATTGTTAGACTTTTGCCACTACCTTGCGTGTGCCAGACGACCCCCACTCTCCTGCTGCCCTTCGGAGATGCTGCGGTGAGCGTACAATCCACGGCTTTGTTGACCGCATGAAATTGGTGATATCCCGCAACTTTTTTATTCAGCGAACGCCCGTCGTCTTCAAAGACAATGAAGTTTCGTACGAGGTCTAGGAAGCGGCGCTTGTCGAAGACTCCCTTTAGAAGAACCTCCATTTCAAGTGAGCCTTTAGGTGCAACGTCATCGCCTTCGATGGTGCGCCACGGCATGAAGCGTTCCCAGCCGGATGTCAGTGTGCCGATGCGTGCTTCTAGACCGTCCGAAATCACCAAGACTTCGTTGCACGGAAAAAGACTCGGGATGTCCCTTTGGTAGGTCTGGAACTGCTTGAAGGCATCTCGGATAGTTGTATTTTCGTCCGCTAAGTTCTTCAATTCGATTACGCTCAGGGGAATACCGTTGACGAAGATGATGATGTCGGGCCTGCGGTTACTCCTGTTCTCGATAATCGTAAACTGGTTTGCTGCGACCCAATCGTTTTTTCCAGGCTTGTCAAAATCAAATAGACGGACCTGGTCGTGAACGATTCGGCCCTCGCCCTGATACTCAACGCTGATGCCTTCGGTTAGAAATCGATGAAAACGCCGGTTGTTCTCTACGAGGCTGGGGCTATCCGGGTGCAGAACCTTGCGGATGGCCTCTTCAATCGCTTCTGCTGGAATCTTGGAATTGATTTCACTCAGCGCTTTTCGCAGACGCGCAATCAACACAACGTCGCCGAAGGTGGCACGCTCGGCGAACATCTCGCCCGGCGCGATGGTCGGGCCGTGAAGAATTGTGTATCCGAGCCCTCCGAAGATTTCGAGGGCTGCATCTTCAACCGTCGATTCGGCAAGGGTGGTCAAGGCTGCCTCGTTTCCCACTTTCGACTGAGTTCTTCGATGTCCTTGTAGCGGTACACGTGACCTTTTGGTCCGAGCGCGGGAGCAAATAGAGCCGAAAAGCGGTCTATTACCTGCTCGTTGGGATCGGCAATATGGAGATGCTTCAGGTAGTGTTTCCGTGCGGCACGCAACCGGCACACCTCCGCTAGAAGGGCGTGCGCAATCAGGTCAGTTTCCGGTAACGAGTAGCCAATGATGGCAAGGCTGGAGCACTTCTCAAGCTCTAGACGAGCCTTGCGCCAAAGTTGTCGATAGGGACTTATGTCAATGCGCTTGTGCCATCCGGGAGGAAGAATGGAACACTTGTCGAACACTGGTGCTCCATTCCTTGCGCGAACGACGTAAGGCCGAGGTTTGAGGCGGACCTTGTTCGTCTTGTAGAGTGTCCAGTTTACGCTGCCGTGAAGCTTCAGCAGGCGAAATTCGGTCTTTCTCGAACGTACCGTGCCATGTTGGCTTCTCCAACGCCTTGCCCAGTCAAGGGTCGTTCCGCTTGCCGTAAACCCGTAGCCGTCGGATGGGTCCCAGTGCGCGCCGTCGTCAGAAATAGATTCCTCGATCAACATATCGTAGTTGAAGGTGATGATCGTATCGCCGGAGCCGATACGTTTCAAAATGGTCCTATGCACCGCACGTTCTTCCTCGCTGAGGTCGCTCGTCGTTTGAATCAGTACTCGACGTATCAACTCCTCAAGGTCTGCCTGCCGCCTAGCCCAGTCTTTGGGCTTGTTCTTGGGTTTTGCGAATTGACCGATCTCAGCGCGTGCTTCGATTTCCCGAAAATACTGTTCCAATCCGACTCCGCTTACATGGCGATAGAGATCGAATACATCCTTGCTGACGCGAATTGCGAGTCGGCGAGTCCCGCGCCCAGTTATTTGACTCGCGATGTCAAAAAAATCGCGGTCCACGGGAGGTGGAAGAACTCTGGTTTGGAGCGCACCCCGAGTCGCTCCCGCACCAAATAAGAGGACAAGTCGGCGTGTCGTCATGTCGTTGGTGCCCCTGATCGATGGCTCGCGTGCGCTTGAAGCGCCTGCTCAACCAGTTGACCGGCGACTTCATGCATGGTTTTCTCTTTCTCTCCACGTAAGACGCGATAGACCCAATTGAAGACGAATGGATTCTTCGAGCGAGAGTGGAAGACCTGATTCTGAATGAGGACGCTCTCCTCTTCGAGGGCATCGCCTGCCAGATGTCCCGCCAACGCGTCGCGCCATAGCCCGTCAATATGAGTCTGCAACTTTCCCAGATCATCAGCTGCCGAGGAATTCTTCCGAATTTCTCGCACTCCCCACAGGATTGCGGGAGTCAAAGGCGCGAGGACCGCGAGTACAAAAACATCCATCGTCATTCCTCGGTGGATAGCTAATGCGAATACGAACAAAACGAGTCCCCATAGGAGCACCTTGAGGCTGGTGCAATAGCGCTTGCGAAGAGTTGAGTCCCACCATGCATTCGTGCGCTGGCAAACCAGCCTTGCAAGGGGTAGCGAGAGTCGTGAGACCGCAGGCGAATACCAGTCTCTGAGATGTGAAAAGTCTTTGTGCCTCCGTTTGTAACGTGAACCCTCCTCAGTCACGACCTCCGGCGTTGGCGGCTCTCCGACAACCATCCGACGCCAAGGCAGGTGAAATAGGTCGCAATCGAATAGCTCTTGAATCTTGGCTCCCGTCTGTCGCCTATCAGATTGAAGCCGTTCGAGTACGAGAGCGTCGAGCAGGGCCACACTGAACGCATAGAAAGCTGCCCACACTTTGAGTTGTGGGAAGGTGGCGACAACAATTGGAGACGCAAATCCCCCCAGTACGGTGAGAGTCGCCTGAAGGCCAAGTATTTGTTTTCCAAGTGCGTAGACCGCGCTCGCGGCTGCGAGCCGAAGTAATTGACGGTCGGAGTTTTCCTCCGAGCCAATCGCGTTTTCGGATGATTGATTCATCGTCCAGCCTTGATATCACCAGGGAAACTGCCCGTTGAACACGATATCCCACTGTCTTTTGGCCTCTTGGACATTGCCGTGCCTCTCTGCGTAAAGCGCATCCTTGGCATGGTCTCGCGAGTAAACAATCGAACGCAGTGTGGTTTCTCGCTGTTGAAAGCTGCGAGTGGCACCTATGTTTCCAGTGATTTGAAGAGGATCACGAAAAGCTTGGCACTCTCTTTGGGCAAGTAGCTGGAGTAGTTCGGTGACACACTCAGCGTAGCTCTTCGCGCCTTCGCAAATTCGAGAGGATGCAATGAGCATCTCAATATGAAAAGACGATAGAGGAACCTTCGGAGTGCGGCACTCGCGCCAAAATTTCATGAGTTGCGCCGTTCGCCTCAATTTTCCCCCGCTCTTGCCGTCTGCCTCTCCGATATACCTCGCGTGGAGTTCGGGACTAGTCTGCATCCAGTTCCCGTCCCCGTCGGGCATTTTGTAGATAGGCCAGTTTTTTGGGGTCATGCCGTGGAAAGCAGCAGGGACTACATCCACCTTCACCCCGTCAGAGAAAGACACTACAATTGCGTGCACATCGCGATAAACCGTAGAGGCAGGGTACCTAGCTTCGAGCTCTCGTCTCAGATTGTCCAGTGCTGTCGAAGATCGCACATAGCTGTCTCCCCAGCGCACATCATCTCGGGCGAATACCGCGAAGAGATCGAGATCACTGGAACTGTGGATGTAAGTCTGGCGCGGAAAACTTCCTGCCGAGAACAGCTTTCGCAGATTGTACGACTGCTCCAATCGCGTTTTGATTTGTTTTGCGTGTTGGACTGCATTTTGGATTTCCGCTTCTGTCGGTTGAATGCGGTCAATCAGCCTGGCGAATGAAGCCGAGAGGCTCATAAGAGCGCCTTTTCACAATCTCTCAGGCGAAGCTTCCCGGAAATGAGCTGGGATAACAGCATGTCCCGCAAAGATATGAGACTCCTGGTCTCCGCCAGATTGGCGTCAATGCGGTCAATGAGAGGACCGACGAGTTCTTCGAATGATTTCAGGACTGTGGGAGGGGGCAACACGAGCCGGATGGCCTTTAGGCTAGTTACTGGTCTCGCGATTGCTGGAACACCAGTTTGGTTTGTATTGGCAAGGAGTTGATGTTGACCATGGACAGAACTTAGATATACGAAAATGTAATTTGTCGTCGCTTGGCGATCATCTACCGACAAGAGCATTTGACTTTGAGATACGACGTACCTAGGGAATCTGCTTCGCTTAGGAATTAGGCCAACTTGACCGAGAGTCCCGCGGTGTGTGATTACGATGTCTCCAGGAAACGCATTGGAGTTCCGAAGTTCGTCTGCCTTTTGCTCGGAAATGTAGACAAAGCCTTCATCGACGAACCCGTGCGTTAAGTTCCCTCCGCGAATAACGGGAACTCCGGCTTCAACAAAGTTATCCGCCTTGATATCAGAACCAAAAGGGCCCATTGCGACGCGACCGCACAAATCTCCCAGGCGTGCAACCCTCCAACCCGTTGGAATGTTACCCAATTCTGAATCCTGAAAAGAATTGGGGAAGAGGCCCTGGTACCGACCCAGAATGGACACGCTCCCACTTTCTGTTTTGGACCTGACAGGGTCGAAATCCACAAACCAAGACTTGAATACTGCGTTGGTCATCCCTGCCAGCGTCTCATTCATGTGCATGTTTAACTCAATCTTGTCATCCAGCGTCGCAAGTATTCCCATGATGGCGCGCTGCTCTGATGACTTTGGGAGAGGTAGCGGAATTCGCCCTATTATTTCTTGGTTAAGTGAGGGCATGGTTGCCCCCTGAGCATTCCGCAGAATCCATTCCCGGTATGCTTTGGTTCCGAGCGCGTACGACACGAAGGTTGGCTCAATATCATTCGTAAGAATTCGCAGTCGGATGCAATCCGACCCTTGTAGCCAATCTGCTTCTTGCGAACGAACGAGAGCTCGCCTTTCAACATTGCCCTTCCTGCTGAAAAGGATGTCTCCTTCCCTAAGCTTGTATCGCTCCAATCGTTGAAGATCTGAGCTGTTTATTCGCGCAAGATCGTCGTGGACAAGACAATTGTCGCCAATGTTTTTAACAGCCACGACAGGAGTACCTGAGAAAACATAAGCAGAAGCATGTAGCATCGTTCCGAAGGGGCCAGTTTGTAGAGCTGCTTTCCCATCGGAGATCAGGTCGCGCAATTCCAGCAAATCCCAACCCACTGGGATTCGACCATAAATCGGTTCCGGTTTATTCGGCACTCTGCTGCAACTCCTTGAGGGTTTTTTTAATTGCGGCTTCTAGCTCCGCAGACTTAGAGAATTGGGTCTTCAACAGTTCTGTGAGGCACTTGAATCGCTCCTCGAACGGTTCGTCATCTTCTTCCGCCCTTCCTGCTCCTACGTACCGGCCAGGTGTCAATATGTAGTCGTGTTGGATGATTTCTCCTGCTTTACCACTCCTGCAAAATCCTGGTGCGTCTTTGTACTTCCCCGCATCTTTCTCACCTCGCCACGCATGATAAGTCTGCGCTATACGTGCGATGTCATTGTCCGAGAGTTCGCGGTGAGTGCGGTCCACCAAATAACCCAACTTGCGCGCATCAATGAAAAGCGTTTGTTGTTGGCGTTCCCGAAATTTTCCATTGGCTTTGTTCCGTGAAAGAAACCACAAACATGCTGGTATCTGTGTCCCATAAAAGAGCTGCGGAGGAAGGGCTATCATGCAGTCCACGAGGTCTGCCTCGATGATTGCTTTTCGAATGTTGCCTTCACCGGATTGATTTGAGGACATTGAGCCGTTAGCGAGAACGAAACCGGCGAATCCACTCGGAGCGAGGTGAAAAATTATGTGTTGAACCCACGCGAAGTTAGCGTTTCCCACTGGCGGCATGCCATATTTCCATCGTGCGTCCTCGCGGAGACGGTCTCCACCCCAATCGCTCATGTTGAACGCCGGATTCGCAAGAATGAAATCTGCCTTTAAGTCTTTGTGGAGATCGTTATGAAACGTATCGGCGTGATGAGGGCCGATGTTCGCTTCGAGACCGCGAATTGCAAGGTTCATCTTGGCCAAGCGCCAAGTAGTGGGATTCGATTCCTGACCGTAGATGGAGATGTCGCCAATTGTTCCGCCGTGCTGCCGGATGAACTCTTCGCTTTGGACAAACATGCCGCTGGACCCACAGCATGGGTCATACACGCGGCCTTTGTATGGCTCGATCATTTCGACGATCAGCTTAACGACACAGCGCGGAGTGTAAAACTCGCCGCCCTTCTTGCCTTCCGCACTTGCGAATTGTCCGAGGAAATATTCATAGACTCGCCCGAGAATGTCTTTGGAGCGGCTTTCCTTGTCGCCCAGTCCGATTTTTCCGATAAGGTCAATGAGCTCGCCTAAGCGGTGTTTATCAAGAGAAGGCCGAGCGTAGTCCTTTGACAGAACACCCTTCAACGAAGGATTCTCCTTCTCGATCGCGACCATCGCGTCGTCAATTAGTTTTCCTATCGTTGGCTGTTTTGCGTTGTCCTGAAGGCGCGGCCAGCGGGCTATTTTGGGAACCCAGAACACGTTTTCGGCGGTGTATTCATCGCGGTCCTCGGGATCAGCATTCGGCTCTTTCTTGAGGGCGTCGTAACGCTCCTGGAATGCATCGGAGATGTACTTGAGGAAAATCAGGCCGAGGACGACGTGTTTGTACTCGGCGGCGTCCATGTGGCCGCGTAGCTTGTCGGCCATCTGCCAAAGCTGCTGCTCGAATCCGAGATTGGCTCCGTTATTGGACTTCTTCTCTGCTTTGCTGCCCCTTTTGGCCATTGCTGGGCTGGCTCCTGGTGGTCAACCAAGAATATATCTGGCTATTACCGCAAATGGAAACACAAACACGGGTCCGTTGCGACCAGCGAAGCCAGATAGGAGTTCAAGGCTAAGCTGCCGTCACGAGGATGCGGCCACCTCTACGCGGAACGACCTAGCCCAGAGTGGCGGAACTTGGGCCGTTGGTTTGTTCCTTCTGGATTTGCCCGTCCAAGTGGAAAATCCAACGATATAAACCTTTGCCATAGCTGGTCTTGAACGGCTGGCCTTCGAGCAGTTTGAAGGTTCGCGTCCCGTCGGCCTTTCTTTCGGCGCGTAAGAAAAGGGCATCCTCGGTCTTTCTGTCGAAGAAGCGATTTGCGAGTTCGTACAGATGCGTCACGTAGAAGCTCTTGATGTGTTTCTCCAGCAAGGCACAGTTCGCCCTGCCCAACGGCGGTACGTCCCAATCGAACCGCGGATCGACCTAAGTCGATCACACTCGCTCGTCGGGTTTAGGGACCACACTCTACACAATCCTTCAAATAAGTTGTAGTATTGTGTCATGGCAAAAGGGCGCAAGGCGGCTGCAAAGCACCTCTACGACCTCGCAGAGGGCCAAGGGGGGTTCTTTACAACGAAGCAGGCCAAGGTTGCCGGCTTTGCAGAGAACACGCATCCCTACCACGTTCAAGTCGGTAATTGGATTCGTGAGCATCGGGGAATCTATCGGCTCGCCAGTTTTCCACGAGGTGAGCGTCCTGACCTGATGCTCTGGTCGCTTTGGTCCCGGAATCGGAGAGAGGCTGCCCAGGGAGTCTACAGCCATCAAACTGCTCTGAGCCTTCACGATCTTTCGGATGAAATGCCAGCGAAGCTGCACATGACTGTACCAAGGAGCTTCCGGCGAAATAGTGAAATCCCCCGCGTCCTTGTCCTGCATTTCGCTGATCTCCCTCAGAGCGACATTGGAGCTGCTGACGGAGTTCGGGTAACAAAGCCTTTTCGAACAATTCTTGATCTGCTGGAAGGCGGAGAGGTGCTGCCTGCGGCCCTTCGGCAAGCACTCCGTGAAGGGCTACGGCGAGGGCTCATTCGCAGAAGCGAAATTGCAGAGGCTCGGAAACATCTCGCTGGTAGTAAGCAGCTGCGAACCCTTTTCCAGAAAGTAGCCGCCTGATGGAGCCCAAGAGATACGCGACAGCTGCAGCCTTCAGGAGGGCACTGGAGGACAGGCTTCGGGATATTGCCGGGAAAGAAAGCGTTGACTTGCAGCGTCTGCGGCGTCAAGTCGCCTTTGACCGGCTCTTGGCGCGACTCTTTCAGGTGGGACAGCCTCTCGCGCTGCCTTGGGTATTGAAGGGTGGTTATGCGATGGAGCTGCGAATCAAGGCCGCGCGCACGACGAAGGACATTGACCTGACAATGCGCAGCGTCTCTAGCTCTGGCGAGAAGAAAGACGACAAGAAGAATCTGGCAGTGCTTGAACAGCTACAAGAAGCCGCTGCATTCAGGAGTGACGACTTCTTCGTTTACACGATAGGTGAGCCAATTTCTGACCTGGATGCTGCCCCGTATGGTGGCGCAAGATTTCCGGTCGAAGCTCGCCTCGATGGCCGCGTATTTGTCGGATTCCACCTAGACGTAGGAATAGGCGATGCTGTGATGGAGCCGCTCGAAGTCATCGAAGGGCGCGACTGGTTGGGTTTTGCCGGTATTACGAGCCCGTCGTTGTACATGATTCCTCGCGAGCAACAGTTTGCCGAAAAACTTCACGCCTACACTCTGCCGCGACAAGGCGCGGTGAATAGCCGCGTGAGAGATCTTGTGGACATGGTTCTCTTGATTCAATCCGGCACGTTGGTCAAGTCCAAAGTTTCTGAAGCAATACGTGTCACGTTTGATCGCCGAGGGACTCACGCTGCGCCGAAAGTGGTCGCGAAGCCACCTGCAGATTGGAAGAGGCCATACGATGCGCTGGCCAAAGAGTGTGATTTGCGGGGAGAGCTGGATTGGGCTTTTGAAAAGCTCGATAGGTATCTGAGCGAACTCGAAATCGTCGAAGCTAAGCCGAGATAGTCAAAGCGGCGACTTTGAAAAGCGACAAGGTGACTCAAATTTGGAGGACCTCGTGGGTTATATTGAGAAGAACCTAGTACCAGGCGAGACTGTTGTATACAGAACTGGATGCCACTGGATTGTCATGCTCTGGCCCTTGCTTGGAGGAATTGTCTTAGGTGGCTTTGGGTTTGCATTTTTCGCAGGAGGGTGGCTCGCAACGCGAAAAGGAGCTTCCTATCAGGGCGCAATCGTCGAGGGGGCATTTGCGCTGTTCGCTGCCGCCGTGCTAATCGGCGGCGGAATCATTCGGCGAGCCGCGACCGAAGTGGCTGTCTCAAACAAACGCGTTCTCATCAAGACCGGCTTGTTCTCGCGGAGGAGCGTCGAAGTCCTCCTACCGAAGGTAGAGAGCATTGGAGTAAATGAAACGCTTGTGGGACGCATCCTGGGATATGGCAGTGTAATCGTGAGAGGAACTGGAGGAACATTCGAGACATTCGACAGAATCAGACAACCAAGCGAGTTCAGGCAGCAAGTGCAGGGGCAGATCAGCGGCAACTGAGATGAATTGATTAAGGCTCTGCGGATAGCCTCTGCTTCGGTTTCAAAGACTTGTCCGGACCTGTCCCTCTCGGCCAAACTGCCAGCAGTGCCGGGCTTTTCACTTCTTGCTTACCAGTTGGGCATGTAACCATGGTTGGGGTTCAGGGCTTGATAGACTTTCAGTAAGAGCGAGTTTCAGACGGCGCTTACGCCATGCGGTGAGCCGCGGCATGAATACACTTAATTCACTGCCCGAAAATTGCGGCGCTAAACAAAGCTAGCAGTGGCGAGAAGGACTCCCGATGAACCTATCCATAGCCGTCAACTTGGCTTGGCAGGTAGCCTGCACTGAGACTGCCCGGGCGAGGAAGCAACTGATAGACCCGGAACACCTACTCGCGGCCCTCACGAAGTTGAAGCAGCTTTGCAGCGACGATCTCTTGGCGGCGGCTCGTGCTGAAGGCGAGCATCCTGTGACCCTGCGAGCCGAAATGGGGCTTGTGGCCGACGTCTTGACAGACCTTGGTATTGACCCGAACGCCTTTCGGCAGGAGCTCCGTGCACGGGCGGGTATCGGCACGTATCAGCATCAAAAAGATGAGACTGTCCACCGCTCGGACCGCTCCCGGCGGATATTCCAGCGTGCCGACGCCATAGCTCAGGAGGGACAGTCCGCCGCAGTTAACACAGGCTGCCTTTTCCTTGCCATCCTCGAGGTGAAAGATTCAACTGGATGCAAATTGCTGGTCGAGAAGGGTGCCGACCTCAACATTCTTGCAACCAAGACTCGCGAGTACTTGGCCGACGAGCTAGGCTGCGCCGTACCCTTTAATAAGCAGAAAGCTGAACAGAAGCGGGACGAAGCAACTGGAACGCCATTCTTGGATCAATTCGGTCGCGACCTAACGAAGGACGCGCACGAGGGTAAGCTGGGGCCGGTCATCGGTCGCCGAAAAGAGATCCTGCAAGTTATCCAGACATTGGCTCGCCGGACCAAGAACAATCCTGTGCTCTTAGGCGAGGCTGGTGTGGGCAAGACCACGATTGCCGAAGCGATAGCCATACGTGCGGCCGAGGGGAAAGATCCGCAGGTGCTCGCGGGTAAGCGGATTGTCGAGCTAAGCGTGGGCACACTGGTGGCCGGGACGAAGTACCGAGGCGCGTTCGAGGAGAGACTTACGCGAATCGTGGAAGAATGTCGCGCACATCCGGAGATAATCCTTTTTGTTGATGAGCTGCACACGGTGATCGGTGCTGGCAAAATCGAGGGAAGCCTCGACGCGGCGCAGATTCTGAAACCGGCGCTGGCCAGAGGCGAAGTCCGGTGCATCGGCGCGACAACGGTAGCGGAGTACCGGCGCTACGTCGAATCTGACCCCGCACTGGAGCGGCGCTTTGAAAAGGTGGTTGTGGCCGAACCCAGCCGGGAAGAGACCACCGAGATTCTGCGTGGCCTGTGCCCGAAGTTTCAATTACATCATGGGGTCGAGATAACCCCCCGCGCCCTGGATGCAGCCGTGGAGCTTTCCATCAGGTTTGACGTTGACCACCAGCTGCCCGACAAGGCTATCGACCTTGTGGACAAGGCCAGCGCACGCGTGCAGGTTCCCGTACTGAGTTGGAAGGCCAAGAGGGACAAGGAAGTCCGCGCAGAAGCTGTGGGGCCTGAAGCCGAGAAGCTTGCCGGCAGGGTTACGGAGTTGACCATCGCGCAGGTACTCTCAGAAAAGATCGGAGTGCCACTCCAGGTTGTCGCGGGCCACCTGGAGGGGATGGGCAGCTCCCGGTTGCTGGAGATGCAGGCAGCGCTGAAGAAGCGAGTAATTGGGCAAGACGAAGCTATCGAACGTGTCTGCCAGCGGTTGATGATGGCGCATGCCGGACTGGGCGCGAGGCGCGGGCCCCTGACCGTCCTCCTTTTCCTGGGGCCGACAGGTGTAGGTAAGACTGAGTTGGCACGCGGTATCGCCGCCTTCTTATTCGGTCTCGAAGAAGAAATGATTCGCTTGGACATGTCAGAGTTCATGGAGGAACACAGCGTTGCCAAGCTGATCGGCTCGCCACCTGGTTATATCGGGCATGAAGAGGAAGGGCAACTGATGGGCAAGCTTCGCAGCCGGCCGTATTCCGTTATTCTCCTGGATGAGATTGAGAAGGCGCACTCCAGAGTGTTTGACCTGTTTCTGCAAGTTTTTGACGAAGGCCGGCTTACCGACTCGAAAGGCCGGACCGCGGATGCCAGAAACGCCATCTTCATCATGACTTCCAATATCCCGGCTGATAAAAAGGCCTTTGGGTTTCGGTTCGACCATATCGCTGAATCCAAGAGCGCCGCATTCGACGGCGTCAAAGAACGCTTTCGACCGGAGTTCATCAGCCGCATTGATGAGCAGGTGGTTTTCCGGCCGCTCAGTGAAGCTGACGTGAAGGCCATTCTCCGCCCCATGCTGGAAGGGATTGCTCAGTCACTTGCAGAGAAGTACTCCAAGGTGCTGCGCATCACTGAAGCAGCCGTGGAATTGATTGCCGCGCAGGGATATTCCGAGGAGTACGGTGTTAGGCATTTACGCCACACGGTCGAAACGCTGCTCGAGGCACCCCTGAGCCGCATGATCCTCTCGGGCGAGATTGCCGGCTGGCGTGGCATCTTGGCGGAAGTTGAGCACTGCGAGATTGTCCTCCGAGCACTTCCCGAAGTGGTGTAGCGAGGAGTCACACAACCATGAAAGGACTCAAAGAGTTTTTCCGGAACCTATTCACCGCCGACAAAGAGGCTGATGCAGCGAGGCCGAGTCTGGGGCTGGGGGGGCCGGGTCTGGCCGAGCACCCCAGGCAGGTGCCACCCGGTCCAGAAATGGCAGCAGCGCACGAGCAACCAAGGCCCGAAGCCGTGTACAAGAAGGGTGACCTCATTGGTGGCAAGTACGAGGTGTACCGCATGCTGGGCAGGGGTGGCTTTGGGGTGGTGTATCTTACGTACCGCCCAGAAAGCGGAGTGTGTGCTCTCAAGACGTTCCTCGATGAATTGCTGGCCGATGAAAAGGCGCGCGAAGCTTTCAAGAAGGAAGCGCTCTTGTGGGTGAACCTGGAGGAGCATCCGTTCATTCTGGCTGCACAATGGGCCGAAGAGTTCAGCGGCCGGCTCTTTGTCCAGATGGACTATATCGCTCCTGACGATCGGGGCCGAGTAAGTTTGGCCGACCATCTGGCACAGGCGGGCGGACCGCTGGATGCAAATCAAGTGCTGAAGTGGGCGGTCCAGTTCTGTCTGGGCATGGAGCATGCCCAGGTGCACGGGATTAACTGCCACCGCGACATCAAGCCTGCCAACATCCTCATCACCCAGGATGGGACGCTCAAAATCAGCGATTTTGGCCTAGCCGCCGCTGCCGAGCGGGCTTGGCGGGGAATGGGTCGACCGGGTGATTCGCTGGTCACCGGCGGCCCCGAAGGCGTCTTCGGCTTGAGCCTGATGCAGACGGGGGGAAAAGCATTGTGTGGCACTCCCGGGTATATGCCGCCGGAAGTCTATCGCGGTGAAAGGGCAGACATACGCAGTGATGTTTACAGTTTCGGCCTAGTGCTGTGGCAGATGACTGCGGGAAGCCCTGTGCCGCCTTTTGTGGTGCCGTATCGGGGGAATCTGGAAGGCTTTATGCGCGAAATCTACGAGCAACAGATGACCGGTCGTGTGCCCCGCGTGGATGGTTTCTTGGGGCCCGTCATTGAGCATTGTCTGTGTCCGAAGCCAGCGAAACGATACGGCAGTTTTAAGGAATTGCGAGGGGCACTGGAGCCAATCCTTGAGCGAAAGACGGGGAAAAAGATCGAGGTTCCACTGGTTGGAGGGAAAACGACAGCCTTCTGGAACAACAAGGGCGGCGCGCTTGCTACCCTCGGCCGGCACGAGGAGGCGATTAGCTGTTACAACCAAGCGCTGGCTATTGACCCGCGATCTGCGGCTGCTTGGTGCAACAAGGGCACAGCGCTCGATGCCCTCGGCCGGCACGAGGAGGCGATTAGGTGCTACGACCAGGCGCTGGAGATTGACCCGCGAGACGCGGTCGCTTGGAACAGCAAGGGCACCGTGCTGGATACCCTCGGCCGGCAGGAGGAGGCGATTAGCTATTACGACAAGGCACTTGCGATTAACCCGCGATCTGCGGCTGCTTGGTACAACAAGGGCAGCGCGCTTTGTAAGCTCGGTCAGCGGGAGGAAGCGATTAGCTGCTACGACCAAGCACTGGAGATTGACCCGCGAAACGCAAGGGCCTGTAGCAACATGGGCACAGCGCTCGATGCCCTCAGTCGGCACGAGGAGGCGATTAGCTATTACGATAAGGCACTTGCGGTTAACCCGCGATCTGCGGCTGCTTGGAACAGCAAGGGCACCGTGCTCTTTAAACTCGGCCGGCAGGAGGAGGCGATTAGCTATTACGACAAGGCACTGGCGATTGACCCGCGAAACGCAAGGGCCTGTAGCAACAAGGGCAGAGCGCTCGATGCCCTCGGTCGGCACGAGGAGGCGATTGGCTACTACGACCAGGCGCTGGAGATTGACCCGCGATACGCGGATGCTTGGAACGACAAGGGCACCCTGCTCTTTAAACTCGGTCGGAGGGAAGAATCGATAAGGTGCTTGGACCAGGCGCTGGCGATTGACCCGCGATACGCGATCGCTTGGTACAACAAGGCCGTTTCAGAAGACACTCTAGGCCATGGACGTGAAGCAGTGTTAAGTTATCGCAAGTTTCTCGACCGTGCATCTGGGCAGTATGCGCAGCCTGTCGCGCATGCCCGGCAGCGGCTTCTTGAATTGGAATTGGGCAGCGCAGGTCCCGAAATCTCCGACGAAGACATTCCCTTTTAACGTCGACCACCCATAAACTTGAGTGTGCCCCCGTCCTTCGCGTCTTATGCGTCGAAAGTGACTTGAACAATCCTGAAAGCGAAAAAAGGTAGCAATCGTCACTCCGCAAGGCGCACACGATCAAAATGACTCATCCCAGGGGCTCACCACAAGATTTATGTTGACCCGACTGTACACGAAGTGTGCACGAATCGGACATTTTGAGTTCATTGGGGTTAGCTTTTGAGCGAAAGCAGGTTCCCCGATTTGTTGGAAACATTAGTAGTTAAAATACGCGTTGGAGTTGTCGGAGCGGAGTCTCGTGCTTTGCAAGCAGGGGGTCGCCGGTTCGAACCCGGCCACGTCCACCAATCATTTGCGCGCAGGTCAATCACTTACGAATTTGGCCTATGCCCGGACCCTGCAAATTGGGTCTATTGAAGTCCAATAAAAGGCTCCTCCGCTTCTTGAGGAGAGCTTCAGAAAACTCCTGGAACTGCGCCGCCGCGCTGAAGGAAACCGCGAATTGCATAGCCATCTTAAATCCACTGGCGGCGGCCTGAGGACGCACGACAAAGTCGCGGCACACGGTGGAGTTAGAACATCGAAGCGCAGAAATCAATTGACAACCCCATGCCGGAATGACAAAGTTTCGCTCGGAGTTAGGAATTACCCCTAGCCCTATGGGTATCCACGGAATCGATGTTCCTGATTCGTATCCTCATCTATACCCCCACTTCTCAAGGAGTTGCGTCTCCCCACCTCTAGCGCCCCGGCAGTTTATTTGTGCTTCCCGAGCAGAGCACCGGGCCTCGGCTACAAAGGCGAGTTTGTGGGAGAGGCGGCCGAAGTGCGGTGTGACGCCTTCATTCGGCACCGTGCGGGACAGGGTAGATGATTCGAGACCAAAGGCTCCGGGCAAGCAAGTGTTCCCCTCCATCAACTTCACGCAAGAAACCCAGCACGTTGCGCCCCCGCAGCAGATGAGGGCGCTGCAGAGTGGTGTGCCAGAGAGCGCTCCTGAGCTTCTGTCCCATGGATTAAAGGCTCTCTTGGATCACGACGGAGAGAGCCAGCATGTCCCGGTGATAGCCTCGACGAATTACCGGCATCTGGTGGAAAGGATTGCGGAATGAATCTGACGGCCATTGATTGGGTCATCATGTTTCTTTACTTCGCCTTCGTTTTGGGGATTGGGGTCTTCCTAAAGCGCTTCATGAAGACGAGCACGGACTTCTTCCTCGCCGGGCGATCCCTGCCGGCATGGGTTTGCGGCATTGCGTTCATGGCCGCGAATCTCGGCGCCGTGGAAGTGATCGGGATGGGAGCATCGGGCGCGAAATACGGAATTGCCACCAGCCATTTCTACTGGATCGGCGCGATTCCGGCCATGGTGTTCATCGGCATATTTATGATGCCTTTTTACTACGGCTCGCGCGCCCGGTCGGTGCCGGAGTTTCTGCGGCTGCGCTTTGACGAAAAGACGCGGGCGCTCAACGCCATCTCATTCGCCGTGATGACGGTTTTCTCGTCGGGCATCTCGATGTACGCGATGGCGAAGCTGATCCAGGCACTCCATATGCTGGACGTGCCGCTGGCCAAGATGGGCCTGCCGATGTCCTGGTCCTTCCATCTGAGCGTGTTCATTTCCGCGCTGATCGTGCTGGGGTACGTTTTTCTGGGAGGGCTGACGAGCGCGATTTACAACGAAGTCCTGCAGTTTTTCCTGATCGTGGCTGGATTTTTGCCGCTCGTGTTCCTCGGGTTGAAAAACGTGGGCGGGTGGAGCGGTTTGAAGACGCAGTTGCCATCCGCGTTCACACATTCATGGCAGGGCATGACGAGTGCGCAGAGCAATCCGCTAGGCGTCGAGTGGTTCGGGCTGGCCATGGGACTGGGATTTACTCTGTCGTTCGGTTATTGGTGCACGAATTTCCTGGTGGTTCAGCGCGCCATGGCCGCGGGCTCGATGATCGACGCGCGCCGCACGCCCCTGATCGCGGCTTTGCCGAAGATGTTCTTTCCAGCCCTGGTGATTTTGCCCGGGATGATCGCCCTGGCATTGCCCACTCCTCAGCAAGCGGTCACCGTGAATGGCGTGGTGCAGATGCAGACAGTGAGCAACGCAGGGAAAGGGCTGATCCCCGTCAAGATTGATGTGGCGAGCGGCAGGCCGGCAGTCGACCGTGAGGGAAAGCCTGTCCTCGACTACGACCTGGCCATCCCGAACATGCTGCTGCACTACTTTCCCACGGGAATCCTGGGGCTGGGCCTCACCGCGTTGCTGGCAAGTTTTATGTCTGGAATGGCCGGGAATGTAACGGCCTTCAACACCGTCTGGACCTACGACATCTATCAGGCATACATCCATAAAGGCGCATCGGATAAGCACTACTTACATATGGGGCAGTTCGCGACCGTCTTTGGCGTTTTGTTCTCGATCGGCGCGGCATATACGGCGGCGCGCTTCAATAACCTGATGGACTTCCTGCAATTGGTGTTTGCATTTGTAAATGCCCCCTTGTTCGCCACATTCCTGCTGGGCATGTTCTGGAAGCGGACTACGGGCCACGGCGCGTTCTCCGGGCTGCTCTGCGGCACTGCTGCAGCAGCCGTGCATCACGGGTTGACACTGCCGCACGGGAATCTGGTGGGAATTAAGGGCGGGTGGATTGCTGTCGTCCATAACTATCCAAGCGAGATGGCGCAAAACTTCTGGACGGCAATTTGGGCGTTTGCCGTTTGTTTCGTGATTACAGTCGGGGTCAGTCTGATGACGAAGCCACGTGAGGAAAAGGAACTCGTCGGGCTGGTTTACTCCCTGACGGAGAAGCCGAGTGAAGAGCACCTGTCGTGGTACCAACGGCCTGCCTATCTCGGTGGGCTCGTCCTTGTGCTTGCGCTGGTGCTGAACATTATTTTCAGGTAGACGGGAGACGCGCGATGAGTTTGGATATTCGTTATCCGATAGGATGGATGTTCAGTTTGTTTGGAGTGATCCTGGCGCTGTTCGGCCTGCTTGGCGATAAGCAAATATATGCGCGCTCGCTGGGTGTAAACATTAATTTCGATGCGGGGGTGGGATTGCTGGCCTTTGGCATCGTGATGCTGTTGCTTGCCTGGCGGGGATCCACAAAGGCCAAGGCAAAAGCTGGACCACAGACGGGTGCCAAGGCCTGATTGCCGAATCCGCGTCGCCACATGATGCGGAACTACAGTGGTTCGCGCGGTGAGCAGTTTCAGCCTTGCGGCTCTGACTCGACGGGGACGTGTGCGTTCTCGCTTGCAGCCTCTTTTTCGGCGCGTTTAGCGAGCTTCTTTTGCGCACGCCGCTCCGCCTTCTCTCGTTGCTTTTCCTGTCTCTTCATTTCCTTCTGCCGCTTCTGGAATGTG
>Ga0116107_1000430_pt1 | contig 33367 bp, 29 predicted proteins | sample June2015DPH_6_10_FD_88969 | JGI IMG/M metagenome (GOLD analysis project Ga0116107, IMG submission 88969) | Peatland microbial communities from SPRUCE experiment site at the Marcell Experimental Forest, Minnesota, USA - June2015DPH_6_100 | ecosystem: Environmental > Terrestrial > Soil > Wetlands... | reverse complement strand
CACTTGACCCGCTTCCTCAATTGGTTGCCCGTATAGGGACGCGTTGTACCCAGCGTACCGGAGAGTTCCGGTCACGATTGCCGGGTCAACTTCACCCTTCACAAGCATAACTGGCCAGTTTTGCGGTGGAACCCAAACATCTGGATTCTCCGCGTCTGTACCTGCACCAGCTTGAGTTGGTCCAACATTGATTTTGCCGTTGCTTGCGAGGTTGCCGACCAGTAACATCTTGAAGAAGTACTTACCGGCGACCTTTGGTGCGGTTACGCCGTTGATTCTGGCGTAGTAAAATTCACCTGCGCTCGTGAAGTTGATGAATTGGTGGTTGTAGCCTACGGTGTTAGTGCCTAAGTCGGATTTATGTTCACTCTGCACTGTTCCATCGGCAGTGATGTAGATCGCTGTATAGTTGGGCGCGTATCTGTCGAAGGGCGATACTCTGTAAACTCCGACATCGGCCGCATTGTTCGTTATTGTAGTTGCTACCTGTGCTTCGCCCGCTCCATAGAGCGGTACGTTGAATTCGGGTGGGATTAGGATAACCCACGAATCCCAACCTTTCGTGTCCGCGAGTGGTGTCTGAATTTCAGCCTGTTTCACTCCATTTCCGTTTGCGTCAAATTGAGTGGCACATGCTGCTAGGTTTGCTGGTTGCCAATTGATTGGTGTGCATGTTGCGTTTAATGCGAATATCAGGTCACCAGTCGAGCCTGTTAGTGGAGCTCCGAACGGCGAGTATGCGTCGCTCTCAAGCTGATACCAACTGGCCGGTGCACCCGGCGGATTGCCCGACGGGTAAGGTGACTGATATCCCGGTGCCATAGAATTGGAAGCAGAGTTCAACATTCCCTGGTATGCGGCTTGACCGCCGCCCGGCCAGACATAACCGACGGGTCCAGCCACGTGCGGATCAAAATTGTTAACGTCATACGGGTAGCTTCCAGTTAAGTTGCCAAGCGTAAAGGTCGCTTGGACCGGGTTCACAATTGCTAGCGTGCTAATAAGGAAAATAGCGATTGTTAGCGCTGCAGCTAATTTCTTATGCAATTTTCATTTTCTCCCTAATTCTGTTATGCGCATTACATACGCATACAAATTTCGTCTAGACCGGCCTGAACATATATAAGCCGACGCCTCGGACACCGATATATCAGCCAAAATGTCAAATCGGCCCCAAAAATTCATTGATTTTAACGCAAACGCATGAAATAATGCCAGAAAACAGGGATTACTTTTCGGTGGATGAATCAAAGACAATCCTAAATTGGCACGTTCGTATACCACGTGTCGGCCTTTCTATTGCGGACCTCTCGCTTGCTCATTCTTCTCTTTCTATTGCCATTCTTGATGGCACCTGTTGCGAGCGCGCAGGCTCCGCCACAATACTTAGTTTTGTATGCTCATTCTTACGGTTCTTCCGCGATTTTGAACGCCCTGCCGCAATGGACTGGGCAGAAGAGTGCAGACTTGGGTAAAGGCCTCGCTTTCAGGCTTAGCCCGGTGCTTGGTGAGAGTTTAGAAATTCAGGGGGCTATCACGTTCACCCTATATCTTCGCGCGAGCGGGGCCTTCTTCGGAACTGTCGCAGTCCAAGTCACCGAACTCTCGAAGGAAGGAACTGAGACGGCGATTCCCGGCGCGAGAGTGGACGCCCAACTCAGCCTAACCACCGTAGCTACACCGGTGACGCTTGGCGCGGGAGGATTGGCCGATTACAAATTCCAAGAAGACTCAGCCATAGTGCTTCGCATTAATGCTAACCAAACGTCAGGCACCGGCCCGCCACTCTTGGTGTGGGATGCTCCCGGAACACCAACGGGCCTAAGAATTCAAGTTGTGTCTCCCACTTCAGCAGTTCTGCAGTTCCTCGGCCAACCCAGTTTCGGTAAAGTCTTTCAAGCGGACTCAACAGGCAGCCAAGCTGTCACAATCCAAGCAGAGGTTAACGACGCAATCGGCGTCTACCGTTTCATTTCACGTTCATTCGAGTTAACAGCTCCGAACGGATCGAACATCGATTTTGCGCTCAACGCTGAAAACAGCACTGACTACTCAAGCCAAATGTCAGTCACATCGAGACTAAGCGAGGGCGAATGGCAAGTCGCCCTGTTGTTGCGCGACCTATCAGGCGGCAGTTATTCGTTCACGGACCATCTTTGGATAAGTTCGTTTTATCCCCTCGCCATTGAAGCTGTTGGTTCAGATGGAACGGTTCTTGACAATGCAACTTTGACGGTGAGTTTGGGAACAGACGCGAATTGGAGCGCGGTGACGAATGCATCAGGCTGGGGCACATTATCGTTGCCTTCCACACGAGTGGTGGGTTCACTGGATCTTACGATTACTTGGCTTGGAACACGGACACGCTTTCCACTTGACGTCGTGAACGCTACGCTGCAGCAGCTTCGGATAGAACTCCAGGTTTTCGATCCATCGATCAGGATCAGACTGGGTGGATTGCCTTTGCCCGTCCCGGTTCCCCTAGCGAGTGTCACACTGTACCAGAAAAACGCTGTTCAAGAGGTGCTCACCGGGGTAAGTGGAATTGCCAACTTTAAGACGATCCCGGCAGGGAACTACACGGTTCGCGTGGATTACCTCCTTGCCACGTATGAATTCCCATTGAATGTGCGGACAAATGGTCCCACTATTGTAACGGTTCCGTTTCCTCATCGAACGCTTACATTGATAGGCGCCCTTGCTTTTCTATCACTCGCGTCTGTTGTACTAGTTCGACGGAGGCGCGGCAAACTCTACCCAAGGAGCTTCGCCTATTTCACAGAGCTCACACAAGGACGCTTACCCGAAACTTGTTTCATAATGATATCAGGCAACTCTGGTTCCGGGAAGAGTGTCCTTCTAAATTCCCTTGCCGCCGAACACTTTGCGCAAGGCAAATCAATCTACATAACCAACACCGAGTATCCTCACAAAACTCGTGAGAACATGTTAAGGCTTGGAGTAACGGATGAAAGTAACTTGCAGGGTGACAAACTGATCTTTATCGACGCCTATTCTGCGGTCGGTGGAGGTTTGTCGAAGGAAGAATTTTCGGTTTCTTCACACACAGACTTGACTAATTTGAGTTTGAAAATTACGAAATGCTTGGAGGTCGCCGGGCTGGGAGCGGACGTCTATTTCGATTCATTGAATCCACTAATCACTGCTTTGCGGATTGATTACTTGATAAATTTCCTTCAATCTGTCGCCGCGAAGGTGAAGGCAAACGGCGGAAAATTCTGCGTAACGGTAGGGACGGGAATTGAGAAAGCGGATCTGACGAAGCTTGAGGAATCCTCTGATTGTGTCATTGAGACAGAACTTCAGGAATCTGGCAGCGGACAACGAAGGCGATTGAGGATCAAGAAGCTAAGAGACAGGCCCTATATCGACCGCTGGACTCGCTTCCAAGTTCAGCAAGGTAAAGGAATCATCTTTCTCACTCGGAGTAAACCAGCACCTCTATCAGACGTCTAGCACGGGACCCTGACCTCTTTCCAAACTTGTCCAGAATCGTTCGCTTTCTGCACGCCTCTATTCGAAGAGGTTAGCGGCCCGATTTTTGAGGTCTACGTCTTCGGACGGCCGCTAACATTAGTGACCCAATTAAGACTCCTAAGATTGTGCTTTCGATCGGGAAACCAGGGATAGGGGGCAGGCTTAGTGAATTTGAATATGATGCTACGAAGGTTTCGGGAGAGTTAATTGCACGGGGTGGCTCGATTGCGCCACCTGTTGCATTTCGCCAGCCTGAGAATTGGTGAACTGAAAACCCATCAACGATCGTTTGATTCAGTGTTGGGCTGACCGTTGTGCCTCTCTGGTACCAAGTTTGAAAGTTGCTATTCATTGAAAGGTCGTGGTATTCATTGTTGAGATTGAGTTTGATTATTGTTGAGTTTGACAGACCGGCGACTTTGAAGATGACCAAGTATTCGGTGTTCCAGTTTGCCGTCAACGTTTTTGGCGTGTCTACTCGCAAAGTTACGTTAGGAGATGTCCCAGTGTAGTCACCTGTCCAACTAGCAAAGGATCTACGTGTCCCATTTCCATAATCCACTTGCGTTTGTATAAAGACTGGTACAGTTGAACCCACATCATACCAACCTGACCCGAGTGGAGTTCCGTATTCGGACTGAATGGTTACGGCGTATTGTGTCTCCCACGAGGCCTGAAGCGTCGTAGGAGAGTCAACGTAAACTTGCGCAGTTGGGTTGTTACCTAGTGAGGTTGCGTTCCAGCCTGCAAAGATTTTTCTCGTCCCGTTCGCGAACTGAACAGTTGATTGAACGGCCACCGTAGCGGTATTGCCATCATCATACCAGCCACTCCCCGTCGGTGAGCCAGTCGGGGAGATTATCGTGACGTAGTATTGCTTCGTCCAACTTGCACTCAAGGTGAGTGGTTTGGACATGTTCACCGTCAAGGAAGTTGAAGTTGAATTAAGGTCGCCGTTCCAACCGGCAAATATTAGCCTCGAGGCGCTAGCAGTCACGTTTGACGGATTCGCGGCATTCACCTGAACGACTGTACCTGGGAAGTACCATCCGCTGGGAGTTGTAGTTCCGCCATTCTGGTTTATGGACAGCAAGTATTGGGTCGCGTAAACGGCTTGCAATGCGGTATTTGAGGTAACAACAATTTGCCGTGGGTTGGTTAGGTTACCGTCAGACCAGCCGCCGAATAATTCTCTGACCCCTAGGGAAGTGTTGACCGCTGGCTGCACTTGTACGGTTATAGTCCCGCTCGGAACGCTCGTCTGCAGTTGGCCCGAAGTTAGATTGTACCTTACGCCGTTTATCAATACCCAGATGCTACCGGCTGATGTTACATTGGCCGGGACATTGATCGTGAGTACTGGGCCGACGTTGAGTGTGACGCTCGCTACGTTATTTGCTGTATTGGTATTGTTGATTGTGTGATTTGGATCTATGGTGATTTTGAACACGTGGCTTCCGAGAACTGAGATCCAAGTGAAGGAGGTTTGAGTTGCAGAACCTGCGGCGGCACTGACTTCTGTATTAGTGTAGAGTTGACCATCTAAGTCGACCTCTACTGGAACATTGGTTGCTCCTTCAGTTCCTAAGTTCGTTATTTGGACGGTAACGGTAACCGTTGTGTTGGGGCTGATAATTACTTGGGGTTGAGCATTGATGGCGGTTATTCCTAAGTTGATGTAGGTCTTGTTCTGATTTGGCGGCGGAGGTGGTTGAGATCCACCCCGATTCACAATCACTTGGTAAGAGTTTCCAACTTTTGCTGCCACAGTTACAGCGACGTTGTGCTGACTGTCAGTGAAAGTTTGGCCAACGTACCAAACAGCATCTTCTAAACTAGGAACACTCGGATGTCCATCGATAACATGCACTTTGCCTATGATTGCCGTATTATCTACGGAGGTGATTAGAACGCCTGCGGCAGGTAAAGCTGAATCGAAACCTATCGGTGATCTAACCTCAACCAAGTAGTATTGGCTAGGGTTGAGCGTGTTCGTCCAAGGTATCTCGATAACATGTATGTTACTCGAAGGTATTTCAGTGGGATCAATGGTGAAGGTGCTCGTCGTTCCAATGTTTGCTGTTGCCAGTTGTGACCCGCTGATAAATCCGAGTTGAAGTTTAGGCCAAGCGGACATATGGGCCGGGCTTGAACCCGCGGGGTTTCCATTCCACAATCCCTTATCCATCAACTCCCAGGGACCCAAAATTGTTTGGCCATTGCTGGTATTGTAAAGGTCAGGTAACCCTAAGTTGTGGCCGAATTCGTGACACCAAACCCCGTCCGGCACTGCGCCTCCTGCCTCAAGTTCCGGGATTATGTTGAATCTGATCAGGGTTTTTGTGTTGGTTTGAACGTAGACTCCACCGAGGTAGGTGACTGACCAGACGTCGTTTTTCACGCCGCTTGATTCCTGTCCATCCCCTGAGTGGAGGAAGACGTAGTAATCATAATTTTGGAAGTTAACATTCTTCTGGGCCAGCTGAGCAGCATCTTGGGCGATCTGCCACGATTGGTCTGCGCCGCTACAATCAGCATCGTCAATTGCTAGACAGTCCTTTCCATAATGAGCTTCGGGATAGGGAAGCTTGTACCATCCGTATGCGTCGCCCTGAATTGTGACCGTCCCAAGTGATACTTCGTGATAATATGTGGATAGGGTGCCGAAGTATTCTTGCTTCAACACGGCAATGCTTGTTTGATTTGGAATATCTGAGAAAGCAACTGCAATCATTAGAACTCGTATGACTCCGGAAACAGGCGCGAGTTGACGGGCATAGCCCTTGGTTGGAGCGGGAAGCGGCATCGCCGGGCTTGGGATCGTTGAATTCAAAGAAGGCTCGAACGCCATAATTGGCTGACTGCTTCGCCCGAACACAGCCGACGGTAGGTTGGGAACGGCAATCAATGTGAAGAAGAGAAGAGCGAGTATCGTAACTCTCCTTTCATTCCCCGCTACCATAATCTCGCCGACCGGAGCTTTACTGGGCCGTTCCCCCAGAATTCATAAAGTGTTTAGCTGCACGTAGCAGTGCACCCTCAATGCCGCCGAATGATTTGGATTAACAATAATCCTACAACGTTACTACTCGTTCTCGAATTCTGAAAGATTTCAGAGTTCATCAAGCAACTAGTTTGGCAAGTCTGAAAGATGCAAGCATAGGAATCGCAAACACATTGCTAAGCACCAACACGATTTGTGAAGCCACAAGCAGAAAGTGCGAGGAAGAGAGCGCTGGACTCAAGAGAACTAATGCCAAGGATGATAACCAGATAACCAGTATCGGTGTGAGCCATAGCAAGCTTGGTCGGCGCTTTGTCCTCGCGGCCCGAACTAGTACGAGTGCGGCGCTGAACGGGAAGACGAGAATGAACCCGACGAAGATACTTCCGATGAAGTACCCAACGACAGGAGGCCCGCCTGGGATGACGAACGAGCCCAGCATATAACCCAACGTCATCAAGGCCTCAGTGAACTTTACAAGGGTACCTAAGTATGGGACGCTTCTTGCCGCCGCTAACCCACTGTGCAGGATTTGATTAAACAGATCAGATCCAACAACCATGGGAACGGAATTCACAACTCGAACTCCCACGATTTGGGAGGTTGAAGAATACTTTGAGTTGCCTGACAAAGATGCTTTGATAGAATAGTTTCCTGGGGCCGTTGCTTGCCAAGTGTAAGCGAACTCGCCGTTCTGAGCGATTGGGACATTTGCGATCTGTTGCCAGCCGCTGTCGCCTGAGCTGTAAGAGATTACGACAGTTGTCGGGTCGGTTGCAAGTGGGTCAACTGAGCCGGTAATGGACACTGGAATGCCAGAAACGGCAACCGACGGCATTACTTGAAGGCTGAGGCCTGGACTTTGCTTGGGGGCCTGAGTAAATACTAAGGAAACATCGACCGGTTTGGTCACATCTAGGACCCCTGTGTACGCTTGGTTGTTAACGCGAATTTCCTGGAAAGAGTAATTACCGCTGGAGTCCAGAATTTGGGTACTCCGAACTGAAATTGGCAACGGATGATTTGCGTCTACCCATATTGAGTATGGAGAGCTCCCGTTAAGCGTGACCAGCGAATCGCCTACGAGCGCAACAGCGCTTGCGCTGGGGGGCAGCCCAAGGGTCCCGAGTGTGACCGTATATTGAGTCTTCCAAACCGCAAGAACGTTCTTGGGCGCGTTGAGGATAATCCAAGCCTGATTCTCCGTAGAGGTTGAGTCTCCCACCCACTGCTCGAAGACTCGTCTAGTACCATTACCATAATCCATTTCATTCTTGACCGAAAAAGTTGCGTTCGCGCCTTGCGGGTACAAACCAGAACCTTGAGGAGTACCGTAAGCGCTGTTCACGACAAGTGCATAATCGGATTCGTATTTGGCGGTGACGTCTAATGTCGAATTTACCCGTATGCTGAGCGGGTTCGATGAACCGAACTTGTTCCAACCTGCAAAGCGTAGTTCTGAGTTAGTTGAATTCAATATGGCGTCAGGAACCTGGACGGTTACGATGCCGTTGGGAACGGAGACAGAAACCAGACCGCGGGTGTTTGTTTGAAACGGAAAGCCGTCAACATTCACGGTCAGATTGGGCATCGGCGTCCTGACGGTGGCATCATTCCCGAATGAGCCCCTCTGCCATCGTGCGTCAATGGTTCGGCCATCAAATCTTCTATAATCATTCAGCATTAGCTGGTGCTCGATGATGACGTGTGACGGATCGTTGTTCCGCATGTATAGAATTGCAAAGTAGTAGTTACCAACTTCATCGGCGAGAAGCGACCAGACCTCATTATAATCAGTTGGGTTCGAGAACAGTTGGTTCATGACGGGATAAATGTTGAGGGACGCTGTGCCATTCAATAGCAGTCCCCCTTTCGTCGTGAGATAGATTTGAGGCCCGAGAGCGGAGATGGCATTGGTAATCGTTGCGGGCTGGGGCATCTGTAATATTGGCAGTTGAACGGAGGACGTGGAGACAGTGCGGTTATAGACGTGTTGAGCCCCTTGGAAAGTCCACAAATTGACGTTCTCGGTGCTATAATCGAACAAACGCAACATAAACGGCTCCTCGGAAGAATTCGTCAAGTAAAGAAAACCGATTCTGAAGTTCGTTTGTGTAACATTCACCAAGAAAATGATGTATTCTAGCCCGGTACTCCATTGTGCGGTAACGTAACCCCACGGCATTAGGCCCATCGTGAGGTAATCATTTATTGAAAGAGTGCCGCCTTGCGGCGATACTCGGAGAGTGTAACCCGCGCTCGTTCCTCCAGCGTAGAAATCAATTATCTGGTTGGGAACTGAGACGTGGGGTTGCGGTATAGTAATAGCCACAACCTGTGCAGCCGCAGCCGTAACGCTGCCCGCGAGCAATGCGGTAAATATCATGCTGAGCGCTAAGCTTCTGAATCTCATCGTGGGTTGCCTTTAGGATGCCTAGGCTTGCTCGTGCAAATGCATGTACCTTCCCCACTTCTCCCGTTAAATGTCAATGCATGAATTCTTTTCACTATTGCTTCGTTCGTGTGCACCTATCTCCCGACGGCTTGGAATGAGTGCATAACGTTTATTGGAGCTTGCATGAATCTCTCTGATGACCCGAAATGAAGGCTGTGCGATATCTTCTGTTGGCGACAGCCATTGTCGCATTGATGCTTCTTGGCTCAAGGTTTGCTTTTGCCCAGTCTCGTGCTGACCAATATTACGGTGGGGGAGGCGGCGCGATAACGGGCTATGTGCTCGGTTTTGATATGTATAACCAGCTTCAACCAATTGCTTGGGCCACCGTCACGGCGAACAATGGCCAATACAGCCTCGTAGCATATTCTGGTGCAGGCGGCTATTATTACATGTTCGTCCCCGCCGGCAACTACAACGTTACGGTCACAGAACCAGGCTACAAGCCTTACAGTAACGCTGTAGCCGTTTCAGCAGGTTCTGCAAGTACAATAAACTTCGACCTTGAGGAATCACACGTACCAGTACCCGAATTCCCGTCGGGAATGATCTCGGTGATTGCAGTCGTTGCGCTTTCAGCTGCCCTGATGGCCATGAGACGCACAAGAAGGAAGCGTTAGAAAAGCTCGCAGTCTACCTTGCGTCACCCGAGTTCTGCGTCTTACGCGGCGATCTGCAGATGTGCAAACCCTTGAATTTGTTTGGTTCCTGCAAGATTCGCCGCCAACGTATCTCCGTTGGGGAGCATGGGGTTGGAGCTCCGGTAATGGAAATGTAGGCAAGTTTCATTATGTCCCGCTTGAGGAAGGGTAAGGGATGAGATTGAAACCCTTGCAGCGCCAGAAAGCTATCGAGATTCTGCGCGTCCTCGGAATAACCTCGGCTATCGCGATCACGCTATACTACTTACCCAACTATTTCTTTTACGAAAAACTGACAGCTGAACATTCGGCCATTCTGATGAGGTTAATTGGAATTAAGGCAACCGTTTGGTATGAGGGCAATCGAGTCTTCCTGAATGAATTCGAGATTCAGCGAATGTGTACGGGGGTCCAAGTTATCACGGTTTTCTTGGGAATTATTGTTGCGATGCCGAAGGTTGCAATCAAGAAAAAATTGATGGCTTTCGGGACAGTCGTCGTGAGCGTTTACCTCACTAACCTAGGCAGAATTGCCTTGGAGATATGGCTACTCTATAATGGGATTTTGCCTTGGTCGCTCGCCCACTATCCAACGGGGCTGATACTTGGGGTATTCGCGGTTGCGTTTTTGATAGTTGTGGCCGACCATTTCATCCCGGAGATTGGAGACTTAGCATTCTCCACGATGGACGGGCTCTGGAAGCCCTAAGGCGTCTTTGCTTTCAGTACCTCATTTACTCGTGGCCTTACTTCGTCTTAACGCCCATTCAGTTGCCTTGCTAATTGCCTCGCCCGAATTCCTGGCGAGGTTGATTGAGGTTTCAATCGTTTCTGGCAAGCCCGGGGCTACGAGGATTACCTCGAACTTCGTCTTGAAACCTCCGCGTTCAATGGCTTCCATAAAGCTTTGGAGTTGTTCTTCGACTCGTTCCCCCGATAGTAGAGGCACTACCAAATCAGCTCCGAGTTCCTCTGAGTTTCGGAGAATCTCCAGGGGCGTCTGGCTTTTCCCTAAGTTTACCGACCGAAAACCAACCGCCCTGAGTGACGCAGATACAGCCAATGAGAGCAAGTTTCCAGCCTTCATGCCGACTGGGCCTGTAGTCGCTTTGATGTTGAACTTCCTCTCAGCTATCGCTAGCCTGTCTTCGATAGTTTGAAGGCAGGAGTTGACTGCGCCTTCTACGACGGTCATCCTGTCCTGATCGTACTCCCCCACCTCGCGTAGGCCGATGATTATGTTCACTGCGTCAACTAACGTGTCGAGTATTTCATTGGCGGTGCTACCTAGAGCTAAGGCGGCGTTTGTGCTCTGTCTGGCCTCTTCCGCCTTTCCGCTAAGCAGCGCAGTCGTCAACTGCTGGAGCCTCTGCTGTACTTCGCTCAAGGTTACCGCCGTTGTGCCAGTCGGATGAGATTAGGGCTTCGGTTGCCCTTGGATTAGGGAGGCGATGCCTAGACCCTTTACCGGAAAACTTCGGAAGCTTTCGTCGACAGGAGAGACTCCGTACAAGAAACTCATCAGCTTCAAAACCGATACTACTGGAACTTCATCAACGAATGTCTGGCGCGGCTCGCCCAATGTAAATATCATGGGAACAATACGCCGCCGGTCAAGGTGCGTGACCCCGAATTTGACGAGTAACTCGGGTTTCCCTGCCAAAGCCTCAGATCGTTCAACTTGGGCGCGAACTGCCGAACTCATTCGTGACGTGGAAAGACCACGCAGCCAATGCTTACAATCGACTGCAAAAAGAAAGGTATCGTTCCAAGCGAGGAGGTCGATTTCTCTCCGACCAAATCTGGTCTTGAAGACGAGATGCTTGACGACGGCAAAGCCATTGTCTTCAAAGGCAAGAACTGCGAAATCTTCAAACTCTTGCCACTCCAAGAAACGCGAAACCTTCTGAGGGTCGCGACCAGCGTGGATTAGTTCTTCAGCCAACAAAATGCGTTGGCGTGTATCGAGATCGAATCTTCCATGATGATAGTTAGCTAGGCCTTTGCTACGCAAATCCTCGGCTTGTGAGATCAGGGTGGCCGGCGCGGCTTGCAGCTCTCCTGCCAATTCGTCTAGGGAAACTCCGTGACCGTCCCTCGTTAGTTCAAGGAGTTTGAGTTGAAAGTCGGCAGGCAAGCGTCTTCGCGTTCGTGTTGGACGTCTAGAAGATTACAAATGAGAGGACAAGCATGACCAGAGCTAGGGCAAACAGTGCCTTTCTTGTCTTGGAAAGTGGGGATACGTCATCTAGAGGTTCAACGCCTTCGAGGGGGCGACGGCTTATGAACATGAAGACGAGAAGGAGGAGTGCAAAGCCCCAGTAACCCGCTAGGAACAGAATTCCGAGGCCCACGAGCGCAGTGAATTTGTGGCCTTGGTTTCCAAAAGTGGCACGCGAGATGTGACCACCGTCAAGTTGCCAGACTGGTAGAATATTCAAGAAGGTTATCAGAGCTCCAACCTCAGCCGCGAAAGCAACTTGAGTCAAGACTAACACATGTCCAGCCGGGACCGTGCGTAAACTCAGGTCACCCAGAAGCTCCAGAAATAGCGGCATATGGGGCCAAGAACTCGACGAGAGTAGGTTTGCGGCTACTAAGCCGGATACCGTTTGCTCAGCCATGATTGGCGCTGTCAGAATAGCGAAGATCCCAACACAAATCGTGGCTATGAACCCTGCAAGTGGACCACTAAAGCCAAGATCGAACAATTGGTCGCGGTTCGCTGGCGGACCGCGCAAGGAAATAACGGCGCCGAAGGTTCCGATTGGGATAGGTGGAGGCGCGGGGACAAAATATGGTAGGCTTGCGTCCATCTTATGGTGACGTATCGCGATCACATGGCCTAACTCATGTATTGCAACTATTCCAAGAATGGATGCCCCGATAAGGACAACTTGAACGTTCAGGTCAGCACCGGAAAAAAGCGCAGCGGTAAGCCTAGGATCAACATTGAATATTAGCGCAGAGCTCGCTATTCCAATCGTAACAATGGTGGCCATAAAAAGGACCAAGTTAATGATCGTGCGAGGTTTGCCAAGGTTCGGTTTCGGGAATATGGAAATAACAAGTTTGTCCTGAACCCTCCTGATCTTTGCCATAAGGTGATGATTCGCCAAGTCAAGCAGCAATTCTCTGAATTTGTCCTTAATCGCCTCCTGGGCGACTATGAATGTTGGTAACCCCTGGACATCAACGTAAGCGTCCATTAGGGTAAAGCGGTACTCGACCATGTTGCGTAGCGAACCGAAATCAATTTGGAAGGACGGCGGACGTGGCTCGATTACGCGTTCGGTGGTCACTCGGCTATCCTTCTGGTTTTCTGCCCATACCCGAAATTTGTCATTTAAACGTATTCTCGATATCGTTGGCCAAAGGCGCAGATAGTATCATATACTCGACGCATGCATGGAAAATTCGAGTAGTCCTTTGCTGATTCAGAAGAACTATACACTCAGGCGGTTTAGTCCGGCAGACGTTGAAGCGGTCATCAACATTAATCGTGTTTGCTTACCTGAAAATTACGCGGCCTACTTCTTCATAGATACGTACAACACGCTTCCGGAAACCTTCCTAGTAGCTGAGTCTCAAGGACAAGTCGCGGGTTACATAATGTGCCGCCTAGAACATGGTTTCTCAGATTTGAGGAGACTAAGGTTTGCAAGAAAAGGGCACATCATCTCCGTGGCAGTTATGCCAGACTTTAGGAACCTAGGAATCGGTTACTCACTCGTCGAGCAAGCACTATCAGCACTATCAACGCATCAGGCTGATGAATGCTACCTCGAGGTCAGAGTCAGTAACTTCCAGGCCATCAACTTATACAAGAAAATGGGCTTTGAGATCACTCGCACAATTCCACACTACTACTTCGACGGGTTCGACGCCTACCTTATGACAAAACTCCTGAACTAGTCTTTCGGAAAAGGAGTCACATCGTCCCTATCACGGGAGGCCTACCGTGGGGTAGGCTCGGGATGTATTGTTACAATTGCATTGTTGATTTCTTGCCTCACGCTCTCTTCGATTTGTGATATCATCTCATGTATTTCTGAAATAAGAGCTTCCCTTGCGAACAGACAGTGAACGTTGATGTGCAATTTCCCTTCAGTTTCATAGGTCGTGATTCCGTTGATTTCAATTACATCCGTGTACGCTTGAACCACTGACCTGATCGTTTCCGATATATATCTGTCGTCGACGAAAGTTCCCTTGCCGCTCTCAGGCATCGATGGTTCCAAGTGAACCGTAACCTGTCGCACTTCCGGCACAGATTTCTCTATCCCATCTTCTATGGACTTTGCTATTTCATGCGCTTTCTCAAGTGGCAATGAAGGATCGACCTGAACGTGAAGTGTCACGTACAACCCGCTGCCTATCTTCGTTACCGTTAAGTTATGGAGCCCTCGGGCGCCTTCAACCCGGCTTGTCGCGTGCCGAATCTTCAACTCAAGTGGTATGTCCCATTCTAGGGGCTCTAAGTGAATCAGTATTGAGGATTTACCTAGAAGTTTCGTGAGATTGTCTTCAATCTTTGAAGCGATCGTGTCGGCATCTGCAATTCCTGCAAAGGGTGAAACAGCTACTACAGCGTCGACATAGGTTATCTGCCCAACTCGGCGCGCGCGAAGTTCCTTTATTTTGAGCACCTCTTCGGTCTTCCGAATTTCGCGAAGAATTGATTGAACGAGTTTGCCGGATACGGCGTCACTGAGGTCGAGCATTGATGCATGAATCAGCCGAATGCTCAGATACCCGAGCAACATTGCGAGCACGAGTGATATTGCTGTATCGCCTACAGCGTAACCTAAGGACACTAATCCTAATGCAACAAAGACGAGCGAAGTGTAAAAGAGGTCCGCCACCGCATGGTAAAGATCGGCTCGGACCGATAGGCTCCCCGTCTTCAATGCCGAGGTCAATACTGCTAGCCTCAAGATGTCTATGCCGATCGTGTATGCCGCAGCAGCATACCCGAATAGAGTGGGGTGGATCGCACCCCCAACGCTCAAACGAAATACTGCTGCAGCGACGATTCCTATTGCTAGGATTAAGAGGACAAAACCACCAATGAGGGCGCCTAGTGATTCAATTTTTCCGTGGCCATAAGTGTGATCTTCATCCGCGGGTTTCAATGAGAGCCTCGTTGCAACCAGCAAGATCAAAGTGGATATTGCATCGAAGGAGGCATGGGCGGAATCGCTTAGAAGAGCTAGGCTTCCCGTCGCCATTGCCGCTAAGCTTTCTACTATGATTACAGTGACGATTCCGAACAGGGACACCTTCAGTGCCCCCGTCTTCGTAATCCTTAGCATCGACGTGAACGCGTCTGCTTCGAACGCTGGCGGCTTTATGGGTTTATCGGAGAACTTCGGACTATTTGATTCGATAGCTTACCGCCAGTCCGTCTCCTAGTGGGATGATTATGCTGAACAATCTCTTGTCAGCGAAGATGCGCTTTGTGTAATCCATTATTCCATGCACGCCTTCCCTTCGCGTATCACCTAGGACAGTGGCGCCACTCCACAACATATTATCCGCCAAGATAGCGCTTCTCGCCTTGGTTAGTCTGAGAGCGTGGTCCAAGTAGGCAGGGTATTCGTCCTTGTCGGCGTCTATGAAGACTATGTCGTAAGGCCCATTCATTTTGCGAAGCATCGCTAAGGCTGGTCCATGATGAATCCGGATCCGCCTTTGCAAACCTGCTTTTTTCGTGACGTTTCTCAGAACTTCTACAACTTCTGGGTTGACTTCGATTGCGTCCAACTTCCCCTTCCCACCCATGCCTTTCATGAACCAGAGCGCACTGTAGCCGGCCCCCGAGCCAATCTCGAGGACTCGACTAGGGCTTGTCATCCGAGCCAGCAATTCCAAGAAGCGCCCCCTTGTGGGGTCGATAGGAAAAACTCCCAAATCTCTTAGTTCCTGCGACTTTGCATAGACCCATTCTTGCAGCCTGTCTCCTTCCCCGACCAGCCGTTGGACATAATCGAGAACATCCTCGTACCGCATCACATTCACCTAACTACAATCGTCGTAGAAACCGCAATTCGCGCACTTCGACCTTGTCCTGTTGCCCGAGATAAACTCAAGTGGGCCACCGAATCTCGGACAGCTGGTCAGCGACATGGCGATTCCGGCTGCAAGTTGAGACCTCGGTGCTCATAAGATTTTCAAGTTGCAGAGAAACTGAGATAATATTAACACCCTCGTACACGTTTTATTCTGTGTGGTCGGATTGATCAAGTGCGCAACGTGCGGAGCTGAAAACAGAGACATAGCCAACTACTGTTTGAAATGCGGCCAATCGGTCGTAGTTCCCCCCGCCTATGAGAGCCCTGAACGCACTGAAACAGCGACGAATTTATTCCAGCCCATTGGACGGGCTGGGGGTTGCGTTTACCATCCTTGGCTTCCGAGCCAGACCAATTGTGCCATGTGTGGAGTACCGATCTGCATGAGCTGCAAACAGTACATTTTTGGAAACGCCTACTGCCCGATGTGTTCTACCCGCCACTCCCCGCCACGATTTACTTTGCCATTCTACTCAGGCCCAATACTGCCCTACGCAAGATATGGGTATGGCCGTGGACCATAGGCCCAATCAGGGAGGAAGCAAGGACTCAGGCAGGAGTCGAATGGAACCATTATGCCCCGAAACGGCATCATCTCGCCGGCCAATAGGCTACATTTCAACCTAGACGGGGCGGGTGCATCGCAAGCGACTTACAAAGTTCCTTAGAAGGTTTCGAATGTAGTTCCCTCCAATTCTACTGTAAAGCCGCGGATTGCAAGCACATTATCTGAAGCCGCATTGTCGTGGAGATTCTTTGGGCGCATTTATGAAAACTAACTGTCAACATGAATATCATTCCCATATCTACTGACTAGCTTTCGTTTTTAGGGAAAGGTAGAGAGCAATCAATCCTGCAAGTAACGTGGGGAGATAGATGAGTGAAACCTCGAAATCCAAAGCCAAGAATGCACTGTTCAAGAGGTGCATTGTTAGCATCCATATGGAGACGAGCAAAAGGATTAGGAAGGCAAAGAGCCAAAGTCTTCTTTCGTCTGTTGAGCTTGGCGAGTCTGCCAAACTATAGTTCCGCTTCTTCCCGCTCGCCTTCAAGAAGTGTCTTGAGTGGAATATTCATACTGGTTCCATCTGGTAGGGCTCGTCGAATGCTAATAGGAAGTGCTCCTTCCTGAAGTTCAAGTTCAGCAAGTTCTATCGGCGACTTAATCGATTCGGGCACGTCCAAGAGTACAGGCGCACCCATGGATATTTGTAGAGCTCTCGCACCCACGATCCGAGCGCGTTCAAAACGCGTTAGTTTCTTCGGACCGATGAGCTGGATCGTTTTCCTAGGACTCGCCGTCTCCTTCTTCTTTGGCACTTTTTTCTGGCCCCTTGGGCGCTTCCTTCGACTTTGAGGCCGCTATGATGTCGTCAATCCTCAGAATCATGGCGGCGGCTTCGCCAGCGGATTTCAGAGCTTGCACCTTAACGGAAAGGGGCTCATAAACTTCGAGTTTTGCAAGGTCTGAGACTTCCCCCTTGTAGGGGTCGATCCCTACCGATTTTTGTTTGGATTGATGTTTCGACCTAATTTCCATTAGGGAATTTATCGGGTCCATTCCAGCGTTTTCAGCTAGGGTCAGTGGAATAATCTCCAATCCATCAGCGTAGGCCTGAATCGCTAGCTGCTCCTTCCCCGACAATCTCTGAGCATAGCTCCTAAGCATTCGTGCTACCTCGGCTTCGGGAGATCCGCCACCTGCGACAACCTGGGGTTCCAGCACAACATCACGAACCACGGACAACGCATCGTGAATCGCGCGCTCCGCTTCATCGACAACCCTCTCGGTCCCCCCTCGAACGAGAATACTGACAGCCTTCGGGTTCTTGCATCCTTCGACAAACGTCATCTTATCGTCTGAAACCTTACGTTCTTCTACTAGGTTTGCCCGCCCTAAGTCGGAGGCCTTCAAGTCTTCGAGTTGCGTGAGGGTAGTCGCACCTGTGGCCTTAGCAAGCTTCTCCATGTCAGATTCTTTCACACGCCTAACGGCCAACACATTCTTCTTAGCCATGAAGTGCTGCGCCATATCATCGATCCCCTTCTCGCAAATGACCACGTTCGCCCCGCTGGACACGACACGGTCCACCATCTCCCGCAGAATCTTCTCTTCCTCGTTAAGGAAACCTTTCATTTGGTCTGGAGTCTTGACGTTTAGTTTGGCGTCGAACTCAGTTTTCTCTACTTCGAACGGACAATTCAAGAGTGCAATTCTCGCATTCTCAACTCGGCGTGGCATTCCAGGGTGAACGACCTCTTTGTCGAGCACTACACCTTGAATGAGCGCCGTATCGGTCAAGGATCCCCCTGGTTTCTTTTCCACCTTGATGTCGTCAAGATCAGCCTTGTAATTAGTTCCCGTCTTCTCAGCTACATGAAGAACGGCCTTAACGGCAAGGTCCGCAACAAAGTCCTTGTGCTCTGCCACTAACTTTGAGGCGAGGGCGACTTTGGCGATTTTCTTTAGCATTACCTTGTCGGTCGGATTGACTTTGGTTGCGATTTTGCGCATAAACTCGAGCGCCTTCTCGCTCGCTATCTGGTAGCCGTCAATAATTACCGTTGGATGGACATCCTTGTCCATTAAGACCTGTGCCTTCGAAAGTAGTTCGGCAGCTAAGACGACCGCAGTGGTGGTTCCGTCTCCTACTTCGTCATCTTGTGTTTTGGCGACTTCCACCATCATTTTTGCTGTCGGGTGTTGTACATCCATCTCGTCGAGAATCGTTGCGCCGTCATTGGTGATGGTGACGTCACCGAAACCATCGACGAGCATTTTATCCATGCCTTTAGGTCCAAGAGAAGACCGGACCGCCTCTGCGATAACCATGGCAGCCATAATATCGGCGTGTAGGGCTTCGCGCCCCTGGGTGCTAGAAGTTCCTTCTTTGAGTATTTGGGCCCGCTGCCCACCGATAATCGCCGACAAACCTGAAAGCCTCCGCTAACGTGAACGGCTCTCCAACAAAAAGCAATTTCATATAAGGTTATTGTTGTCTGGTTCTGGTACCTCTGCGTTTGGTAAGAGCCGCTCTTTGGGGCTGTTACCGTTCGTTTGATAGCTCTAGAGAAAACCCGACTTTTGAAGCTCGGCCTTCAAAACGGCCATAAGCTTACCTCTTTCATCCTCAGATAGCGCTGAGGTACTTACCTCGACTTCGTCAAGGATAGCTCTAAGTCCCCCTCGTCTAAAGGATGAGGAACTGACTGCCCCTCTAACTTGTGCGATTGAGACTTTGGAATGTAGATACGCCCGAATCATTCCTTCGACACGCGAGCGGTCTGCCTCATTCACATCTATCGGCATGTTGAGTCAGATGTATAGTCGGTTGCGTGAGCTACTTTTGACTTGCGTTTTGGATGATTGTTAGCCACTTATTTCGGCCTTTGATTTCGATGCCGCAAGCCTCGAACGTTGATGCCCAAGCTTGATGCTCTCCTTATGCATCAGATCCAGCCGTGGTTACCGAAGATCCAATAGCCTTGCAAGCGGTGGCCTGTCGGATTATTTCTGGATTGACCTCTCAGCAGTTCTTAGTTGGAGGTTCATGTCCCTAACGTTCAGCGCAAATCAAAACCATGTCCATATCGGCCCCTGAAATCGTTCCATACTCAGCAATACCTTTAGATGAACGCTCCAGTAGACAACGAACCCGACCTCGAGAAGATCATTATGCGCGACCTAATTCGAATAAACCAACCAATTATCGGAAAAGAAGAGATTGATGCGGTGACAGAGGTTTTGAAGAGCGGCATTCTGACTGAGAAGAGTGGGATGGGCCCCCGGGTCCTAGAATTCGAGAAAGAATTCGCGCATTATGTCGGCGCCAAGCATGCCGTGGCTTTGAGCAGTGGTACCGCCGCCCTTCACTCCGCCGTCGTCATCGCTGGCGTTAAACCAGGGGACGAAGTGATCATCCCATCCTTTACGTTTCATGCAACCGCGGAGGTTGTCCTAATGGCGGGGGGCGAACCAATATTCGCCGACATAGATCCCGACACCTACACAATAACTGCCGAAACAGTCGAGGCCGTTATGACGCGGAATACAAAAGTCATCATGCCGGTTCATCTATACGGGTTGCCGGCGGACTTGGACCCATTGAAGAAATTGGCCAGAGATCGTGGAGTGACATTGATTGAGGACGCGGCCCAAGCCCACGGCGCCGAATACAGGGGGTCCAAAATTGGATCCATCGGTGACATGACCTGTTTCAGCATGTACGCGGGGAAGAACATGACCACGGGCGAGGGCGGCATGGTCACCACGAACGATGATGATTACTCTGAGAGATTACGGATGATTAGATCTCACGGGGAACAACGCCCGTACTGGCCGGTGATGGTCGGAAACAATTACAGGATGACGGAATTACTTGCCGCTGTGGGGACCGCCCAATTGAAGAAACTGCCTTCTTTCTTGGAGAAAAGAAGAAAGAACGCGGAATTTCTAGGAGAGAAGCTTGGAGTTCTAGGTAAGGTAGTGCCTCCTAAGGAGCCGGAGGGCAGGAAGAGTGCATGGTATCTTTACACGCTTAGATTGCATGGAGCGAATGCGGGGAAGCGCAATAAGATCATCGAAAAGCTTCGGTCAAGGAACATCGAGGCTGCGGTCTATTATGAATCTCCTTTGCACCTGCTCCCGCTATACCGTGAGCGCACTACGTCACGCCGACCTCTTCCTGAGACTGAGAAAGCTTGTAGGCAGGTCTTTTCAGTGCCCGTCCACCCGAGGCTCACTGAAGCCGAGTTGAATTATATCTTCGATACCATGAAGCGAGTTCTAACGTGACTTTGCCGTCACCAAAATAGGCATTGAACTGAGGATTTCATCTAGTGTCGGCCTCGTAGTTTCGCGAATCTCGTACCGGACTCTAACCGCAGGTTTCGGCACATTCATAATTCGCTTCAAATCAATCGGTGTCCCGTAGATTAGTGAATCGCAATCGATAGCTGCGATTGTTTGTTCCAGTTCTTTGATCTGCTTCTCACCATATCCCATGGCTGGCAATACCTGGCCGAGGTGAGGGTACTTCTCGTATGTTCGCTTGATCGACCCTACGGCGAACGGTCTGGGGTCGATAAGTTCCTTTGCACCGTACTTCCTTGCTGCTAGGGCACCGACTCCTTCCTTTAATCCGCCATGGGTAACTGTTGGCCCGTCCTCAATTGCAACCACCCTCTTACCGCGTATGTGCGCGATGTCGTCAACTTGAATCTCAGAGGCTGCTTCGACAACCTTTGCCTCAGGCCTTACGCGTTTCACGTTCTTCCGAACAGTCTCTATGGCTTCGGGTGTTGAAGAGTCGACTTTGTTTATGAGGACAACGTCAGCCATTCTTAGGTTAGCCTCCCCTGGGTAATATCGAACTTCATCCCCGGGTCGTTGCGGGTCAACAACCACGATTTGAAGGTCCGGATAGTAGAAAGGCAGGTCGTTGTTTCCGCCGTCCCATAGTATCACATCTGCCTCCTTCTCAGCCTCACGCAAGATCTTCTCGTAGTCAACGCCTGCGTATACAATGTTGCCAATGTCGATGTGAGGTTCGTATTCCTCACGCTCTTCAATAGTGCACTCATGACGTTTCATGTCGTCGTATGTCGCGAAACGTTCGCAAATCTCGTTCGAGAGAGTTCCGTATGGCATGGGATGTCGAATGACGACAACTCTGCCTGCAATTTTCTTTAGGGACTTGGAAACGGAGCGCGAGACCGTACTCTTGCCAGCGCCGGTTCTTACCGCGCAGACAGAGATCACTGGCAATCTTGACTTGAGCATCGTCGTTTTGGGTCCCATCAACCTGAAATCTGCACCGGACGCAAGGACTTGAGAGGCTTTGTGCATAACTTCGTCGTACGAGAGGTCACTGTAAGCCAATACGACCAAGTCGATATTCTTCTCTTTAATGAGCTTGGACAGGTCGTCCTCAGGGAAAATTGGGATGCCGTTCGGATACATTTTCCCAGAAAGATCGGTTGGGTATGTGCGTCCCTCGATTCCCGGGATCTGTGTGGCAGTAAAGGCGACCACTTCGTAGTCTGGGTTGTTCCTGAAATAGACGTTGAAATTGTGGAAGTCTCTTCCAGCAGCCCCCATTATTATTGTTCGAACACGACCACTCAAGTCACGATGCCTCTCGGGCGGCTAGAAAACGGCGGTAGTTATCCTTTTTGTCAGAAAACTACACATTTCAAGGTCATTTGGCATAACGGGGCTCTGACATGTCCAATTTTTAAGAAGGCAACCCCAAATGTGATTCTCCTACGACTAGTGACTTCGTAGAGGAAAAGCCATGTCTACCAATTCGTTACCACCTACTGAACTGACCGCTAAACCGCTGGAAACCGACGTAAGCCGTTACAAGGTTAGATTGGTTGCAGAAGGTTTCGGCGAAGCCGAAGGTGAATTAATTCGTTTTCAGAGTCCAATGACTGTTGATAATTTGGCCAAGGCTTTACCTTTTGAAGGACGCGCGGCAAGATGGAAGGAAGAAATCTATTTCGAAACTCCTGTGAGGCTAGGTGTTGAGAAGGCAAAGAGCAACGTTGACGTTGGGACTATTGCATATTGGCCTATGGGTTCAGCCTTGTGCGTCTTCTACGGCGCAACACAGCCTTACAGCCCCGTCAATCTAGTTGGAAAGATAACTAGTAACCTGGAGCTATTTGCGAAGCTGAAGAGTGGTACAAAAATACGAGTTGAGAAAGTCTAGGCTGCTGCTAGCTTGTAGATTTTGATCCTCGCGTTCCCGCCAACCGATTTGACCAGGCGGCGCCTCTCCAATTCCTCGAGGATGTCCCTTGCAACGCTGATTCTTACGTTGAACTGCGTGGCAATTGCGTAGGGAGTGAGGGCTGCCATCTTTGAGAGTTCACCGGTGAATTTAGGGTCGTCGAAATTTGGAAGACCTATTCCAGCGGTCCTCTTCTCTGCTACTGTCTTTCCTTTCGATTTCTTTGCTGGTTCAGGTTTCTTGTCGGAGTCCTGTTGATCCTGCTGCTTCTCCATCTGCGCTAGGCTCTTCTTTTTTGCCCCACCCATGAGAAAACACTAGTAAGCGGCTACAAATGTAGGTAAATAAAAATCTTGGTCTTGGAGTTGACATATTCCAAGTAAGGCGTGGCGTAAGGAATGGCCGTGCAGGCCATGCCCACCGCATGCACAGATTTGGCGTATAGAATGGCTAGACATCTTTTGGATCGGTGTGGCAGGGCGGGGGGCCATTTGGGGACACCACACAAGGGGTGTGGACGGCTAGTCACATGGTAGGATGATGATGAATCACGAGACTAAGCCTTGGAACTCCATAGCCGCCTTTTCAGGTTCCGCAGACCCGTAAATCGTTCGTCCTACTATAATGTAAGTTGAACCGGCATCCAATGCCTGTCTAGGATCGCCTCCCTGGGCACCGACGCCCGGGCTGTAAATCCCCATTCCTGGGCCAACCAGTTCACGCACTCGTGAAATTACCTCAGGCTTGGTAGCGCCGACTACAACTCCCTGTGCCTTCCATTGGACCGCCATCCCCGCCAAAAGTTCGAAAACCGGCTTTGGTGGCTCTCCTCCCTGCACCCCAACTAATGAGTAGAAGGCCTCGGCGCCTGGATTACTCATGTAGACGAGAAGTATAACTGCCCTTCCGCGTGAATTAGCTTGGGCGAACACTCTGTCTAAGCCGTTTTCCCATCCAACAACGGGGCTCGCTATGATGGCGTCGAAACCAATGTCGAAGAATGACCGTGCCATGAATTCGTTCGTGTGGCCGACGTCGTTTAGCTTCGCATCCATTATGGCAGGCAGCGCAAGGTCGTGTGCTAATTCGACGACCCTGTCAACCCCCCCGCGCATGCCTAATGACATGACCAATTGACGGTTAATCTTGACCGCGCAGATGCGCTTGCCGACCTTCTGAAGAAGCTTCTCACTCTTTATCGCCAGCTGTTTTGGGTCGTGTTCTTCCAAATCTAATGCGAGAACTGTTCTGCTCCTGTTCGCTTCTGCAGTTTTCCGTATCTTCTCGCTAAAAGACACCCAGCTACCTCCATGGAAAGAGAGCAGAGGGGCTAATAAAATCCATGAAACTCGCAGTCACTTGGGAAAAATCGGTAGGTCCTTCACGTCGATGAGTTTTGCGTAGAAGTATTTGGCGTCGCTTGTGTTGTTCGAGTATTCAACTTTCTCGCCGCTCGGTTTGACCGCGAGGTACTTTATGAAACTCTTTTCAGGTGCTTCATCTTGGGAGACGTAAAAGAAGACGGGCAGGGCATCTGCTTCGTAGTAATGTTCGAAGGGAATACATGTACCGATAATATGCTTCTTTCCCCGCATGAAGTGCCACAGCGGAAATAGTGTTCCCTCCCGGAGCGATAGTGGGAGCAGGATTCTGGCGATTGACTTGAGGTCGTCGACTTCAGCGAGCATTGGCGGAGTCAATTCGGGTGATTTGCCGTCCAGGCTCTGCGCGAAGGCTTCTGGAACAGTCTTCAATGCAACGAAGGCGGCGTACCTGAAACGAGTATCATCTACATCGTCGGTGAACATCCACTCTTCACCTTTCACTGAGTCACTTCTGTAGGCGAGGAAGGCCTTCGGCGGGGTATCCGAATAAGCGTAGGCCAGTATCGGGAGGTCGCCTTCCCAGTACATGTAGGCTGTGAACAGTCCCAAGACATGTTTTCCTTTGTGTTTGAAGTACCAGAGGATTTGTGAGCCTTCCGTTAACCCGAGTGCGAGCCGCGAGAAAGCCTGCATGTCAGCAACTTGAACAGGCACCGGCGGTTTTAGTGACTCCATGCAGGACACCGTTTCAGCTACACAAAGGTCTAGGAATAATTAAGCTTGCGAATGGTCGTTCCCAAAGCCTATTGGATAGCCGTGAATTACCGAAACAGGTCCTCTTCCTCGGGCCGTATGAGCTCACGAACTGAGCCCTTGCCGTGTGCGTAATCGACGCCCTTTATGATTGCAACCGGAACGCCATCTCTTTTCTTCATCACCAATTCGGCGGCCGAAGCCAGTTCATCCGCCACGGCCATTTGGGTTACATTAAGAACATAGCCGAACATGTCTTTGGATCCGCGGTAATCAATTATAGGCCGTAATCCATCCACGCCTATCGCTACATTTACTTGCCCATTTCGCCAGGCGCGCCCGAACGTGTCGGAGATGATAACAGCCACGTCTCGGCCGGTGAGTTCTCTGATTCGTTCCCTTATTTTGCGTGCTGATCCGTCAGGGTCAACTGGGAGCACAACTACTGAGTCAGGATCTTCAACATTCGACCTGTCGACACCCGCGTTCGCACACACGAAACCATGGCGAGTTTGCACGATGATATGAGGGCCATTCTGCCGCACGATTTTCGCGCTTTCTCTCAGAATTGTTTCTACGTGTCTAGGATCCTTGCCGCAGGCCTTGGAGAGTTCCTCCGCTTTTTCCGTAGGCTTGACCTTTTTCAAATCTACAACGCCTCCCTCGGCTTTGGACACGATTTTCTGCGCGATTACCAAAATGTCGTTATTTGAGATTTGAGCGCCTTCCTCTCTGGCTGCGTTAACGATCTGATCGGCTATATTGTCCCCGCGTTTGGTGAGCGGAATCTTTCTTAGCCCAATTATCTGAATCAATTTTATTTACCCATTGAAGAAGGATTCCAGTTTCTTTACGCCAGCCAAATCTTCGAATTCGACTCCTAAAGCGTCAAGTACCTGCTCGAATGTGCCCCGGATATATTCGATGTATTTCTCAGTGTCTACGTCTTCTAGCCTAGCAAGTTGCACAGGCTTAACTCCGGGCTCGCCCCGTACCTTGACAAAGGATATAATATCGCCTGGTTTCATTTCTGCGCCGGCTTCTTGTAATTGCTTGGCCGCTTTCACGTGCTGCGGGGTCGTTTTTGTGTAATTTTCCGGGGTTCTGCTCATCATCATTGAAAAGGCTAGTTCCTGGAGCGTGTATTCCCTGTTCCGCAGTCTCACGTAACTGCGTTTCACGATATCAATTGTTTTCGCTTTCGCAATGTCGATGTCTTCCGGCGATTTGACTTCGGCCAGGGCCGAAACCATTTCGTAAAAGGCGCCGTGCAAGAACTCTGGAATATGCCGCTTTTTCCCTGTCAATCCCTTGATGTCTACGCTTCCATCGGGCAGGACGCCGAAGTAGTTCTTCTTCCTTGAACTAAGGGCAAGGTAACGATAGTTCTTGTCGATTTCCAACTCCATCCTGAGCTGGCTGGTAGACCATTCGATGAGCTTGTTAAGCGAGACTTTATCCTGGCCTTGAAGAAATATGGAATCCGTGTCACCGTAGAAGACTTCCAAATTAAGTTCCTGCGCTTTCTGCAATGCTTGAGTTATAACGTGCCTGCCTATTGCGGCAGTGGCCTCGGCGACAGGCGGACAATACAACGCAAAATTATCCGCACCGAAGACACCGTAGGAGGCATTTAGTACCACCTTCAGCGCATCGGATACGACTTTGTACCAACTCTTCATGTTCGGTGGTAAGGAACGGTCTTTCGACTTGACCTTGTACCTGCCAACTCGCAGGTCCCTAAGCGAACCAATCAGCAGGCTTTCAAGTCCCCGCTTCTTTTTGCAGACCCAGTGGGGCGTTCCTGGGATTAGGTTCTTCCTGCAAGCCTCGTCCACGTGTGGACAGCGAACTGTCTCGTAGCCGAGGTTCCAGACCTTGATGATAGAAGGGTACAGTGATGCAAAGTCGAGGACTGCGACGTTGAAATGGACGCCTGGTTTAGGTTCAACAACTATTGCGCCCTTGTACTTCTTGCCCTTAATCACAGCTTCCGTAGCAGTTTGGCCTTTGACCTCCAGAATCTCGTCTCTCCTAGGAATCAAGTATCCTCGTTTGCGGTGGTGACAGAACAGTATGCTTCGAATCCAACCCGACACTCCCTGTCTTGAGACATCGTCCAGCGTCATGTAGCTGATTCGTGATATCGCCGTCATCAACTTCATGACCAAATCTTCGTTGAAAGAAGTCAGGTTGAGGACAATTTCGGAGTCACGATAGCAGTAGGCGGCCAATTGCCTGTAGGATGCTTTCGAGACTGATTCTATTTCGACCTTTGGAGTGCCGATTAGCGCCGCGCCGACAGCGTCCAGCGTGTTCTCCCGGTACTTCTGGCCGAACGCGTAAATTTGGATAGACCTGTTGAAGAAGAACTTGTAGAGGTCTACATGGACACCATACTTGAGAAAGGCGACATCGCGGCCTAACTCGATTGGAATTTCTTCATTTCTAAAACCCAACCTTTGAGCGCGGTGGTAGAGGTATTTCAGGTCAAAATCGTCACCGTTGAATGTGACTACTATCGGATAATCCAGGAAAGCTTGGAATAGAGCGATTAACAATTCTTCCTCGGTGTCATAGAATTCCGATTCGACGCCAGTTGGTAACGAAGCCTGACCCTCAGGAGTCCCTTCTCGTCGTAAGAGGAGTACGCGTTTGGCACCATCGGATCCGACTAGGCTTGCACAAATTACTGGATGTTCCGATAATTCTGGATCGGGAATACGTGACTCTACGGCCTGAAAAACTTCAATGTCTACGGCCGCCCTCCTGTACTCTGGTACGGGGCACTCAAGGAGCCGCATCCATTCTCTTGCTAGGCCTTGGTACTCTTGAGATTCATCCCGGAAGAGACTGTCAATTTCCATCGCTGCTTCTTCCGGTAGTTCGTATTTCACCGCGGCCAACTGTTTGTCTTTAAACTCGTACATCATGCCAGGTTCGAGCCCGCGGTCATAGATGAAATTCTCGACGTACTTTATGTCAGCTTCCCATGCGGTTATGGCGTCGCGCATTGAACCGGTAGGTTTTCCACCGATTGTCAGTGGGTCTTTGGCGACGATCTTCGTCACTTTAACTTGCTCACTCCGAAGCGCGTCAAACTTCGTTTCCTCCTCGAAATGGTCGAACCCAGGGTTCCTCGCTACCGCCTCCACTCTCTGAAGCTCCCCGACCGACTGCTTGCTGTAACAGTAGGGTTTGTGACCCGAGTCGTCAAACCAAAAATAGATTTTATGCGACTTAGGTTCGTAGAGACGCAGAAAACATTTCTTGAGATCCCCGTCATACCCTATGGAGACCAAGTATGATGGAGGGATTGACGCTGGCATTGCCGGATAGAAGACTAGGCTCTGCCGCTTGACCAGAGGCCTCGGGGCCAGTTTGATCTCCTCGCGCTTTTCCGTAAAGTAGCTTTCAAGTGTTTTCGACATAGGCTAGACCTCTGTTTCGTCAGTGTCATTATCAGAAGTTATGAGCTGTTGATCTACCAGAAAACCCGGTTTGGACGCGTATTTTAGATAGGAAGACATCTAGGGTCTAGTCCCGAAACTGGGCAAGTGCGTTCCCTTTATATACTCTTACATTTTCTATCAGATTTTCCGTCACACACGTCCCGGACCAAAACCAGCTCTGAGCCAAGTGCCGTTTGCGCTATCGAATCTGACCGTGTCTGTTCTCTACTTTCCCGTAATGTGGACGAGTATTCTTGTCGAGCCTGCTGGCGAGGTTGTTTGAACAAACCTACAACATCGTCGGCGGCGCATTATGCAACATATTGAGCGGACAGTATCGTAACGGAATGGCGAAGCTCGCACTAAATAATTGCCTGTTAAACTAGCGATAATGGGGTTGTATGGCCTTGATGAAGAATTCCCTCGCAGTAGCCATTGAAGCCCTGAGCTGGATGGCTTACGCAGGCACCGGAGAGAGAACCGCCCTATTCAAGGCCGCTGACCAGATGGACGTAAAGGAAGCGAATGAACTCCGCCAAGCGTACCGACTCATCATGGAAACAACTCGTTTCCAAAACCGAATTGACCATATGATTTCACAAGTAGTCTCCAAGGATGAAATCGAGAGGACTCCGCACGGGATAAGGAGCTTCCTGAAAATTATCGCATACCTCAAGTATGTTGATGGGACGCGCCAAAGCGATCTGGAACGTCACGTGGAATTGGCCCGGCAAATTTTAGGTTGGAAGGAACTCCGCATCCATGAGGAACAAATCGCCCTAATCGTTGCGGGAAGAAAAGTTACCAAGGATCCCTTGCCTGAATTCGAAAGGCTTTCTCTGGAAACCTGCCATCCTGTTTGGTTCGTCGAACGGCTAGTGAATGTTTTTGGAAGAAGCTTTGCACTCCGAATTCTGCGCCGGGACTTGCATGCCATGCCTACCTACGTCCGACTAAACTTACTGAAGCCCGTTAGTCAAGCGGAAATGACGGCAGAGTTAGGAGGCTTGAAGGTCGAAGGCGTCGATGGCGTCTTTCGTTTGGGGATGAAAGGTCAGCCGTCCCGGATCATCAAATCAGGTGACGTAGTTGTGCAAGATTTGGCGAGCATTACAGCCGGCCTCGTCGCTTCCCCAAAGCCTGGGCAAATCGTAATAGACATATGCGCTGCACCTGGGAACAAAACCACCCACGCAGCTGCCCAGATGCAGAATAGAGGCGAAATCTATTCGGTCGACCTTTCAGGCCGCAGACTCGCGTATTGGAAGAAGGAAATGGCGCGGTGCGGATGCGAGATTGCAAGACCCATCCGCGCTGACGCGAGAAGGCTTCCCCTGAAGACTAGCGCGGATGTTGTCATCGTTGACCCACCATGCTCAAACAGCGGAGTTTTTGCAAGGAGCCCCGCCGGAAAATGGAAGCTCACGCCCACGCGCGTAAGTGAGTACGGATTGAGGCAATACTCCATCATTCAGAACGCATCGGATTACGTCAAGCCTAACGGAACCCTCGCCTATTGTACTTGCAGCATCCTGCCAGAAGAGAATGAATGTATAATCGAAGAATTTCTAAAGAAAAATCCAGACTTCAAAGTAGTCCGGCAAGTGCCGTTCTTGGGTTCCATTGGGTTAAGGGGATTTGATCTCTGCCAGAGGTTCTACCCTCACATACACGAATGCAATGGGTACTTCATAGCGAAATTACAAAGAATCGATTAGTGCTGTCTCGATTTCTCTGCTTTGGCGATAACTTCGAAGATAAGACGGGCGGCAGCTACGGAAGTGACGCCGGTATCATAGTTTGGACATACCTCCACGAGGTCGAAGCCGACCATTTTTTCGTCAACCACAGCGGTGGCTAGTGTCAGGAGTTCCTGAGGCGTTAAGCCATCGAATTCAGGGTTTGCGACCCCGGGTGCAAAGGCTGGGTCTAAGACATCAGTATCTATGGTAAGGTATGTGTGTTTGAACTTTTGAGCAAAGGCTTTGATGCGTTCCGTCGCCTTGGCTAAGCCTTTCTCCCTAATTTCCCATGGCGTCATCGTCTGGACTTTCCCTAGTTCAATAAAATCTACCTCTTCTTTGCATAGGGCTCGCAGACCGCATACGAAAACGCTATCCGTCCCAACAATCTCGGTAATGCGCCTCAAGACTGTGGCGTGGGATAATTTTCCGCCACCATATTCATCCCTCAGGTCGCCGTGGGCATCAAAACTAACAACCCCGACAGGGTGCGGAAGGCTACGGACTGGAGCTTGAGTGATTGTGTGCTCTCCGCCGATGATGACTGGCATCTTCCCAAGGGCTAGAATGTCCTTTGTAACCCCTTTTAGCCTGTCGAGTGTTTCAGAAGCATTATCGACTATATGCAGGTCTCCTGCATCGTGTATTGGAACGTTTTCGATGTCGATTGCCGTTCGGAGGCTATAGGTCTCAATGTTCAATGATGCATCGCGAATTGTTCGTGGGGCGAAACGTGACCCCGCTCGATATGTACTTGTGTGATCGTATGGGACACCTACCACCACGTAGCGCGCCTCGTCTAATGGTTTTGAAAAGCCTGAGAAATTATCAATCTTTGAGGTGTGAAAGGTTAGATTTTCCAAGAAATTCTGCACCGCTTTGAATTGGCAAAGCTTTATGGCAAAAGCTTAGTCAAATGGTTAAGTATTATGGCGTGTCGGATGGTGGTTTGGCGGCCTACGCTAAGCAATCGGCGAAGAAGTAAGACTCTTCGTCAATCCAATCAAATTATTCCAATCAGCCTCCTGTAGAGTTGGCAGTCGCCATTTGCGTTATCTGTGATTTCAACTGTCCAACTATCGCGTTTTCCTTCATTGTGGACCTAGTGCTTGCGAGAGTCGTAATTTGGACCAGCGTCGTTAGAAAGGGTGTGGGTCTAATGGTGCGCACACACACTAGACGGACGACCGAATCTAATTCTGGCAGCGTCGCTTTGTGTGTCGAGGAGAAAATTGGAGATGGTTCATTCTCGTTCGGAGAACGGTCTCTCACACTTGTTCAGTCTGTCTATCACTAATATCATATCCAAGGTTTCTTACCCACTCGTTCTCTCACAACAGGGTTCTTCACCAAACCTAAAGATGCTAGCATTGAGAGTAGCTTGACCATGTCAGGTTTGATCGCGTCGGTTGACGTTTCCGGCTTGAGATGAAAGGCAATGTGCCAGGTCTTGCCATCCGCAACTCTCACAAAAATGGCGTTAAGCATTTTCCCTGTCTCGGAGTACAGTTTCAGACCATCGTTTGGATAACTGTTTGTTTTGAACGGTGACCAGTCAGCGAGATAGTTCATTACTCGATGCAAGAACGCGCTATTCAGCATCGAAGATATTGGATCGCCATGTGATAGCATGAGGACTCCTGAGTCAACTGCAATGAGACCGTACTCTAGATTGACAATGGTTAACGAAAGGTCGCTGTACCTAAAGTATGCATTGACCCACTGGTCCTCAACCCGGTATACGGCTTTCCTCGCTGAGAGTATGTTCTCAGCGAAAAGGAACTGGCTCGATGCTGAACAGTTGAAAAAAGGTTGGAAATCTTGCTTCAGCAACTACGGATTAATAGTGTTGGCATTCGCAGTCGATCCCGATAAATTCGTTGAATTCCTTACAAGTCCTGTAGGCGAAAGCTTCGCTGTAGGATATCTCAACGAACGCTGGCAATCAATAGTGGCCCGTGCAAACACAAAGACGAGATCAAGGCCTACTGAAAGAGAGATACAACGATTGAAGGAAGCAGGCAAGTTGGCCGACCAGAAGCTCAAGGAATATGAAAGTAGACAGGGAGGGCATTAGGTTTGAATCCGCTTCATCTATCCGGTTGGGGCGCCAAGATCCGCGTTAACAGTCTCAAGTCAAGATCTGAACTTGAGGTCATCAACTGGCGAGAAGATGACAGAGCAGAATCTACGCACCGTTTTCGTCCGCGACGTTTCCCTTACGGCACCATCATCATCGATGGGCACAGTGGGTACATTTCTCTCCAAGCGTTTCACTGGCTGTCGAAGCATAAGGTTCCTGTCTTCATCATGAACTTCGATGGAAGTCTGATTTCTAGTGTTCTGCCTCCAATGCCTGTTAAGGCCGATCTGCGGGCTGCACAAATTCTAGCTGCGAACGATCCGAAGAAGAAGTTCAGCATAGCCAGAGCGCTCGTTCAAGCGAAAATTGAGAGGAGTCTGCAAGTTCTTGATTGGTTGGCCGAGCGGTATGATATTCCTAGGGAGATTCAAGTAACGAAGCTTGAGGCATCAAAGCTCAGAAGAGCCTCCACAGTGCCAGACCTACGAACTGTCGAAGGACGTGTAGCTAGGAGATACTGGGAAGCATTCGGGAAAGTGATGCCCGAGCACTTGGATTTCCAAGAGCGAATGACTTCAAGCCACCAGAACAACGCCTCAGATCCCGTGAACTTGGCCCTAAACTACGGTTATGGTTTCCTAGAGGGTGAATGTCGACGAGCAATAAACGCGGTCGGCCTGGAACCCTCGGTCGGTTTCTTTCATGATGTCAGCGACTATCAGACAAAGCAGTCTTTAGTGTATGATTTACAGGAGCCGTTCAGGTGGCTATCTGACATTTCGGTCATCGCGGCATTCCAGTCTGAAGCCTTGAACCTATCCGACTTCTACTTCACAGGGGACGATTACCGATACCGTTTCGAGGTTGAAGCGAAGCAGCGCTTCATCGATCTCATTCGTGAGCGATTCAACGCTGGCGTAGCATGCAAACACCGAGTTCTGAAATGGGATACTGTTATTGAGCAGAAGACCAACGAGCTGGGCCGATTTCTACTCGAGAAATCACTCACGCTTGATTTTGCAGAACCCGCTCCGAGGCTGCAGAGGAGTGATGACCGAGAAGTGCGAGCTAGGATTCTTGCACTGACCGGCTCCAAGGCAAGACGCCTTGGGATTGGAAAGAGCACCCTTCAATATTTGCGCAAGAACGCCTGTAAAGACCAATTCACCATCTACAAACCCGTCATGACGAAGCTTGGCGGTTGGACCTAGTGGGCTCGATGAAGATACTTGCCTTCTCTGATGTTGTGAAATGGGAAGGATACGAAGAACGGGTAGATAGAATTCGACCGGATGTTGTGGCTTTAGTGGGCGACCTGACCTCAGATGGAGGGGCCGCCTTCTGGTACGAGCATCGGAATTTGAACTCGCATTGTTCCGTTGCTTCACTGCAAGGCTATGTGTACCGCTAAATTGGGGTCAGAATCCCCTGCCCCCCTCTCTGAGCCTCACCCTTCTCGGGACGAATTGTGCCATGGGCTCAGCGGATTCCGATCGTTACCTCGAATGCATCCTAAGTTTTGGACGTCTTCTTGAATTTCGAAATCACTAAGGCAACTGCGAGGACTATGACAAACCAGACGATGATATCACCGATTAAGTTG